>MKWU01002555.1_pt1 | contig 26843 bp, 23 predicted proteins | sample 809101 | NCBI WGS metagenome assembly MKWU01 (sample SAMN05860141, study PRJNA318959) | sponge metagenome | host: Aplysina aerophoba | place: Slovenia: Piran, Adriatic Sea, Gulf of Piran | collected 2013-05-07 | reverse complement strand
TTGCGGACGAAACAGTTGAAGGACGACACGCAATTGAGAGACAGCGATGTCTGTCTCAGCGATGTGCTGCTGCGATGGTACGACTGCAACGCCCGAACTCTGCCGTGGCGAATGCATGACAACTCTCACGTGCTCTCCGAAAGCGACAGGGTCTACAGGATCTGGCTGGCTGAAGTCATGCTCCAGCAAACCCAGGTCGGGACGGTGATCCCCTTTTACGAGGAATTCCTGCGACGCTGGCCCACCGTGGAAGACTTGGCCGGTGAGAGCGGCGAAGCGCTGATGTCCGCCTGGGCCGGGCTGGGATACTATGCTCGCGCCCGCAACCTGCATGCCTGCGCTCGGATCATCGTCGAGCAGCATGACGGGAGATTTCCCGACTCCATGTCCGAACTGCTGCGGTTGCCGGGAGTGGGTGCCTACACTGCTGCCGCCATTTCCGCGATCGCCTTCAAGAAGCCCGAAACTGTCGTCGACGGCAATGTGGAACGAGTTCTGGCAAGAATTCACGCGGTGTCGGAGCCGTTGCCGGGCGCCAAGAGCCGCATCCGCGATCTGGCGCGAATGCATACACCGCAAGAGCGAGCGGGCGACCACGCTCAGGCGCTCATGGACTTGGGTGCAACGATCTGCCGGCCGCGCAACCCCGACTGCAAGGCCTGTCCCTGCAACGCGTTTTGCGGTGCGTTTGCAAAGGGACTGCAAGGCGCCTTGCCACGCAGGTCGAGAACACGGTCAAGACCTGTTCGCCAAGGTTTGGTCCATGTTGGCCGCCGTCAGGACGGCGCCTGGCTGTTGGAACGGCGTCCTCGCAAGGGTCTGCTGGGCGGCGCCTTGGGATGGCCAGGCAGCAGTTGGTCGGCCGAACCTTCCACCTGCGAGCCGCCCTGCCCAGGCGAATGGAAAACGCTAGACGGCATCGTTCGGCACGAGTTCACGCACTTTCGGCTGCAACTGACCGTGCTGGTCGGCGAACTGGCGCTGTCCAGTCAACCACGTGTCGGGCAGTTCGTGCCATGTAAGGAATTCGCCAGCCGGCATCTGCCAACTGTCATGCGCAAGGTTTTTGACCACGCATGTTCCTTCCATGACTTTGCGTCGGATTCAGAAAGTGGGAAGAGCCTTTGCGAGACTGCACAAGTCAAGCCGCCTGCGCTGTCCTGAGCCTTCGCAAGCACACTCCGGCATCCAGCAACAAGCTGCTCCACTTTGCTGTATGTTGCATTGATCGAACGGTCGCCCAATCAGTTGACATTGCGGACCTTGGCTGAAGTCGTCTTGCCAAGCAGGCAAACTGCCCGGCGAGCCTCCTGCAAGACGTGCGTGTTTAGGCTTTTCCTGTCCAAAAAACCGGAATTGTATCGGAAAGTGGTTGGCGTGGGAGCAAAAGTCAGTGGATGCAGGCGGAAAACAACACCGGAGTTCGCCCCATGACGCGCGATGTCTGCATCAGCCGCCTTCCCGCAATGTTTCAACCAACTCTCATCCACGAACTTGAAGGACAGCAAGGTGGATGTGCGATTTCCCGGCTACGCAGTCATCCAGCGCACATGGCTCCAAGCCAGGTACCCACCCCCAGCGCGGATTTGGTCGGAAACGGCAGATTGGGCGCCGGAGACGCTCAGATCAGATCGAAGTGAACCGCCAACCGAGCTGGCGCGTCGACAGGCGCTTCCCTTCGGCGCCGACGCAGTTCGCAGGGAAGGCAATCTCCTGCAATGAGAACATCCGCACAAACGACACCAGCGCCCCCAGCGGGAACTTCTTCATTGCACCAGGCTCACTTGACCAAGCCCGGTCCCTCCAGCAGAACGAAACAGTCTTCTAAGTCTTCTGCAAGCGATGAAGCCGGCTTGGCGCAAAACGCCGCCTACACCCGTGATGCGTCCGGCATGTCGTCGAGTTTGTGAATTCGACAGCAGGCCTGATAGGTATTGGCAAGCAGGCAGGCAATGGTCATGGGACCAACTCCGCCGGGAACAGGCGTAACGGCCCCGGCAATCTGGCTGACCTGCTGAAAGTCGACATCGCCAACGATCTTCGACCTGCCGGTGTTCCTGTCCGTGAGCCGGTTGATGCCAACGTCAATGACTGTTGCGCCAGGCTTGATCCAACTGCCCTTCACGAGCGCAGGCCGCCCCACAGCCGCAATCAGGATGTCGGCCCGGCGGCATTGCTCCGCAAGATTCCTGGTTCGACTGTGAGCAATCGTTACGGTGCAGTTCTCATGCAGCAATACATTGGCAAGCGGCTTTCCGACAATGTTTGAACGTCCGAGCACCATCGCGTCGCACCCTTCCAAGCTGCCCAGTTCATGCTTTAGCAGCATGAGGCAACCCAGCGGCGTGCAGGGAACCACCCCCCGCTTGCCGCGGCTAAGCAATCCAACGTTTGAAATGTGAAATCCGTCGACATCCTTGTCCGGGCGAATTGCCTCAATGACGCTCGCCTCGTCGATTGGCCCGGGCAGAGGCAGCTGAACAAGCAGTCCGTGAATCTTGGGATCGCAATTGATCCGGTTGATCAACTCCAGCAGTTCCTCTTGGGACGCATCTTCCGGCAAACTGTGTCGAATTGATGCCATCCCGAGTTCACGCGTCTTCTTGACCTTGTTGCGCACATAGATCTGGCTGGCGGGATCTTGCCCAACCAGAACAACTGCCAATCCTGGCGTGATGCCGTGCCGCTCCTTCAGAAGCGCAACATCGTCGGAAATGCGTTCGGTAAGCTGGGCGGCAATCGCCCTGCCGTCAATTATACGTGCAGCCACTTCGTGCCTCCAGCCGCCATCCAATTTGTGTTGTCATCTAGATCATCTTTCCAAACTTGATGCCGTCGAATTCGCTCAATCGTGGCCACGCAGTCTGCGCAGGAACAAACAGGGCAACGGAGCTGCCAACTTCCACGGTTCCCTCGCGTTCCACCCATGCGGTCACGCCTCTCCGGTTCCTCGCCGCGGACTTGAACAGGCGACCATGACCAGGCAACTCCCGTTCGATTTCGCGCGCCGGCAAGTTGCACGGCAGATTGATCATGTCGACCGTCAATGTGGTGGCCGACGAGAATTGCAGGCGGGATGAAGGTGGTACAAGCGTCAAGTCCGGTATGCCTTCGATCATGAGGTTTGCCCCGAGAAAGGAAGGATCAAGCTCGTCCACTTTCATGGTTGCCGCAATGTGTGCCAATTCCTCCTTTGAAACCACCGTCAGTTGTCGCACGTTGACGATTTCGGTTCCCTCCTCGTACAGCTGTTCGGTGCGCACGCATGCTTCCCTAGTCTTGCCAAAATGCGAATCGGCCGGAATTCCACCGAACTTCAACTCCGCAGCCTGGCAGGAGCTCGACTTCAAGGTCCGCTGCCGGTTGGACACGTTGCCAATCCACACAAGGCGGCCTTCGTAGGGTGTTCTGACAAACAGCGACATTGGTCTTCAACTCACTTCATGGTCTCTTTGACCCAACGGAACACGCATATTGACCGCTCCGTTCGTTCAAGCGACGGCTTCTCGCCGCTCTCCTCAACAGCCTCCACGGCAGGCAGGGTCAAACTGCCTGCCGCCTTTCGGCGCAGGCTCAAGCAGGGGTTCGCCGCATTCGCTGCCCCATTGCCCGACATCCTCCGGGTTGCCTTCCCTTGCGTTGCATTCAATGGAGCGTTCTACAAGGAGCTTGTCGAAACGTGGCGATTGACAAATGTCTTCATGGCAGCGTCACCAAACCGGATCTTGAGGGCTGTGCAATGCCTTCGGCGCGTTGCCCGGTCTCCGAGGCATTGTTGATCTGCCTGCCGTTTCGGGAGCCCCAGTTGATATTGTGCTACGGCAGTTCATTTCAAGCGTCGCTCGTTTCCGAGGAGCCGAAATCTGCGCCCTTGTTCGTTCCGGAACACTCTCTCGGCATCGACACATTCGCAGTGGCCAGCTCCGGGACGGACAACTGCAGTACGTTGCCTTGGGTTCCGGCTTTGCCTGTGCCAACACAATCGGCAGGCATCTCAAGTGGCCGTTGACGCTGAATTGGTCTGCATTTCACTGAACTGCCATGCCAAGGGAACTGAATGCCGATCCGGCAATGCCAACCGCGTTGCCGGACGCTTGCCGCTCAACTCTGCTGACGACGCACCTTTGGCAACATCGAGGTTCCGGCCTTGGTCGTGCGCGGGTGCCTTACAACCTTGGGTTCAGTGTGTTCGGGGGACACAGGCTTTTCGTCCGCGATCACCTTTCGGACGTCCTCTCCGGACAATGTCTCGTATTCCAGCAGCCCCTGCGCCAGACGCTCCAACTCCTGTCGCCTCTCGTTCAGGATTTCCTTGGCCTGCTGATAGCCTTCGTCGACGATGCGCCTGACCTCATTGTCTATCAGCATCCGGGTTTCGGGGCTGGCCTGCGTTTCCCTGTTCATGGAACCAAGAAACGTGTCCTGCTCCGTCGAATAGTCAATTGTTCCCAGTCGTTCCGACATGCCGTACTTGGTAACCATCGCCCGCGCGATCTTGGTAACCTGCTGTATGTCGGACTGCGCTCCCGAACCGACATTTTCCTTGCCGAACACCAGCTCCTCGGCAACCCTGCCGCCCATCGCCATGGCAATCTTGGACCTGAACTGAACCGCAGTCATGGTCAGCTGATCCCTTTCGGGCAGCGACATGACAAGACCCAGCGCACGACCGCGTGGAATTATGGTAACCTTGTGAATGGGATCATGTTGCGGAGAATTCATGCCGACAATTGCATGACCGGCCTCGTGATAGGCGATGCGCATGCGATCCTCATGGGTCATGACCTGCGAGCGTCGCTCCAGTCCCATCAGAATCTTGTCCTTGGCGCTCTCGAAATCCTGAATCTGAACAAATTCGCGCCGAACCCTGGCTGCCAACAAGGCCGCCTCGTTGACCAGATTGGCCAGGTCCGCACCCGAAAACCCAGGCGTGCCGCGAGCGATGATCGAGAGATCGACGTCGCGTCCGAGACGCACCTTGCGTGCGTGGATCTGCAGAATCTTTTCCCTGCCTCGCAGGTCCGGATGAGGCACAACGACCTGCCTGTCGAAGCGTCCCGGGCGCAACAGCGCCTTGTCAAGGACATCCGGTCGGTTTGTTGCAGCCAGAACCACGACCCCTTCATTGGCCTCGAATCCGTCCATTTCGACAAGAAGCTGGTTCAAGGTTTGTTCGCGCTCGTCATTGCCGCCGCCAATGCCGACCCCCCGCGATCGACCAACGGCATCGATTTCGTCGATGAAGACAATGCAGGGTGCGTTTTTCTTCGCCTGATCGAACATGTCGCGGACCCGCGACGCACCAACGCCAACCAGCATTTCGACGAACTCCGATCCGGAAGTTCGGAAAAAAGGCACGTCGGCCTCTCCGGCGATTGCTCGTGCAAGCAGCGTCTTGCCGGTGCCCGGCGGTCCAATCAGCAAGGCGCCTTTCGGTATCTTTCCGCCCAGACGGGAAAAAACCTCCGGCCTTCGCAGAAAGTCGACGATTTCCTCCAGCTCTTCCTTTGCTTCGTCAACTCCGGCCACATCGTCGAAGGTGGCGCGCATGTGATCCTGGGTCATCAGCGTGGCCTTGGACTTGCCAAATCCGAACAGGCCGCCGGAACCCTGCATCTGTCTGCGCTGCCAATAGATCAGCGCCGCAATTATCAATAGGCTCAATAAAAATCCCGACATCAGTTCTCACGCCTCTCGTTTGGTACGCAATCCCGTCGATATGATCGCCACTGGCGAAATTGCCGGCTCTTCTGCATGCGGCCGCAGGGCATCGATGGCGCACAGTCCACCGTCAGTGTTCCATCGGCGTTCATGCCGACCACCTCGCTGTATAGTAGCCATCAACTGGACTGTCGTCAAAAGTCGGCAATTCCAGCCAGTGCGGCGATCCCCAGTTCGCGGAGTTTCGGATGATCGGCGAGACGGCGTTGTCACCCCGATCGCAAGTGTGAATTTCAGGCCGGGTTTGCCGGTGGCTCCGGCATTCTGCCTCCGCCCGAGGCTCCCTCTCTCCAACCACGCAGGGTCTTGCCGGTCTTGGGCAGCCGAACTCCGGCGCTTGTCGGCGCACCCTGTTCGTCGTCATCGTCGTCACGAAGTGGCTCGCCGGCAATTACCTTCTTGATTTCGGCGCCTGTCAGCGTCTCGTATTCGAGAAGCCCCTTCGCCAGACGTTCGAGATCCTCCCGCCGCTCCGTCAGGATTCTGCGGGCAGTTGTATACCCTTCGTCCACGAGCTTTCTCACCTCGATGTCGATCAGCTTCAGCGTCTCGGGACTTGCATCCGAGCCCCGCGAGTAGGGTCCCAGAAACGTTTCCTGACGATTGGCGTAGTCGATGTTGCCAAGCTCCGAAGACATTCCGAACTGGGTCACCATTTCCCGCGCAATCTTCGTCACCTGCTTTATGTCGGAGGCGGCGCCGGACGTGACGTTTTCGGCGCCGAACTTCAACTCCTCGGCGCACTTGCCGCCCATGGCCATCGCGATCATCGACTTGTACTTCGTGATGGTCACCGAAAGATGATCCCGTTCCGGCAGCGACATCACAAGCCCAAGAGCGCGGCCGCGGGGAATGATCGTCGCCTTGTGGATCGGGTCGTGCTGCGGCACCGTCATGCCAACAATGGCATGTCCGGCCTCGTGGTAGGCCAGAAGTTTCCGCTCATCGTCGGTCATGATCATCGACCGCCGTTCGGCCCCCATCAGAATCTTGTCCTTGGCGAACTCGAAGTCGATCATCTTGACGGCAGTGCGATTGGCTCTTGCAGCGCGCAGCGCCGCTTCGTTGACCAGGTTTGCCAAGTCCGCGCCCGAGAATCCCGGCGTTCCGCGGGCAATGATCTTGAGGTCGACGTTCTTGGCCAGCTTGACCGGCGGCCGCGAATGAACCGCCAGAATCCTTTCCCTGCCGACAATGTCCGGGCTGGGCACGTTGACGATTCGGTCAAAGCGGCCAGGACGGAGCAGCGCCGGATCAAGCACGTCGGGTCGGTTTGTGGCGGCAATTATGATGACCCCCACGTTGACCTCGATGCCGTCCATCTCGACAAGCAACTGGTTGAGCGTCTGTTCGCGTTCGTCGTTGCCGCCGCCATAGCCAATCCCGCGGGAACGGCCCACGGCGTCAATTTCGTCGACAAACACGATGCAGGGAGCCTTGCGCTTGGCCTTTTCGAACATGTCGCGGACACGCGAAGCGCCTACGCCAACAAACATCTCGACAAAATCCGAACCGGAAATTGCGAAGAACGGCACGTCGGCCTCGCCTGCAATCGCCTTTGCCAGCAGCGTCTTGCCGGTTCCAGGCGAACCGACAAGGAGCGCTCCCTTCGGTATCTTGCCGCCCAGCTTCGAAAACTTCTTGCTGTCCTTCAGAAAGTCGACGATTTCCTCGAGCTCTTCCTTGGCCTCGTCGATGCCTGCCACGTCCTCAAACGTGACTCGGTCGGTTTGTTCGTTGAGAAGGCGGGCCTTCGACTGGCCAAAACCCATTGCGCCGCCTCTGCCGCCGCCCTGCAGCCGGTTCATGAACCAGAGCCAGACCGCGATCAGAATGATGAATGGAATGAACGGCGCAAGGAACGAAACCAGGCCATTCGGTTTCTGCGACTTGGCCTCCACGTCAACATTGTGCTCGATCAAATAGCCGACAATGTCGCCGGGAACCGGAGGCAGTATTGTGGTGAATCTCGTGCCGTCAATCGTGTAGGCCGTCAATTCGTCCCCGTCGATGGCCACTCCGGCGATTTCGCCGCTTTCGACATCCTCGAGGAATTCCGAATACTTGACCGGCGGCTGAGCGGTTACCGTGGCGCCCTTCGTGAATACCTGAAACAGCACCGCCACGAGGACTATGAGGGCCCCCCAAAAGATCAGATTCTTGAAGTTACGCACCTTTGTGGCCTCCTGAAGCCAATCTCGTTCCGGCGGCGGGCCGGCGGTTGCGCCGCATGCTCTGTCAGACTGTCATGCCTTGGCGGCATCCGGTGTACTAAAGATAGACAACGACTCCGATTTTTCAAACCTGTTTTACAAAGTTGAGAAACATCTGCCTGTCCTTCAGCAGGATGAAATCGGTTTCACCCGGCGCATTTTCCACCAACGACTCTACCACCTTGTCTCCCTTCCATAAAGCAGGGCTTGACAGCAGCGCTCTCCTGTCCGAAACGGCAGCCGAACGGCCGGGAAACTGTTTGAGTCCGTCCCGGCCCAGCGCGCCAATGCGGCAATTGTTAGAATCGGGCGGCATGGCAAGTCGCCAGCGATCATCCCAGACAAGATCCGGCCGCACTGGCCTGCCGCATCGCCGATGATCCCTGACGATGCGGAGATTGCGTTGCCGATCAAGATGCAACACGCAGGCCGAAATCGTTGCCACACCGTCGCAGCGCAGCGCCGAGATGCTGTTCCTTATCGCCGACAGACGCCGCGAGTGCCGCTCATTGGAATGGAAGCGGACTGCAGCTGCGAAGAGTCTGTAGCGGGTTTCGACCGCAAGGTCCCAGAAGCCTGCTTCGATCGTCAACACACCAAGGGTGGAAACGTCGACAAGCCGCTGCGCTGCCTTGGCCACCTCCATGGCCAGCGCCTGCCTGGCACGTTGCATGTTGGCGGCAGTGCGACCCAACGCACTTGCAGTCAATCCAATCTGCTCGAGCATCGGAAGCGCTTGGCGAATCCGGACCCGGTCAAAGCGCAGGTCCTCGTTTGATGGATCGTCAATCCAGGGGATGGCTCGTGAACGAAGCATGCAGCGAAGGTCTTTCCGTCGCAACTGCAGCAGGGGACGAATCCAGTTGACCCCGCAGCGGCGCAGCTCCTCCGGCATTGCCGAAAGGCCGTAGACGCCGGACCCCCTTGCCAGATTGAGAATCACGGTTTCGGCTTGATCGTCCAAGGTGTGACCTAGAGCCACCTTTGGAATGTCACGTTCAATGGCCCATTTCGCGATCATTGTGTATCGGGCGCGTCGTGCTTCGGCCTGAAGATTGCCTTCGGGCTTGCCCTGCCAGCGCAGGATTGTGTGTTGGTGTCCGAAACTGCTGACAGTCCGGCCGACGAACTTGCACTCGCCTTCCGCCTCCGGCCGCAACCGATGGTCCACGGAAACGACATCGAGCTCAACCTGCATCCGCTTGCACCAGTCGGAGGCAATCGCGAGAAGCGACATCGAATCGCTGCCTCCCGACACGGCGACCGCGATCGGGGACCCTCCTGCCGGCGCCAGCCTCTGCAGCGCCTCTGTTGCCAATCTAGCTGTTGCCGTCTTCATTGACTGACCTTCGCGCCGTTTCCCGCGCAACCCTCCAGCCGTCCGGAACCCGGCACGATTCGAGCTCAACTCGTCGACCGGTCAGAGAACGCCGGCGACATTCTCGACATTTTCAGGACAGTCCCGGGCGGTACAGCGGTGTCCTGCCGCATCGGCAAGTCCGCTCGGCCGAGATCCGTCCCACTGCGGCTGAACATCGGCGGTTGCCTCGTGAGACGGATTCCTTTCGACTTGCATGCACATTGGCGGAAGTCCCGCGAACTTTCACCGTGCGCAGCTCCGAATGGGGCCGCATCGCGCAGAGGCGCTGTCGGATGGTCTCCTTGTGGACCGGCTCCGCCACGCCGCCGAATCGCCCCTTGCGAATTGGAGTCGCCGGCCCCCTGCGTGCAGACGAGCAAGCGGAAGCGGATCGAGTGAACGCGGCCGGAGCGACTTGGGAACTGGTCCGGCAACGCCGTGACCAGCTTCTGCGATCACCCGTCGCGAGCGGCGCTCAACCGCCGGATTCAACGACCGTTACGGCGCGGCGATTCTGTGACCAGCATTGCTCAAACGAACACGGCAGTTCAGGCCTTTCCTTGCCGTAGCTGACCGTGCCAATTCGGCTTGCCTGGACACCGTTCTGGATCAGAAAGCTGCGAACCGACTCGGATCGCCTCGCTCCAAGAGCCAGGTTGTATTCCCTTGTTCCTCTCTCGTCGGCATGTCCTTCGACAGTTATCATGTGCTGGGGATTGTCCCGCAGCCATGCGGCTTGGTCCAGCAGCGTCTCTTCCGCCTCTCCCGTGAGTGCGCTTGAATCCAGTTCAAAGAGCACTCTGTCGCCGATGTTCTGCACCAAGTATTCGGGCGAGTTGAATGGCGTGGCCTCGATGCCTTCCAGCGCTGCCTGACCAATTTCAGCGGAGTCTGAATCCGTGGTGGCTGTTTCGTTGGGCGAGCAAGCTGCAACAGCAACCAAGCACGCCAGTGACAGTGCAACTAATCTCATTGTTCCTACCTCTTTGAATCGGCGGTTTCTCCGCCATTTTGCTTATTGATTGTGGATGCCTCCAACTCGAAACCGACAATGCTCCAACAGATGCCGGGGCATCAACGAAGCTTGGACCAGTTCGGGTCGGACGCAAACCAGGGAGTGTCGAGCCTTTTCAGGTTTCTTCCCGTAAGATCGACGGAGTACAGTGACGGCCCTCCCCTTTCGCCTCGCTCCTCCCTGAAGAACAGGAGCACGCGTCCGTTGGGGGACCAGGTCGGCGCCTCGTCAAGAAAGGATTTGGTCAGAAGTTTCTCGTCGCTTCCGTCCGTCCTCATGACGCCTATGTGAAAATTGCCTTCAAGCTGCTTGGTGAATGCAATGTAGTCTCCGCGCGGAGACCAGACCGGCGTGCTGTAGGAACCGCGGCCGAAACTGATGCGCCTCGGCTTCAGTTCATCCAAGTTCATGACGTATATCTGCGGCATTCGACCGCGATCGGATTCGAACGCTATTTGGACGCCGTCGGGGGAATAGGTCGGCGCCGTGTCGATCGCCGAATGGGTGGTCAGCCGATTGACCACACGCCTTTTGAGATCAACTTCGTACACGTCGGTGTTGCCGCTGCGGGTTCGCGAAATCAGGACGCGCTTGCCGTCAGGCGAGAAGCGCGGCGAAAACGTCATGTCGGAAATCTTCCACAGGACCTTGGGGCGGCGGTCGGCAAGGTTCATGCGCATGACCGTCGGTCTTCCGGAAGCAAACGACGTGAAGATGATCTCCCGGGAATCCGGTGAAAAACGCGGCGCAATCACAATGTCCCGGCCGCTGGTCAAGTGCTGCAGGTTGGCTCCGTCGTGGTCCATGATGGTCAGGCGCTTGGTGCGGTTGGTCTTGTCCCCAAATTCCGAGACAAACACGATTCTGCTGTCGAAATATCCTTCTTCCCCGGTGACACGACTGTACACCTGATCGGCGATCTTGTGCGCTACCCGGCGCCAGTCCTCGGGCGGGGCGACATATTGCATCCCCTTGCCCAGTCCGGTCCTGCTAACAATGTCGTGAACCCTGAACCTGACCTGGATTCTGCGGTCTCCCTGGCTGTTTTTCGGCAGGCGCTTGACTGTGCCCGTGATTAGGATCTCGGCGTTTATGGCGCGCCATTCGGGATACTGCACCGGCGTGTCGAGACTGGTTATGCTGCTGATGTGGGCCTCAGGGGGGATTTCCCTGAACAATCCCGAACCGACGAGATCGGAGATTACGACGGACGTGATGTTGCCCGCCAATTCCTTCACATCCTCTGTTTCGGCGACAAACGCCGGGACAGCCATCGGCAGCGCCGCAATGACTCCTTCGAGAATCTCCAAACGAAGGGGTTCATCCTGAGCCTTTGCCAGACCTGTTCCAGCGGCGGCGAGAAGCAGCGCCGCGAACACGGACGTCAATAGGCAGTTCGGCAAGTTTCTCACGACAGGTTCCAGTGATTTCCCAAATTAATTGTTTCTGTCGAATATCATGATTATCTCGCGCCATTCATCATACAAGTCAGGCGGCAGGTCGTAACCCTCTCCCAATGCTTGAATTATGGCTCTCTGGGCTGCCTCGAATGCGACCCTCTGAGCATCGTTGCTGCCGCCGGTCGCGCTTTTCAGCTCGGCGCTCAACAAGTTTCCGTCCGGATTGAACACCAGTCTGACCTCCAGAACGACCTGTTCCGCTTCGGCTGACAGGGCGCCGACATTCCAGGCGTTCTGGATGCTTCTGACCAATCTGCTGCGGTAGAGGCCGGAAGATCGCTGTGGCGTGACTTCCTTGGCCGAGGCTGCCTGTTCGGATGTGGATTCATCAGCAGTGTCTTCGGAAACCAGTTTCGACATCATTGCATCAATGTCGGGATTCTCGACAGCCGCTGGCTTGGCGGACATCGGCGGCCTCGTTGGCGGCACCATCAGCGCCAGCGCGTTCCGAGGGCGTTCGGGAGGCGTCATGTCGCCGGGAGAGGAAGGCGTCTCCCCGAGAATGGCCTCGGTCACAATCATGACCGTGGATTCCCTCCTGGCAACATCCTGCACTTCCGGCGGCGAAAACACCATGTCCGCATCTTCAGCCGGACTTGTCAGACGCAAGTCCTCTTCGCCCAGTTGAACGTCGGAAGGCGGCTTGGGCGCGATGTCGCCGGCCACCCTGTCGGCATCCGGAAGTCGAAGAGAGTCTCCTGGCGGCACCGCGCTCAGGTCCATCGCCGCTTCAGCTGGTTCGACAGGTGGCAGAAACACGAACTCGGGCGCATCGGACTGGTCTGCGACAGTTTCATCCGGCACAAACACGCTTTCAACGGCAATCTGATCGACCGGCTCGTTGAATTCCTGCGGCTCCTGTTCCTCCGGCGCCGCGATCGGCGTGTCTTGGCGTGGCTCTGGGTCAGGCTGATTTTCGCGGACAGGAGGCTCGAAGCTCGGCATGTCCTGCATAACGGGCGCGTCGGGCACCGGCAGGGGCTGCGGCGCGGGGGTCGAGATGGCCACAAATGTCCCCATGTCGATCACTTCAACGTCGACGGATGCCATGTCCTCGACGTCAAGACGCTCGGGAGACGGCAGGGAAAGGCCTGAAAGCGCCAGTATTGCGGCGTGGCCGACGACGGAAATGACAAGTGCGGTCTTCATCCTTGATTCGGTGTTTCAACTCCGTCAAGCGCGGGACCTCCATCCTCGGTCACCAGACCGAGATTGCGGTAACCCGCTTTGCCGAGCGCCCCCATGATCTGCATAAGGTACTCGTAGCGGGCGTCGCGATCGCCGCGAATGTATATCTTGTCGGATTCTCTTTCGCCCATGACGGCATTCAGCTTGGGGATCAGTTCCTCGCGGTTGATTGGCTCGGACATCAGCATCACACTGCCATCGGCAAGCACCGTCAGAGTGACCGGCTCCTCAGGTTCGGACTGCAGCGGCCGCGCCGCAGTCTCGGGAAGATTGACGGGAACCCCCACCGACAGCAGCGGCGCCGCGACGATGAATATGACCAGCAGCACCAGCAGCACGTCGACAAACGGCGTCACGTTGATTTCCGATATGCGTTCGCGCCGCAACGCCCAGTCCTGGCGGCGGCTCCGCGGCCGCTTGTGAAGCGTGACGTTCATTGCCAGCTCTCCGGTTCGGGGACGATCCGCTGTTCGACTTCGCGTGAGATGATTGCCGAGAACTCGTGGACGAAGTAGCCGAACTCGGACACCAGCCCGTCCGACTTGTCGGACAGGCTGTTGTGAAACACCACCGCCGGAATTGCCGCCAGCAAACCCAGCGCAGTCGCTGCCAGCGCTTCCCCGATACCAGGCGCAACGACCGCAAGGTTGGTGTTCTCCTGCAGGCCAATGTCCCGAAACACGGTGATGATCCCCCACACTGTGCCGAACAGCCCGAGAAACGGCGCAGTCGATCCCACCGTGGCCAGGAACGTCAGGCCCCGGGTCAGTCTCTCGACTTCCTTGGTCATGGTGTTGTCCATGGCCCGGTCAATTCTGACCCTGACTCCGGCGATCAGTTCGCCGTCGGAGCCGTGCGAGCGAATCCATTCCTCCATTGCCTGGCAGAAGATGCGGTGCAGCGCGCCGGTTTGCTGCTGCTTGACCTGGGCATAGACATCGTTGACCTGTTGGCCGGCCCAGAACAGTTCCTTGAAACTCCTGGCGTGGCGCTTGGCACGGCCATACATGAAGTATTTGTGCACGATGATCGTCCAGCTCCAAACCGACATAAGGAGCAGCAGCACCATCACACTTTTGACGACGATTCCGGCCTGGGCAAACAGCGACCACATTGAGAAGTCGATGATGCCGACCGCTTCGAGAGCCTGTATCTCCATTTGCCTACCACTGCTGTGCAGACTTTCGCTCTTGGGCCAAAACCCAGCTAGCGACGAGCTCGTTGATATTGTTTTGCAACACGATACCGAACAAGCGGCCAAACCGCAACCTCGGCACACTGCAAAACCCGGCCATGCCTTCATGTTGCGCGCCATTCCGAGTTGCCGGCGACGGCGCGTCCGTCCATTGATTTGTGATTGAACCGGCGTCTTTCAACCGCAATCAGGATTTGTTCGGCAAAACCGCTCCCTGCCGCCGGCAGGCGAGACCTCAGGCGATGCGAACCTCTTCAAGCGATTCCCTGAGATCGCCAGGTATGCGCATCGGCCTGCCGTTCCTGCCAACGCAGGCCAACTCCACCATGCACGTGAACAGCTTTCGAACGTCCCGGCAAACATCCTGGCTCAGCGTCAGCCTGGCTGGTGTCAAAATCACCAGCTTTGAAAGAACACGCAGCTCATCATCGAATCCTGCAGGCGAACGATACTCGGCCTTGACGCTGCGAACAGCAAACACACAACCATGCTGCTGCCGCAACTGCAGTTGGTCCACGCCCATTGAACGAAGAAGCTCCGTCCGCGCTCTTTCGATAAACTTGAAGTAGTTGGCGTAGTAGACGAGTCCGGCCCAATCCGTATCCTCGTAGTAGACCCGAAGGCGATATTCGTGGATCACTGGCTGTCGCCGAACAGGTCCTGCGGCTGCGCCGTTCCGGAAGGCGATTCAATCCCGAGGTGTTTCCATGCATCGCGCGCCAGAACCCTGCCGCGCGGTGTGCGCTGAATGAACCCCCGTTGCAGCAGGAAGGGCTCGATCACGTCCTCGATCGCGTCGCGCGCCTCGGACATCGCCGAGGCAATTGTGTCGATCCCGACGGGTCCGCCATCGTACTTGCGTGCAATTATGTTCAGGTACTGGAGGTCCGACGGGTCCAAGCCGGAGCCGTCGACCCCAAGGCGTGTAAGCGCAGTCGCGGCAAATTCACCGTTGATCCTGCCATCGCCCTCAACCAAAGCAAAGTCCATCACGCGGCTAAGCAGCCGGTTGGCGATGCGCGGCGTGCCACGCGCTCGCCTGCCAATCTCAAGAGCCCCGTCCTTGGAGATTTCAATCCCCATCACCTCCGCTCCACGCTTGACAATCTCGTAAAGCTGACCGGGCGTGTAAAAGTCCAGCTTCATGTGTATCCCGAAGCGGTCCCGCAGCGGCGTGGTGAGCAGGCCTCGGCGGGTGGTTGCGCCAACCAGCGTGAAAGGTTGGAGCTCGATGCGGACCGAACGGGCCGAGGGACCCGCGCCTATCACGAGATCCAGTTCGAAGTCTTCCATTGCCGGGTAGAGTATTTCCTCGACAATTGGATGCAGGCGATGGATTTCGTCGACAAACAGGACATCTCGATGTTCCAGATTTGTCAGTATGGCCGCCAGATCGCCGGCCTTGGCCAGCACCGGGCCGGAGGTCATCCGGATGTTGACCGAAATCTCCCGTGCCAGGATTTGGGCCAACGTCGTTTTTCCGAGGCCGGGTGGGCCAAAGAAGAGTGTGTGATCCATCGCGGCGCCGCGTTGGATGGCGCTTTTCATGAACACATCGAGATTGGCGCGCAAATCATCGTGCCCAATGAATTCATCAAGCCTGCGCGGGCGCAGCTGCAGGTCCCGGTCGCCGGGCAGTCGTTGTGGTTCGAGTGAACTTTCCGTAGCAGGCATTTTCGCTCACAGCTCGTCAAGGTGCAGGAATTGGCGTTCCGGCCGTTCAGGGATGTCTGCCACGACAAGGAACTGGCCGGCTGTCGGACTCCGAAGCCTGAAACATGCCAAGAGCATCAGCCCGTCATGCACCGGATTCAGCCAGGTGCTTCAAGGCATCCCGGATTATCTCGCCGGCTGCCATATTGGCGTCGCTTCGTGCAACCGCTGCGACAGCGCTGGCGGCATCCTTGGCGCTGTATCCGAGATTCACGAGCGCCGACACTGCGTCCGACTGAACGCCGGGCTGCGCCTTGAAGTTTCGGAGTTCCGCCACCGAGCCCCTTGGCGTCGAGGCGCCTGGTCCTGAAACCGCCTGTGCGGAATCGCTGTGCTGTCCGTCGGCGCGTACAATGTCCTCGATCCTGTTCTTCAGCTCGTTGACAATTCTCTGTGCCAGCTTGGGTCCAACCATCGGCGCCGCTCTCAGCGCCTGCCAGTTTTCCAGCGAGATGGCACGCAGGCTGTCCGTGACGCCCAGCGTGCCGATGACCGACTGGGCCGCCTTGTTGCCAACGCCAGGCACGGTCAGAAGCCTTCTGAAGAACTCACGCTCGTTTTGCGTCAGGAACCCGTTCAGCTGCAGCAGGTCTTCGCGCACCAGCAGGTCCGTAAACAGCACCACTTCGCTGCCGACCGGCGGCAGCGTCGCCAAGGTTTGCTGTGAGCAATGCACAACATACCCTACGCCACCTACATCGACGACCACATGGTCGGGCTCGGAATGATCGATCGTGCCCTTCAGCTTGCCGATCATTGCACATTCTGTGATTGAGCGAGAGAAGTCCGCAGCACACCGGCGGAACGGCCATAGGCAGCGTGAGTCAGCGCAACGGCCAACGCGTCCGACTGATCAACGGATATCTTGCCGCGAAATGCCAGAAGCACGCCAACCATGTACGCCACCTGCTGCTTGGATGCATGGCCGACACCTGTCACGGCTTTCTTGACGGTGTTGGGGGCATATTCGTGAACTGGCATTCGCGCCTTTGCCGGAACAAGCAGCGCAATTCCCCTTGCATGTCCCAACTTGAGAGTGCTGGCGCCGTCTCGACTGACAAAAGTTTGCTCAATGGCCACTTGGTCGGGAGCATAGCTTTCAACGACTACGGTCAACTGACTGTAAATGGTCAGCAGCCTCTCGGCCAAGGCTTCACCGCTTGAGCGGATCACGCCACTGCCAACTCCAACCGTGTGATGTCCGTCGACCTCTATCACGCCCCATCCGGTCGAGCGCAGGCCCGGATCTATTCCCATGATCCTCATCGTGCCGCTGCCGCTGCATGCAGGTCAGGCGCAATGTCGGGGAGGCCGGCAACAATCCCGCCGCCACCGTTTGCGTTCCGACAATCTTTGTGCTGTGTCATCTCAAGGTCCTGCCTCGGAACCGTCCTTTTAGACTCATTGGTGCAAATGCAACTGTTTCGTTGCACCCTGTGCCGCCAACTGTGCGGCCTTGACGAAGGCACAGACAATTGCCTGGGTGCGATGCCGCTCGGGAAGGGAGGATGCGCCTATTACCAATGCAACATTGTGCTTCAAACGCATTGGCGTCGTTCAGCCGCAATTCCACTTCCGGGATGAACAAGCTCCTGGGTTGGGTTCCTGAATGCCCAACCGGCTGGATTCATGGCCCTGACCGTCCGATTCCGCCATCTTCCCATGGAGAAAACCGGAATTGAGGCGAGTTTGTGTCGCACAAACCTCCGTTCGGAAGCAGAACTTGCGACTGTTCGTGCTCTTCCAGCCACGCCGGCATTGTTGCCTTGCTGCAACTGATTTGCGCATGGACAGCTGCGCCGGGCAGCATCCCTCGCCAGTTGCCGCAACTCCCAAGCCGAATCCTGCACATCCACGATCCATGGCGATTGGCTGGTTGGAGTTTCCGTAGAAGGCAGTCCCTGTCATTTGCACATGAACCGACCGAGGACCACCTTGGCGGTCGAGGAACCTCCTCCAATGCACTTCCAGGCAATTGCCCTGTCGTGAATCGTTGAATGCCGGGCCGCCAGGGAAAAGCCGATGCTCCGGAACCGGAAATCCAGGTAGTGTGTGGCAGGCGCCGCTCATTCCGAATATTCTACGGTCGTTACGAATCCACAAAGGAGAATGTCGATGAAGTTCTTGCGCGCAATCTGGCCAGCCATCTTGATTCTTGCCTGGGCCGCCGGCTCAGCATTTGCCATGTCCCCGCCGGTGTTTTCCGATCGCGACGGCGCCATCCGAGGCCATGATCCTGTTGCCTACTTCACCGAAGGCACGCCTCTGGAGGGTTCGCCGGAATTCACGCACGAATGGATGGGAGCCGAGTGGCGGTTTGTGTCCGCCGAACACCGCGATCTCTTTGCCGAGGATCCTGAAGCCTATGCGCCCCAATATGGCGGCTACTGCGCGTGGGCTGCCTCCCAAGGCTATGTGGCATCGATCGACCCCGAAGCCTGGGAAATATACGACGGCAAACTCTACCTGAACTACAGTCGCCGACTGCATCGCCGCTGGACCCGCGACAAGCCCGGGAACATCGCGAAGGCGGACGCCAACTGGCCGGGCATTCTAGAGTAGTTGCAGCACAGTTCTCGACGGCAGGGCTCGCGGCGCGGACACTCATGCAGGCGCGCCCCGCATTAGCAGACACCCCACTGCAGCACGATCAAGCATCGGGCATGGCTGGCGACTCCCGCAAAGGCGCTTGCGGCTCTTGGACAGTGACACGGACTGATCCGTCGCCGCATCCGGGCGCAGCTTGGAGAGTTCGCACTTGCTCTCGGCTACGCGCTCCAACGGGCAATCGCGAACAATGACTGAAGCAGGGCAGGCAACGGCGCAGTTTCGGACTCGAGCGACCATGTCCTTGTCAATGCCCATGCCGCCATGCCAGATCAATTGCCGACAGGAGGCCAGTTCCACATGACATCCAATGTAGCCAAGACCGGACTGGTCAAGGACCTTGCCGAAAGAAACTCCAGAGATGGTCCAATTCGCATTGGACTGATCGGCTGCGGCGAAATGGGAACCGACATTGTAGCTCGAACCGCTCACATGACTGGCATTGAAATAGCCGCCATTGCAAATCTGACGCCCGACAATGCCCACGCAGCGGTCCGCCTCGCATATGGAGCCGAGGGACATTCATGCAGCGTTTCAGCCGCCGGCAAAATCGACGGGATCATCGAAAGGCGTCAAATTGCGGTTACGGACGATTCCTGCCTCGTTCTTGACAGCGACTTGATTGACGTGGTCGTGGATGCCACCGGCATCCCTTCGGTTGGAGCGGACATTGGCATCAGGGCAATGCGGTCAGGCAAGCATCTCGTGATGATGAATGTCGAGGCCGACGTTACGGTTGGCACGTATTTGAGCGACCAGGCGAGACGCCACGACGTGGTGTATTCGCTCGGAGCCGGAGATGAACCCACGGCATGCATGGAATTGATCGAGTTTGTTTCCGCGATGGGCCACCGCATCGTCGTCGCCGGCAAGGGCAAAAACAATCCTCTCAGGTTTGACGCGGTGCCCAGTCAGTATGTCGACGAGGCGAAGCGGCGGAACATGAACGTGCGCATGCTGGTTGAATTCGTCGAAGGCTCGAAGACAATGGTCGAAATGGCCGCCATCGCCAACGCCACCGGCTTGGTTCCCGACAAGCCGGGAATGCACGGGCCAAACGCAACCTTGGACGAGCTGCATTCTGTCCTTGTCCCCAGCGAGGATGGCGGCATTCTGTCGGGACTCGGCAAAGTCGACTATACGGTCGGCAAGGGAGTGGCTCCCGGCGTGTTCGTCATTGCCGAAATGAAGCATCCGAGAATCCGCGAGCGAATGGCGGACCTGAAGATGGGCAAGGGGCCATACTACACGTTTTACCGCCCATATCATCTCACATCCCTCGAGGTTCCCCTGACCTGTGCCAGAGCAATGCTCTACGGCAGGGCGGACATGGCGCCGCTCGACATTCCGGTTGCGGAAGTCTGTGCTGTCGCAAAGCGGAACCTGCGTCCCGGAGAGGTGCTTGGACAAATCGGGGAAACCGACTACCGCGCCTGGACGATTGAGTTCATGGAAGCGAGATCTGCCGGCGCCATTCCATGCGGGTTGCTGACCGGAGGCGTCGTGACCGATGCAATAGAGTGCGGCGCACTGCTTACGAATTCGAACACGAGGGTCTGCGAAGCCGACCCAATCGTCAGAATGAGACGGCTTCAGGATGAGCTTGTCGATGCCTCCATTGCCGCCAACTGAGCCCAATCGTTGAAATTGTGGACCATTTCAATCAAGGGGACTTGGGAGGCGTCGAAATGCATCCACCTCTCATGGCTGAGCTGGCCATGTTCCGGAACGTTCTTGAAAGCCGAATCGAACTGCCGTCTCACGAAGTCGATTGGCTCAACGCGGCGACGTCCCAAAATGTCATTGCTGGCTGAGAGATTGTGAACTCCATTTTTGCTTGCGGCGAAGCCCTTATGGACATGGTGCCGACACCTACAACTGCCGGTTGCAGCTTCAGGCCGGTTCCAGGTGGCTGTCCCTACAATTCGGCGATTGCCGCAGCCCGCGCAGGCGGCAGCGTGCACTTCATTGGCAACATTTCCACGGACTTCTTTGGCGACAAGCTCGTGGAACAGCTGTCGTCCAATGACGTAGGTCTCGACCATGTCACCCGGAGCGGTCGTCCGACAACGCTTGCGTTCGTCGACTTGCAGGCTGGAGAGGCGCGCTATGCCTTCTACAACAATGCCTCTGCCAACGTTAATCTCCGGCCGCCCGTCGCAGGTTCCATCGGTGCAAGTGGCGACATCCTGCTTGTTGGATCGATCTCGCTGATCAAGTCGCCTGCGTCGGACCGCATTGCGGACTTTGCCGTCAAGTCCGCCAACCACATGACGCTCGCCATCGACCCAAATGTGCGAAGCGGCATGATTTCCGATCGCAGAACATGGAGCGCCAGGATGGAGCGCCTGTTCGGCGTCGCGTCGATTGTTCGGCTCAGCGACGAGGACCTGGACTTTGTCCGTCCGGGACTCTCGGCGGAGGACTTTGCGGCAGACCTGCTTGCCGGGTCCGCAGCGCTGGTGGTTGTGACCCGCGGCAAGGAGGGATCCGAGGCCTTTGCACGAAACTGCCGTGTCAAGGTTCGGGCGCCCCAAATTGAAGTTGTCGACACTGTCGGAGCTGGCGACACCCTGATCGGTTCGCTGCTGGCTTGGTTGTGCGGGCATGACATCAGCACGCGGAAAGCGCTGGCATCCATCGACCGGGATGCGCTCCACTCGCTGATGACCTTTGCAACCCATGCGGCTGCCTTGAATTGCACTAGAAACGGCTGCAATCCACCGACCCGAGAGGAGATACTTTCCTTCCAAGCCAAGGTTGATTCGTAGAACATCGGCTCGTGCAATGTCGGTTGGGTTTCTGCAACAGCTTGCCGAACATCCGCCACATCCGCTGTGGGCGCGCTCGCCTCGGGAGCAGGCCACCGGCCTGAACAAGCGGGATGGCCATTGAACCGGAGGTTGCCGGTTGCAAAGCCTGACCGGAGCATTCTTGCACTGGTTTCGTCCAATCCTTCAGGCTGGTCCCTTTCGCTACATCGGCTGTGGAACGCCAGTTCCGGACAGCGTCCCGGCAGGCGAAGCAGGCATTGAATCGGGGAATTTCTCCATCGCCACTGCGCGGCTTGTCAAGAACTCTGGCCCTGGGACAGATCAGGAATGGCTCAAGGGCATCGGCCTGGAGCGATGGCGGAAACCGAAGGTCGGCGGTCCGACTGACTTCCCATCACCCACTATGTTGTAAAAGCTCCTTGGGGACTGCATGCTTGACCGAACCTCAACTCGACCCCGCCTGAAGTTGGGGTCTTTGCCCATGGACGCTCGCATCGCCAATCTGGACACAGTCCGTGACAGGCCACACCGTCAGGAGAGGCAGTTTGGCGGAGGGACAATTCCGACGCCTTGCACTTGCTTGCACTGGCCAATGATCAATTTTGCGAAGCGCCTCGATGCCATCGACACAGAGTTCGTTGTCGTTGACGCTTGCTTGCACTGGCCAATGATCAATTTTGCGAAGCGCCCCTCACACAACTGCTGTGCAGGGCGACTTGCGTGAAGATTGTGCGAATTGCACCGCGCAAGTGACGCCAGTTGCACATTGCGGGTTGATTCCCGCGGCAACACGAACCAACTGTCAATTGGCAACCCTGCCGCGCTCTGATGTTGAATGCTCCTGACGGAATGGCCGAATGTTGAATTTGGAAGGCAAGACTGTCCTGGTGACGGCGGCTGCCGCTGGCATCGGCAGGGAAACTGCCCGGCTCGCATCGGCACAGGGGGCGCAAGTCATCGCAACGGACATCGACCAGGACGGGCTTTCACAACTTTCCTCCAAGCGGATTGCCGTCAGCAGGCTGGACGTAACCGACTCGCGGGCCATCGCCGCCTTCTTCAATGAGCATGACAGGATTGACGGACTGGTCAACGTTGCCGGGATTGTGCACCATGGCACCATTGAGGAATGCACGGCCGACGAATGGCGTTTGGCGTTCTCGCTGAATGTGGACAGCATGTTCCACATGATCCGCGGCGCGCTGCCCGGAATGTTGGCGCTTGGCGGCGGATCAATTGTCAATGTCGCTTCTGCCGCCTCCTCCCTCAAGGGGTTTCCACAGCGCTTCGTCTACGGAACCACGAAGGCTGCAGTCATTGGATTGACCAAGTCGGTTGCCATCGACTACGTAGGCAAACAGATTCGCTGCAACGCGATCTGCCCGGGCACGGTGGACACACCCTCGCTTCGTGAGCGCGTCAAGCGGCTCGGGAATGAATTGGGAAGCCAGAACCAGGCCATGCGCCGTTTCGTTTCGAGGCAGCCGATGGGGCGCCTCGGCAAGGCCAGCGAAGTGGCTGCGCTGGCCGTCTACCTGCTGTCGGACGAGGCCGGTTTCATCACCGGACACTCTCATGTTATCGACGGCGGCATACTCGCCTAAGGATTTGATGTATGAAGTTTGCTCGAATTGGTCCTCGCGGACAGGAATGCCCGGCCGCTGTCGACGCCGCCGGCCGCTATCGCGATCTTTCTTCGGTGATCGAGGACATTACCGGCATTGACCCTCGTGAAACCAGGGAGTTCGACTCTGTCGACATCGAATCCCTGCCTGTCCTGCCCGCCAACGCCCGCGTGGGCCCCTGCGTTGGAAACATTGGCAAGATCATTTGCGTCGGCCTGAACTACACGGACCATGCAGCTGAAACCAACAGTCCGCTGCCTGCAGAACCCATTCTGTTCGGCAAGGCGGTTTCCGCGGTCAACGGCCCGTACGACGATGTCGTCATTCCCAAGGGCTCGACCTGCACCGACTGGGAGGTCGAACTGGGTATCGTCATCGGCCGGGAGGCAAAGTATGTCAGCGAAGCCGATGCCTTGGATTACGTGACCGGATATTGCGTGGTCAACGATGTCTCGGAGCGCGCATGGCAGAAGGAGCGGTGCGGGCAATGGATCAAGGGCAAGAGCGCCGACACCTTTGCGCCGATCGGGCCATGGCTGGTCACCAAGGACGAAATAGCCGACGTGTCCAAGCTGGCACTGTGGCTTGAAGTCGACAACCACCGCTTTCAGGATGGGAACACTTCGTCCCTGATATTCGGAGTGGAGTACCTGGTCAGCTACATTTCCCACTTCATGTCGCTTCAGCCGGGCGACGTGATCCCCACGGGAACACCGGCCGGCGTCGGCATGGGACTGAACCCGCCGACATTCCTCAAGCCTGGACAGGTGATGTCTCTCGGCATCGATGGGCTTGGTCGGCAACGGCAACGTGTCGTTGCCTTTGAGGAGTCCTGAATCCAGTTTCGGTCAAGGACCCTGGACGCCCATGCTGAAGTGAAGTGACGCGAGAACGCTTTCACGACCTCGACGCGTTGCGGGCATTCGCAATGTCTCTCGGAATTGTTCTGCACGCATGCATGTACCAGATTCCGCTTGCAGTTTGGCCAGTGCAGGGCGAGATGGCCTTGACGGTGCCCGCTGAGCACAACCCCTATTTCTACGTCATCGCGCTGATCCATGGTTTCAGGATGCCCCTTTTCTTTCTGCTCAGCGGCTACTTTTCGGCCATGTTGCTGGGGCGCCGCGGCATCAGGGGATTGCTCCTGCATCGGTGGAGGCGAATTGGATTGCCGCTGCTGGTGTTCTCCCTGACAATTGTGCCCATTACCAACAAGATGTTTGTGCCCGACGAATTCAACTCGCTGTCGGGCCTGCTGCTGCTGGCGCTGTTCGGAGGATTCGCGCATCTTTGGTTTCTGTGGAATCTTCTGCTGATCGCCCTCGGATACCTGCTGGCCGTGAAGCTGGGAGTCCGATTCAGACATGGACTGTGGTGGCTGCTGGTTCCACTTGCACTTGTTCCCCAGTGGCTCATGACCGGGCAGGATTTCGGAGCCGACAGTCCAAGCACCGGCATCATTCCCAACTTCAACAACCTCCTCTACTATGCGTTGTTCTTTCTTTGCGGTGTCCTTTTTTTCGAGCGACGGCTTGAAGTTCGGCGGCGTTGGCTGGCCACCATGCCTGCGGCGCTGGCGGTGTTTCCGTTGGCGCTGTTGTTCACCTACACCTCGCCAGCGGAATTGGGCATGCACGCATGGTTGCATGGCCTGGTGTCGTCCGTTCTTCAGGTGGCATACTGTTGGCTGATGTGCCTGGGCCTCATGGGACTGTTTCGCTGGGTCGCCCACAGGGAAAGGCCTTGGGTAAGGTATTTGTCGGATGCATCCTACTGGCTGTATGTGGCCCATCTGCCCTTGGTCATTCTCGGACAGTTCCTCGTTGTCGACATGATTGAAAACGTCCATGTTCAGGTGTTGCTGCTGTGTGCAGGGGTCACGGCAATCCTGTTGCTCGCTTACGCAACCTGCATCCGTTACACGATTGTCGGCGCCATGCTGAATGGTCCGCGCGCAAGACCCGGAAAATCCCCGCAGGCCAGTGTCTGACCGGAGGCTTCAGGAATTGCTGGAGGCGCAGCGACGGCTTGACCAATGGCTGGCTTGAACCACATGGCGCCAATGACCTCGGAATGCCCGATGGCTGACTTGCCGGGACTTGGCCCGCAAGCCCGGCACAAAGGCGGCGCCGGAGCCGTTGTTTCGTAGGCCCGTGAAGTCCGGCGGCAAGGCATGGTGGCGGTTCTTCAGGCGCATCGGGCGCATTGAAATTGAATGCATTGATCTCAAGGAGGCGAGATCTGAGCTGCATCGGATTGCGGCGCTCCTTGATCCGAACGAACTGACTCGCTTTCGGAATGCGCTCACCGAAACTGCTCGGGTTGAATTCGCCACTTGCCGAGCCACGTTGCGTGCGGTTCTGTGCAGGCGGCTTGGCTGCTCAAGCGAACAATTGTCCCTGGACCCAGATGCTTCCGGCAAACCCCAAGGCACAGTCTTGGGCAGGGCCGTGGATTGCCATTTCAACGTCAGTCACAGTCGGCCACATGCCCTGATTGCCCGGTCGCCCCGCAGGCCGGTTGGTGTGGACATCGAGATCCGCAGAAGGGTCGGACGCTCGGAAGCCATTGTCGACCGAATGTTCAGCGCGTCCGAGGCTCGCAGCATCCAGAGGCGATTGCTGGAAGGAGACCCGAATCTCTTCCTGGACCTTTGGACTGCAAAGGAAGCCCTTGCCAAAGCGCTGGGAACTGGGATACTGAGGAACCCTCAAAAGCTTCGGCTTCCAAAGTCTCTGATCAACGGAGCGCATTCCGCAACAATTCAGAACTATGGCGACTCGGGTGGCCACTGGACCATTCAGCGTCTCGGCAACAGCGACTACGCTGCTGCCCTTGCATATGAAACCGGTCCGGCACGCAACGAGTTCGCAAGAATGGAATACAATTCTTTGACAAACGAGCGCCATTGACCTCGCCAGACACGCACAACCGCGCATATAGGTTCGCAAATTCAGTCAAGAGGACTGTCAAGTACTGGCAATTCAGACTCTTGCGGCTGAACGACGAACCCGATCGAATTGCTCGTGGGGTTTTCGCGGGAACGTTCATTTCCTTCTCGCCCATTTTTGGTTTCCACTACCTGCTGGCTCCCGCCCTGGCATTTGCCATTCGCGGCAATCTTATCGCCAGTCTGATATTCGCAAACGTTTCGAACTTTCTGACCTTTCCGTTCATTGCCACTGCCTCAATTGCCACCGGGAAGCTGTTTCTGGGTTCGCGGCACGACGACGAAATTGCGCTGGAAGAGAGTTTGGAGGACCTTTCGCCTTCATTCGGTCTCACGTGGGACCGACTCAAGGACGACAATGGCGAGTGGGACTGGGGCTTTCTGGCGGACGTTGCGGAAGATCTTCTCGTTCCCTATCTTTTGGGCGGCGGTTTCCTCGGTCTCGTTTTCGGATTGTCGTTGGCCTGGTTGGTGTACTGGATTGTTCCGCGGTTCCGCATGCTCAGAGCCAGGAAGAGGGCAGCCAGGCGCGAGCAGCCATAGAGCCTGATTCGATTGTCCTTGGACCGGATCACCGTTCGCCTCGGCAGTTGCCATCCCGCGAGCGAGCCGGCGCGTCGCGCTGCGGATTGCCGCCAGCTTCTGCCCATGCCCTTCGACTCTGCTCCTTGCGTTCGTTCACACACCACGCACTGGATGGCGGCGACAACCAAGCGAGGGTGGTCCACAACGCGGAGACACCCCATGCGACCCTGCTTGGGGAGGCTGCCGTAAGCACACATCCTTTTACACCCGTCATGATGGCAATTGCTTGCCACTTGCATCAACTCCTGATTCAACTTGTTCTGGACAGGTACGGCAACGGAGGTTGGAATTATGTGCAGCGATGTGTCACACTTCGGGGACAAACGTCTGGACACTGCCGGACGCTTCATCCATGACCGTCTGGTCAAGATCGGCCCTCGGGGCATCTCGGTGCGCAGCCTCGGCGGCAACCGTGCCGGCGAGGTGCGGACCGGCCG
>MKWU01002553.1_pt1 | contig 26846 bp, 21 predicted proteins | sample 809101 | NCBI WGS metagenome assembly MKWU01 (sample SAMN05860141, study PRJNA318959) | sponge metagenome | host: Aplysina aerophoba | place: Slovenia: Piran, Adriatic Sea, Gulf of Piran | collected 2013-05-07 | reverse complement strand
CGACCACCGCCGCCGCCGCCGCTGCCACGGCCACCGCCGTTGCCGCGACCACCGCTGCTGCCTCCGCCGCCCCATGGGCCGCCTCTGTTATCGTCCGCCATTTCGATTCCCCGTTGCCAACTGCATTTAGCTTTCCCCTCTATGTCAAGATGTGGTTGACCTGAATTCAAATTTCAAGTTGAGCGCACCGGCTTGGTCATGGTCACCAGCTCCTCGGCCGCAACCGGGTGGACCGCCACGGTGCGATCAAAGTCCTCCTTGCGAGCGCCCATCTTCAGCGCCACGCCGGCCAATTGGATCATCTCGGCCGCGCTGTCTCCAACAATGTGAATGCCCAGCAGCCTTCCTGTATCACGATCCGCCACAAGCTTCATCAGGTATTGTTCCTGACGCCCGGCAAGTGCGTATGTGAGCGGCCTGAATCGTACCAGGTACACCGTGATCGGTCCGCGGCCGGCCGCCGCCTCCTCGGTCAGCCCAACGGTGCCGATTTCGGGGCGCGAGAACACCGCCGTCGGAATGTCGGAATGATCCATTCTTGTCGGACTGCCTTCAAAGACCGTGGCAACGAAGGCTGCTGCCTCGCGGATGGCCACCGGCGTGAGATTCAAGCGATCCGTGACGTCGCCAACGGCAAACACGGACGGAACGGACGACTGCGAGTATCCGTCGACGGGAACCGCTCCCGAAGGATCAAGCTTCATGCCCGTTGCGGGCTCAAGATTGAGTGTACGTGTGTTGGGGCGGCGGCCGGTTGCCATCAGAACCGCATCGCAGGCGGCGGAATCGCCGCTCTCCGTTGCAACCTCCAACTTGCCGTTTGCCCGGGAGATTGAGGCCAGATTGGTGTTCAGCCGCACATCCACTCCGCGAGCCTTCATGGCTTCGGAGACGTGATTGCGGATGTCTTCGTCGAATCCCCGCAGGATTTGCGGCCCTCGATAGAAGAGCGTCACTTCGCTGCCCATCCCGTTGAAGATGCCGGCGAATTCGCAGGCTATGTATCCTCCGCCGCAGACCACGAGCCTCTCGGGCAATTCCTGCATCTCGAACACGTCATTGGAAGTCAATGCCAGATGGGCGCCGGGAATGTCGGGCTTGAACGGTTCGCCTCCGGTGGCGACAAGCACATAACGCGCGGCAACTGTTCTGCCGTCGGCCAGGCCGATCGTGTGGGCGTCCTCCAACCGCGCGCTCTGGGCGAACAACTGCACTCCGGCGCGGTTCAGATTCCTGCGATAGATGCCCTCAAGCCTCTCTATCTCGGCATCCTTCCTCTGCTGGAATGCCTGCAGGTCAAAGGATCCGCCGCCAATGTTCCAGCCATACCCGCCGGCCGCCTCGAAACCGCTCGAGAAGTCGGCCGCAATCACCATCAGCTTCTTTGGCACGCAGCCACGGATCACACAGGTGCCCCCGAGTCGGTCCTGCTCCGCAAGTCCGACCTTGTATCCCAGCTCCGCGGTCAGGCGCGCGGCCCTGATGCCTCCGGACCCGCCGCCTATAACGAACAGGTCGAAGTCGAATGTCTCTTTTGCCACTCCGTCAAACTCCGGATGATTCATGGATTCGCATCAGCCATTCCCGCATGATGCTGCAAGCGTCGACACGGTGCCGTCTTCATGCCCCACAATCGCAGATTCGCAAACTCCGGCAAACAGACCTGTTTCAACCACGCCGGTCAGACATTTCAGGTCCCGATCGGTCTTGAAGGGATCGTTGATTCGACGCAGCTTCCAATCAACGATCAGATTGTTCTCGTCGCTGGCGAACGGTTTGCCATCCACCATTCTCAATTCGCCGCGAACGGCTCCAAAGCCGCTGTCCTCCAGGTACGAACCGATTCGCCGCACGGTCGTTTCAGCCCCGAACCGAACAATCTCGATTGGCAGGGGAAAGACTCCCAACCTTTCCACCAATTTCGAGCTGTCGGCGATTGCCACCATCCTGGCGGATGAGCGAGCCACAATTCGCTCGCGCAGAAGCGCTCCACCCCCGCCCTTGATGAGGTTCAGTTCAGCATCGATTTCATCCGCACCGTCGACGGTCAGGTCAAGACTGCCAACCCGGTCCAGTTCGGAAATTCCCAATCCACATTGCTCCGCAAGCACACGGGTTCGTTCGGAAGTTGCCACGGCGACGATTTGCAGGTTTCCGGATCGCACGCGCGCGGCCAATTGGCGCACAAATTCCTCGGAAGTCGTGCCTGTGCCCAGTCCCAGTTTCATGCCGTCCTCGACAAGGGCGAGGGCATGTTTGGCGGCAAAGAACTTTGCGTTTCCCATTGTTGATGGCCTCAAGCGAACTATATCCGTCGGTCGTTGCGAGTGTATGCTCCATTGCGGGACGAATTTGAACCTTGGAGTCGGGCGCACAACATACTATGCCCCACACCGCAGGAAATCAGATTGCGATGATCCACTCCCGGACAATTGCCGTTTGCGATTTGGGCACAGAATCGAGGTAGTCGCATGTTTGTCAGCGTTTTCGACATTTTCAAGATCGGCGTTGGTCCATCCAGCTCCCACACAATTGGACCCATGATTGCAGGGGGCCGCTTTCTCGACAGCCTTCGCGCAAGCGGACAGGCTGCCCATGCCGTCACGGCGTCGCTGCATGGTTCGCTTGCGTTCACGGGCAAGGGCCATGCCACCGATCGGGCTGTTGTTCTTGGTCTCGCCGGCGTGCACCCCGAGCGATATGACGCCGCGGAGGCGGAAAGACTGCTCACGTCAGTACGCAAGACCAGCGAAATCAAGGTTGCCGGTTTGGCGCCCTTCCACTTCGACCCCGATTCCAGCCTGGTGTTCAACTACGAGAATCGCCTGCCGGGCCACTCCAACGGCTTGCGAATACGGGCCACCGACGCCGAGGGAAAGACGACACTCCAGGAGACCTATTATTCAACAGGTGGCGGCACCGTCCTGACTGAGGACGAACTGGCAAGTCCCTCTACATTGGCATGGGCCGAGGTGCCACACGATTTCATCAGCGTCAGGCAACTGCTGGACATGGCAGCAAGCCAAGACTGCAGCATTGCCGACCTGATGCTTGCCAATGAGATGGCCCTGCGGCCACGCCATGAAATCGATGCAGGTCTCGACAGGATTTGGACTTGCATGGACGCATCAATCGGCCGGGGTGTGTCGACCGGCGGTATCCTGCCAGGCGGACTGAACGTGCGTCGCCGAGCCAGCGCCATCTTCACAAAGCTCAATGACGAAAAGCGTGCCAACTTCGTTTATCCGCATGCCTACAGCGACTGGCTGTCCGTGTATGCGATGGCCGTGAACGAGGAGAATGCCGTGGGCGGCCAGATCGTGACGGCTCCCACAAACGGCGCTGCGGGAGTCGTGCCGGCCACGCTCAAGTACTTTCTCGAGCACATTCTGGACGCCCGCAGGGACAAGATTCCCGAGTTTCTGCTGACGGCGGCGGCAATTGGCGGGTTGATAAAGTTGAATGCATCGATTTCGGGAGCCGAGTGCGGTTGCCAGGCCGAAGTTGGTTCAGCTTCGGCCATGGCTGCGGCCGGACTGTGCGCCGTGTTGGGCGGCACGCCGAAACAGGTTGAAAACGCCGCCGAGATTGCGCTTGAGCATCACCTCGGCATGACCTGCGATCCGGTGCGCGGACTGGTTCAGGTGCCATGCATTGAGCGCAACGGGCTGGGCGCCATCAAGGCGGTTGCGGCTGCATCGCTTGGCCTGCGCGGAGACGGCGATCACGTGATTTCGCTGGATGCCTGCATTGAAACGCTTTGGCAGACCGGGCTCGACATGAGCGACCACTACAAGGAAACGTCGCTCGGCGGGCTGGCGGTAAACGTGCCCAATTGTTGAGATGCCGCCTCATGTGGGCCACGAAACCGGACGCGTTTGGCTTCTACGCTTTGCTGATCTGAAGTTTCCGTGCCAGTTCACGGCGTTGGCCGAAACTCCAGGCCGACATTGCCTGCCGCATCCCCGTCCGGCGCCGCTATTGCGTCCAGCCTGACGCCTTCACGAGTCCGGCGACTGCCTGATGCAGAAATCGGTGCGACAGAATCAGCAGCGCCCCGGGCTGTGCGAACCGCAGCCGCACACGCTCGGCGGACACTCGATTGGAGGTGCCGACTCGGCCATGAGGTGAGAGCTCGACATCGTCGATTGGCCATTCCAGCCCCACCGAGCTGCCGCAAACGGGCGCAAGCGGGAACAGAGACAGCCTGCTGCCGACCGGAAGTTCGAGCCGAATGTCGGGAGGGCACAACAGGCAAACATCCGGAGCTTTCAACAGGACGATCTTTCGCCAGCGATACTTGAACAGAACGTTCAGCGCTGCCAGCCCATGATCGATTCCGGGGCTCAACACACCAACGCCAACGACAAGGCCGGCCTCGCAACTCCGAACGCATTTGTCGAAATCCGTTGTCTCCTGCTCTTCGATTTTCAGCAACTGACTTCGGGCCAGCGCCGAACGCGTCCTGTCGGGAATCGAGTCGAAATCGCCAATGGCCAGCGCGGGCGTAAGGCCCTCCTCGAGAATCCTTGCAGCGCCGCCGTCTGCGCCAATCATGGTCGGTGCGACTGCAGCCGCCTGCCGAATCTCTTCGCTGGTGCAGGCGCCTGCGCCAACAATCGTGATCCTGTTGAATTGCGCTTTCCGATCAACTGGCATGCCGAAAGCTCGGTTTGCACTCCATTGCGCCTTCACCGACCGCACTCCGGTTGATCGAGGCGAGCGCGGGCGACCGCCTCCCGACATGGGCATCGCATTCGCGACTTGGCATTGTCGGGCCCGCCAAAACAAACACTCGAGACTTCTGGATCCGCAAGATTGTCCGGAGAGCTCAGAACAGTCTTGAATAGTTGATGGCAGCGCGAACGAAATCCGCAAAGAGAGGGTGAGGGTCATAGGGTCGCGACTTCAGTTCGGGATGGAACTGAACGCCGATGAACCAAGGATGATCGACAATCTCAAGGATTTCCGGCAGCACGTCGTCAGGCGACATTCCGGAAAACACGACGCCATGCTGCGCAAGCCTGTCGCGGTACCTGACATCGATTTCGTACCTGTGGCGATGACGTTCCGAAATCGTCGTGCAGCAGTAGATCGACGCCACCTTGCTGCCCTCCTGCAGCGTTGCCGGATAAGCGCCAAGCCGCATTGTTGCGCCTTTGGCGCCGTCCTTGCAACGCACCTCCAGGCTGCCCTTCCTTATCCATTCCTCCAGGTAGAAGACTACCGGCTCGATCTGGTCAAGATGTTCCTCGCCTTTCGGAATGAACTCCTCCGACCCTGCGTTGGCAACGCCAAGGAGATTGCGGACCGCTTCAATGACAGCCATCTGCATGCCGAGACAAATCCCGAAGAACGGCACCTTTTCGGTGCGGGCGAATTCGGCGGCCCTTACCTTCCCTTCCGAGCCTCTTTCGCCAAAACCTCCCGGAATCAGGATTGCGTGACACCCTTCAAGGTGAATCCTGGGATCCTCGCTCTCAAAGTTCTCTGCCGGTATCCACCGAACTTCCACACTGACCCGATTCGCAAGTCCACCGTGCGTTAGGGCTTCGGCAATCGATTTGTAGGCGTCGTCGAGTCCTGTGTACTTGCCGACCACCGCCACCCTTATCCTGCCCTCGGGATTTGCGATCCGCTTGACCACCGTCCGCCATTTCGACAGTTCGGGCAACGGCAACGGATCGATGCCAAACGACTGCAGCACAGCCCGGTCAAGACCTCTCCGGTGGAGGGCAACCGGCGCCAAATAGATCGACTCCAGGTTTGGAGCGGAAATCACGCTGTCCTGATGAACGTTGCAGAACAGCGCAATCTTTTGCCGTTCCCTCTCAGGCAGCTCCAGGTTCGAGCGGCACACCAGCACGTCGGGCGCCAATCCGATGGACCGCAGCTCCTTGACCGAATGCTGCGTGGGCTTTGTCTTCAACTCGCGACAGGACTCGAGATACGGCACAAGCGTCACGTGCACGAGCGCGCACTGGCCCTGCGGACGTTCGAGAGTGAACTGCCGGATAGCCTCGTAGAATGGCAGTCCTTCAATGTCGCCGATCGTGCCGCCGATTTCGCAAAGCACGAAGTCGGCGCTTCCGTCCGCCTCGGCAAGGAAGTCCTTGATTTCATTGGTTACGTGCGGAATGACCTGGATGGTCTGCCCGAGATAGCGCCCTTCGCGTTCCTTCTCGAGCACGGCTGAATATATGCGTCCCGAAGACGTCGAATCGTTTCGCCTGGCGGAAACGCCGGTGAACCTTTCGTAGTGGCCGATGTCAAGGTCGGTTTCGGCTCCGTCCTCGGTAACAAACACCTCGCCGTGCTCGTAGGGGCTCATCGTGCCGGGATCGACGTTCAGATAGGGATCCAGCTTGCGAAGGCGGACGCTGTACCCGCAGGCCTGCAGCAGCGCCCCAAGCGCTGCGGCGGTCAGACCCTTTCCGAGCGATGAAACAACACCGCCGGTCACGAAGACGAAGCGCGTCACTTTTCGTCCCCGAACGTCAAGGAAAGCCAGCGCCACGAACGTGGAGGACTTGCCGAAGCCCGGCCTTCGCTCCGAGTGTGTGAGAAGAGCCGGAGACAGTCACGGGAGAAGTGGTCAGATTCCGAAATGGCGTCCTGACCGCCCAAGACTACTCAGCCTTGGGAGGCAATGCTGGTTCGTCCGTCGCCTGTGGCACCAGCAGGTCGGTGCCCAGACTCAGTGGTTCCTCGGGCACGCTTTCGGTGAGCGGTCCGCCAAGGCGTTCGAGCACACTGTCCGAAGAAAGGTTTCGGGCCGACAAAATGGTGAGCGTGATCGAAGTCGCCAGAAAGGCGATTGCGAACACCCAGGTCAGTTTGCCCAGCGCCGTTGCGGCTTGTCTGCCGGTCATCAGGTTGCCGCCGCCCCCTATGCCTAGCCCACCTCCTTCGGAGCGCTGAATCAGCACGATGCCGATCAGGACCAGAGCCAGTATCAAGTGCACAACAAGTGTGACGTTGCTCATCGGAAAGCTTACTCTGTCAATTCATCTAAGGAACCATTGGCTGCCCAAAGGTAGTTCAATCCTTCGGACATTTCAATGAACAATGTTCGTGGCGAAAGCGTGCAACGCAGTTTTGAACGCCTAACTCCCCCTGTAGGTCGAATAGCCATAGGGAGAAACCAGCAATGGCACATGGTAATGGGCGTTGTCGGCCATCTCGAAGCAAACCGGAACGACGTCAAGGAATCGCTTGCCCGGATGCAGTCCCGCGACGGCGGCAAAGTACTCGCCGACATGAAACCGCAATTCATAGGATCCGGTCTCGAACTCCCCTGCCGGCAGAATCGGTCTGTCGGTGCGGCCATCGCTGTTGGTTGTCGTTCTGGCAAGGCAGTCCATTCGATCGTCCTGCACTCGGTACAGTTCGATCGTCATGCCTGACGCCGGACAGCCTCTCGATGTGTCCAGCACATGTGTCGTAAGGAATCCGTCCACAGAACCCCCTTCGTGGAAAATCAACCAGCCCAAACCCTATCACCGTCACCGCCAACTTGGCAAATGCGCCGGCACAATGTCTCAGTCAAGCATGGTTCGGGCGTGACCTCAAGGAACCGGAGAACGCAATGCACCACCGCTGTCCTCAGCATGAGCGGTTCCATGAAAAGGTCCTGGCAGCGACAGAAGCCGGGTTCGATCTGTAGTTCGCAGGATTGACCAACCTGGATGACACTCGCAATTGCTTGCCGGCCTTGCGGCGCGTTCCAGGAATGCCGCTCGAGACAATGGGGAATGATTGCACTAAGTCGGCATGGACGCGGCCCGGCCTCCGCTTCACCTTGCGGCCACCGCCATCACAATTGCAGCGCATGTCCAATCAGACTTGTTCAAGGGCAATGCACGCCGTATTGAGCCGTTGCCAACAGGCGCCATCAAGGATCCGCTCTCGTCGGGAGAATTCGTTTGTGACCAACAGAATAGTCATCGGGTTGCAGTGGGGCGATGAAGGCAAGGGCAAGATTGTCGATTGGCTGGCCGCAAACGCAGACATCATCGTCAGGTTTCAGGGCGGCCAGAATGCCGGGCACACGATCGTTTCCGAAGGCGAGACCTACAAGCTCTCGCTTCTGCCATCCGGAATTCTTCACGCGGGGAAGGTCGCCGTTCTTGGAAGCGGAACGGTCGTCGACCCGAAGGGCCTGTTGGGGGAAATAGCCAATGTCCGCAATCGAGGCATTCGCGTGGACTCCTCCAACTTGATGGTGGCCGAAAACGCTTCGCTGGTGCTGCCTCTGCACAAACAGCTCGATGTCTTGCGGGAGGAAAGGTCCGGCGGCGGGAGCATTGGAACGACGGGCAAGGGAATCGGCCCCGCCTATGAGGACAAGATCGGCAGAAGAGCTGTAAGGGCAGGCGACTTGGTCGACCCGCAGGGATTGCGGCCTGCAGTCGATCGATTGGTCGATCATCACAACATTCTGCGGCGTGGCATGGGAGTCGAGAAGCTGAACGCAGAGGATGTGGTTTCCGAACTTGAGATGTTGACCGGAGAACTGCAGCCGTTCGTGGGACAGGTGTGGAAGTTTCTGAGACAAGCCATTCACGAAGGCAAGTCCATTCTGTTTGAAGGCGCCCAGGGTACGTTTCTGGACATTGAACACGGTACATATCCCTACGTCACCTCCTCGGCGACGATCGCTGGAGGCGCTGTCTGCGGTTCCGGGGTTGGGCCGCTGGACATCGGATCTGTCCTTGGCGTCTGCAAGGCCTATCAGACACGCGTCGGAAATGGTCCGTTTCCGACGGAGCAGTGCAACGCGATTGGCGAAAGGCTGGCCAGAAAGGGCCGGGAATTCGGCACTGTAACCGGACGATTGCGCCGGTGCGGCTGGTTTGACGCCGTAATGGTCCGCCATGCCTGTGCACTCTCAAGTGTCGATTGCGTTGCAGTCACCAAGCTGGATGTTCTGGACGGCTTTGACGAACTCAAGATTTGCACGCACTACACACTTGGCAACCGGCGTCTGGATTATCTTCCGGCCCAGTCACGTCTTCAGTCCATTGTCGAGCCACAGTACTTGACCCTGCCCGGCTGGAAGCGCCCGACTGCAGGAATTCGAAGGAAGGCGGACCTGCCCAGGGAAGCGCGGACCTATGTCGACTCCATCGAAAGACTGATCGAGACTCCAGTTGCAGCGCTGTCCACTTCACCCGAAAGAAACGACACGCTAAGCTATGCGGACGGACCGCTGTGATGCGTCTGTCCTATCGGCAACGCAGGACAATGGCGATACTCGTGCTGCTTGTGGCGCTGCCGGTGTACATTGTCGTTGTCGTCAATGTCATAGGCAGATTTGACAGACTGCCTGTAATTCTGGAATTGCTGGCCTATCTTGTTGCCGGAGTCGCTTGGGCGCCGCCGCTCAGGTTTGTCTTTCTGGGAGTTGGCAAGCCCAACCCAGACAGTTCGACGAATGCCGACGACACTGCCAGTCGCCGATGAATGCAGACGGTGGAGAATACAGCAAGCGCTGCGTCGGCATGAGCAAGGCAGCACAGGCTTGCAGGCCAGGCCGGAGGGGAAATGCATGAATCGTGACTGCTCTCAAACGTCCAGGGATGCAGTTGCCGTCACAACCATCCCCAAGCCGAGAGGGAGCGATTGCGCATGTCTCTTTTGAGAATTCTAAGGAAGGGAATGGCGCCGAAGCGTCGCGAAGCGCTTCCGGAGCTGGACGCCAAGCTTGCCCTGACAGCCTTGTTGATTCGCGTTGCCAGGTCGGACAACAATTTCTGCCTTGGGGAGAAGCGCCAGATCGAGAGAGTGCTTTGCGAGAACTACGGACTGTCCGAGGACGAGGCTCGGTCCCTTCGCAAGGAGGCGGAGGAAATTGAATCCGAAGCGACCGACACAGTGCGGTTTACGCGTGTCCTGAAGGAAGCCGTGTCGGTGGAGGATCGAAGTCATTTGCTGGAGACTTTGTGGAGCCTTGCACTCGCCGATGGCGAGCGTGACTACCGTGAGGATTCTCACATTCGATTGATTTCGGAACTGCTCTACGTGACCGGAAAGGAAAGCGCTTTCGCACGGCAAAGGGCGATCGAGCGCATTGAGGCGGAACGTTGAATTGCGCACCGGGTTTCAATGATGGGCCGGGCGGAGAGTTTGCCTTTGAATGCCGGTGAATTGTCAGGTGCGCTGTAGGTGTGGCCAGAATCTTCGTTGCGAGTTTTTGGCCCCTCCATGGAATGTTGCTGTTTGTGTCTTCACTACCCAATTGAAACTCGGACTGACCCTGTTCGGCTTGTGCGACCGACAGACATTCTTGCAGCATCTTCAGGTTGCCCGCTTTGACAGCGAACAGATTGTCGGGGCCAAGTGAACGGGCTTGCGGCGATTGAGTTGCTTCGCAAGGACCGCGTTTTCGAGACCTCCCGGTCTCGGACCTGCAGGATGAAGGATTGCGCCATCAGGACTGCGAAAGGCGACCTTGAGCTCTATGTCCTGTTCGGCGCTGCCGACCTAGGCGCTTGCGAACTCGACTGGCAATGACAACTCGGCGGCACGTCCAGAGCAGCACAATGGTGGCCGGCGCCAAAGCAATCGACTCCACATAAGGCGTCGAGGGTGCGGCTGCACTGCGCCACTTGCCGCTACAACTGTTCCAGGATTCTCTCAACTCTGTCGAGTCTCGGACAATTCTCAAGATACTCGGCGTAGGCATTGTGTGCGCTTTGAATCAGTGCATCATAATGGACGATTCGACTGCCTGGTGAAATCGCGGTCATGCTCGCCTTCAACCGACTGGGATTGCTCTTCTCTTCGTCCACGGGCTTGCCAAGAACGAACACGACCTCTATGTCGGGTGAAGCTTGATTTTGGCTGCGAAGTATCTTCTTCAGCTTGTCGACATACTCAAAGCCCTGTTCAACCAACTCCATAAGTTTCATCTTTCTTTCCGCGTGCTTCAGCTCGACGATTATGTGCTTTCCGGCATGCGTCGTGTACTTGATGCCGACGCGGCCAAGCCGTTCCTTCTCCGAAAGATCGTCTGTTATGACTCCTTCATCCAATAGGCGAGATTCCGTTAACTCGCTGCCAGTCGCACGTTCCCATGCAGGGTCTAGCAGCCATAGGTGATCAAACAGGAATGTATGCAGCTCCCTTTCAGGCTTGATTTTGTCAACAATTCTTTGGAAGTTCTTAATGACCTCCAAGCGAGACCTGATGATTTCGTGGTAGAATTGTGCTTCCAAGGCGTCCGAGTCGGCAAGCAACTTGAACAATGTGCTTGGATCTTGCACGCCTTTGGCAATTTCCGTTGTCAATCTTCGAAACTGCATTCGTTCGATTGCCAACAATCCGTGCCTGCAAAGAATTTTCCGGTCGGATTCCTTGTCCATGGGCAGAGAACTGAGACTCGCAATTTGCTCATCTGCACTTTTCCTTGGTCCAGAAAGGAGGCTCTCGAACCATTGACTAGAACCGAGAGACTGTTCCTTGGCCCTTTTGACCTGATGCTCGCCTCGCCATTTTGTCCAATGCTGTTCCACGATTCCCAATCGCGACTTCAGGAAGGACAGCAATTTGACATATCGGTCGTCGTCCTCCTGCAAGCCCTGCCGATCGCTCGTTGCGATATCCGGTTCGTTGTCTTGATCAAGGAAGTTGGCTTCGATTTGACCGGTAAGGTACTTTGTGTACAGGCGACCGTCGTTGAACTTGTCGAGTATGTTCTCGTGGATCAAGCGGCCGCGCGCGACCACGACGATGCCGTTCAAATTGCCCATGTCCCCACTGTCCAGTTCCTTGGGTGAGGTGGCTGTGCCAATCCATCCCCCTACTTTCCAGTGCTTGGGCCAATCGTCGTCACGGCTCGAAATGACCTGTTGTTTCCTCAATTTGGGGGTTGACGAAGGGTCTGGCTTGAAGTCGCCGAAGGTCCAAAGCAATTGTGCGGCCTTAAGGTCTCCTCTGTCGTCAATTGTAACAGCCTTGCCGTTGATCTTGATTCCAAAGTCAAACTTCTTGCCAATCACCGAAAACCGTCGCGCCAATCGCATTCGCAATGCGGAAGAACTCGCCTTCAGTCTGCGCTTCATGATCTTCCGCAGTAAGATTTTTTTGCCCTTCTTGACTGCAATTTCCTCCTTTGGCAGAGGTTCGGGCATGTAGCACTCATCGTTCCTCTCGACCGCTCTTCTTATGCCATCCACACTCATGCGAAATCCATTGATCTGTCCGTCCCTCGCCGAATGCACTTCAATGACCTCCGCTATTGAAAACAGCGAGAGTTTTCCCAACCCCTTGCGGCCCATGACTTGCCGACCCATGGATGTGCGCCTGCCGGTTGCCAAATCCTCTTCTCGACGACGGTAACCCATGCGAAGAAACTTCTCGTTCATTTCGTTCGATGTCATGCCCACACCGTCGTCGACAATCACAATCCGATCTCGGGCCTGATCAACTACAATGTCGACATTTCGGGCGTCCGCGTCCCAAGCGTTGGCGACAGATTCGGTGAGGATGGCAGCGATGTTGCTGAATAGATTTGTGCCCAAATGTTCGAGCACGTTCAGGTCGATAGTCATCCGGTAGGTGTCGGCTGAGTTGGCCACTTTCAGCTGTTTCTTGTCGGACACTTGTACATCCTTGCCCGGTCGGATTTCGCTTGGCATCACAGTTGCAACTCCACCAGTAGACATTTTGGATAGGGGTCATATGTCAATCCAAAACCAACCTTCGGCTTGACGGGCTCGATTCCGGACCTTGACCCACGATTAATTGTTGTGCTGATTTTGAGGCTGAATGGAATTCAGAGAGAATTTCCTTCCCCGGCAGCCAAGTTGCCTCGGCCAATCGAATGAAGGTTTGTCTCCAGGGAATTCTCTTTTGTCACACTTTGGCAAGTCCAAGTTCGTTTGTAAAGATGGATTTGCCGCATGTTGCCCTCAACTGCGGATCGTCACCTCCGGAACACAACTGTCAGCCGCATCCTCGCCAGTAGGCTCGGCTCCGTCCGTCCACTCATAGCAGATGGAGACCGTCTGTCGGGGCTTGAGATCCGCTGGAATTGGAAACACAACGAAACCCATTCTCAGGCAACCGGCACGATTGGGCCAGCCACGAGTCAGTGAGCGCCAATCCCTGTCAGCAACTCAGACTGCGGGGCGAATGACGCCTCCAATCAGGTATGCTTGTGATGTCCAAGCATTCAAGGTGCTGCCCATCGGCGTTTTCTACCCATTGCGCCACTTCTCGACATGGAGGACGATGCTCTTTCCGATCACTGCACCCAATTTCACTGGAACTGCATTGCCAATCAGTCGACCAATGGTCCGAATGCGAATGACTCCGTTTTCCGGTACAAATTTGTATTCCCTCGGGAAACTCTGAAGAATTGCCCCTTCCCGAATGGAGATAGCGCGATGTTGCTTGGGATGTCCAAACCGGCCGTTGCCGAATCCGTAGAACTGTGTTGTGATTGTCGGAGAGGGATGATTCCAGCTCATGCGGCCATAAACGCTCGAATAGGTTTTGCCCGATTTCCTTTGATGACACGCAGCCCGAAGGTTCTTGTGCCAGTCGTGCCAGGTTCCATCTGGCTTGGATGCGCGAATGCGTGCCAAGTTGAGCCGCGACAACCTGCTGGCCTTGTGCAACGGATCGTCTTTGCTGGCCTGCCCTGCCTCTAGTGGAGGCAAGTCGCCGATTGCCCTCCTGACAACAATTCTCTGACCCTTGGGGGTCGTTGGGGAGATCATTTGTATCGGACCCAGCCGCGAGGCCAGCAACACCAGGCGACGCCGTTCCTGCGGCACTCCATAGTCGGCGCAATTCACCACATCGTCGAATACCTCGAAACCTTCGTTTCTGAGGACTGTTGTGAAATTCGCGTACACTTTCTCACGTGCCAGCGGTGGCACATTTTCCATCGTGACAAGGTGCGGGCGGGTCTCCAAAACGAATCGCGAAAAGTGTTCAAGCAGGTTCCAGCGCTTGTCGGACTGGCAGGACCAAGCTTGGCTATAGGTGGAAAACGGCTGACATGGCGCACATCCGGCAAGCAACCTGAAGTCAGCGCTGCCGTACGCCTTGCGCACTTGAGCCGAAGAGACTTCCTCGACGGACTTCAGTAGGAACTGTGCATTGTTGTTCTCGGTATAGGGGTATTCACAGGCTGGATCGACGTCAATGCCGAGTCGAACCTTTATGCCGGCATTTTCCAGTCCGGCCGTAAGTCCGCCGGCGCCGCAAAACAGATCGACGCCCTGAATTCCTGCCCCATGACTTGTTCCACCATGCGTGCAGCAACTTCCAGTAACTTCAACGCTTCGCTTGCGTTGCCGGCTGATCATTTGACTTTGCACAAGCGGTTATCCTGGTTTGGGGCGACAGAACGTGCCAAGGACCTGCGTATTTCACAACTGATCGCTTGGAACTCGCACAATGTTGTTGCGGCACACTGTTTGCCCCAAGCGCATGAACAGCACAACCCATCTCTGTGCTGATTGCCGATTTTTTGCCTGCCGCCAAATCTGGGGAATGCGGTTTCCCTCAATTCCGCGTATGCGCTTGCACTCCAATCCACAGTGGCCAAGTCGTTGGGAGCGCCAATGGAGAGCTATGCTCAATCGCAGCATTCCGGCCTTCAAGAGCAAGGATGCCTCAAAGGTGATTCACTCTACCGACGATACCTGATTCTGAATGCCTCATCCAATGCGTGTGGCAGGTGTCTTTCGAGCAGATCCAGATCGGCCTGGGTTCCCGCCGACACTCGAATGCATCTGCTCTGCGGCCAAACCATGGGCATGCGGACAAAGATGCCTCGCCTGGCGAGCGCATTCAAGACCTCGCGTGCGTAGTCTTCGCCCCTCTGACAGTCGATTGCCACAAAGTTGGCCGCCGAGGGGATGGAATCCATATGCAGGTTTTCGGCAATGCCTCGAATGCGTTCCTTCGACTCCGTTATCTGTCGAACCACCTGAACCAGGTGTTCCTCGTCCTGCAACGCCGCCAAGGCGGCTGCCTGTCCCGGCCTGCTCATGCCAAAGTGATTGCGGACCTTTTCGAACGCTCCGACAAGTTCACTGGAGCCCATGGCGTATCCAACTCTTGCGCCAGCCATGCCATAGGCTTTCGAGAATGTTCTCATGACAATGAGATTGGGTCGATCAATGTCGACGGTCATGGCGGCATCCGCTGGCGCGCATTCCACATATGCCTCGTCCACCACCATCACACAGTCTTCCGAAAGCCTGTCCAGCTCCTTCATTATGGACTTTGCGGAACTGTACGTGCCCATGGGATTGTCGGGATTCGCAAGGTAGACTATCGCCGCGCCTTCCCGATTTGCCGTTCTAACCAACAGTTCAGCACATTCCTTGTCAGCGACATATGGAACGCAAACCAGTCGGCCACCATAGCCGTGAACATGGTAGTTGAAGGTCGGATAGGCGCCGCTGGACGTTACTACAGTGGTTCCAGGTTCAACAAGCATTCTGACCAAGTAGCCGAGCAGCCCGTCAATCCCTTCTCCCACCACAACGTTCTCGAACCCGACTTGGTGTTTCTCCGCCAATGCACACCGCAAGTCGTGGCTTTCCGGGTCTGCATACTGCCAAGACTCCAATGATGCCTCCAGCATGGCGGAAAGCGCCTTTGGCGACGTCCCAAAGACGTTTTCGTTCGCTCCAATTCGCGCCTTGAACCTGGCGCCCATGGCGCGCTCCTGCGCCTCCGGCCCGACAAATGGAACGGCGCTTGGAAGGCCTTCGACAAGTGGTGTAAATCTGGGCATGTCTTCCCGTTCGTTGCTCTGAATTCGCGCTTTTGCGCTCAACTGCCGGAATCCTGCGACTGACTCGAATGAAATGCAACAATGAATGCCGTGAACGCTCCGCGCGCCTTGCGCCTTCCGAAATCGCAGAGGCACGGTCCTCCGAGCGGCAGGCCGTCTCAGTCCCTCTCGTTCCCGAAGGCACTGCATGCGACGGGAAGGGAAACTTCCCCTGCCGCGAATTCTCGCGGCGCGCGAGGGATTGCAATTTCAACCATCAAGTGCCACCACTTGAACGAGCAACCTTGAGATGGATTCGATGATTACAATTGGAGTGCTTCAGACCGGGTATCCTCCCGAGAATCTGAAAGCTCAACACGGCGACTATGCCGCCATGATTGAGCAGCTGCTGGCTTGCCACGACTTCGACTTCAAGGTCTGGAACGTCATTGACAACAGCTTTCCCGAAACGGTGGAGGCTTGTGACGGCTGGATAATCACCGGTTCGCGCCATAGCGTGAACGATGCATTTCCATGGATACCCAAGCTGGAACAGTTGATCCGCAGCAGCAATGCCAGCCATGCTCCAATGGCTGGAATCTGTTTTGGCCATCAGATCATTGCGAAGGCGCTTGGCGGCAGGGTTGAACGCAATGCCGATGGCTGGACGGTGGGAACGCAGTCCTACACTTTCCTGAACGAAGACATCGATCTCAATGCATGGCACGGCGAGCATGTTGTCCAGCTTCCCGCTGGATCCGAGGTCTTGGGTTCGTCAAGCACCTGCCGGTTTGCCATGGTCAAGTTCTCGCCATGCGCCGTCGGAATACAGGCACACCCCGAGTTTCGGCACGACTTCGTGGAAGGATTGATTCGAGAGCGGGGACGCGGTGTGGTGCCCGACGAATTGCTTCATGTCGCAGAGGACCGGCTCGGCATGCCGCTGGATCAAAGGAAAGTGGCTGACTGGCTGAGGGACTTCTACACCGCTGCATTGTCATTGTGACGTTGGTGTCCCCGGGCGGGATTGCGCCAGGAAGGCTGTGAGTTTCGCCGCGAATCCGTCACTGTCCGCTTCACGTGCGGCACCCCGCTCATGACGTCCAAGTCCCGATGTCTGCTGCCACATCGCAGACAAGCGGCCATCGCCCGGCTGTGCGGTCAGGATGCGGCAACGGCCATCGATGGCTGCGCTCGGCGCCCGTTTCCACCGATGAATTCAGCGACACTCCGCTTGCGACGGCCTGTTCGCAATTCCGGCCTGCCGATCGTCACGTGGGTTCCCGCCTGGAGCCGGGATCTACCGGTCCTCGGATTTCCCAAGCTCGGAAGCGGTCTCCCTGCCCTCGGACGGCGCCTCTTCTGAAGACTCGCCTGCGCGCTGACTGCTCCAGAAACTCATCCAGCTGGACAGGTACCGCTCGTTCTGTTTCCGGATCGCCTGCAAGGCATCGACCGGCGAGTTGAAGGACTGAAACCCGGCGAGCAACTGTTCCTGATTCCTTCTGTATTGCCGGAAGGATTCTTCCAGAAACCAAGGCAGCATCTTGCCCGTAGTTTCCCCATAGGCTCTGACCACCTCGGTCAACATGTCCACCGGAAACGCCGGTTCGCCCTTCGACTCAAGGTCGGCGATGATCTGGAACAGATACTGCCGCGTGAGGTCCTCCTTGGTCTTGCCGTCGACAATCCTCACTTCGCGACCGGCGCGGATGATTCTGCTGATCTCGTCGAGCGTTACGTATTCGCTCGTTTCCTTGTTGTAGAGCCTGCGGCTTGCATACTTCTTGATCACCAATGGCTTGGCTTTTTCAGACATCGCCCACTGCGTCCCTGGCTGCAATCTGTCGGCAAGCGCTCAAGACAGGAATCCCCTCGCCGGCGCCGCTCAGTCCGCGGCCTTGGCCAGGACATAGGTGCCCGGCGCCGGACAGAGCTCGGGGCTTTCCGATCCTCCGGGCCAGCGGGCGTCGATCTTCTTGCCGGATCTCCGTCCCAACCATTGCGCCCATACCGGCCACCAGCTTTCCTTCTCGAATTCCGCTTCCGACTTCCAGGATTCAGCATCGGAAAACCGGCCGCTCAGGCGATAGTGCCCATATTTCTTTCTGCCCGGCGGATTGATTATGCCGGCTATGTGGCCGGACTGGGCGAGGATCAGATTCTTGCTGGCGCTGCCCGCTTCGCTGATGCCCTTGAACGAGGTTTCCCAGTTCACCAGATGATCGGACTCGCAAGCCACCGCAGTCAGCGGCTGCTTGATGTCCTTCATCGAGATCGGAGTTCCACACAGTTCGAATTCGCCCTTCACGAACTGGTTCTCGATGCACAGGCGCTGAAAGTACTCCAAGGCCATTTTGCCTGACAGATTGGTCGAGTCGCCATTCCAGTACAGCAGGTCGAACGCCGGGGGCGCCTCGCCAAGCATGTAGCTCCGCACTGCCGGACCATACACGAGATCGTTGGCCCGCATGTAGGAAAACGCCTGCGACATGTACTTCGAGGGGAAGAAGCCCTTCTTGCCGATCTCTTCCTTGATTCCTGCAAGAAAGTTCTTGTCGAAAAACACGCCGAGCTCGCCGATGTCCGTGAAGTCCGTGAAAGTGGCGAAGAAAGTGGCCGACCGCACGGTCTTGACGCCTTTCCTGTTCATGTAGGCCAGCACCAGGGCCAGCAGGGTGCCGCCGATGCAATAGCCCACAGCATTCAGCTTCTTGGCGCCGGTGATTCTCAGGACCTCGTCGATAGCGGCCATCGCGCCCTTCGTTGCGTAGTCGTCGAGACCAACCTCGCGATGCCGGCCATCGGGATTGATCCAGCTTACAACAAAAACCGTGTAGCCTTGTTCGACAGTCCAGCGGACGAAGCTGTTCTGCTGCTTGAGATCCAGGATGTAGTACTTGTTGATCCAGGGAGGAATTATCAGCAGCGGCAATGCCTTCACCTTGGCCGAAAGCGGCGAATACTGAATCAGCTCGATCAGCTCGTTGCGATAGACAATCGAACCCCTGGTGGTTGCAATGTTGCCTCCAACCTCGAACGCGTCGGTGTCGGTTAGCGAGACTTGATGATTGCCGTTGCCCGCTTCGACATCGCGCACGAAGTTCTCCAGCCCGTCGACAAGAGACTTCCCTTCCGTCGACACGGCCCGCTCCAACGCTTCGGGATTGGTCAACAGGAAGTTCGACGGGCTCATCATGTCGACAAACTGTCTCACGAAGAACTCAATCTTGCGGCGCTCGCCTTCGTTCAGCCCGTCCAACTCGGAAAGCGACCGATGCACCATCCTCGAGTTGATCTTGTATTGTTCCTTGACCAGCCTGAAGAACGGCGACTTCTCCCACAGTTCGTTCCTGAATCGCCGGTCCTTGTCCAATTCCTGATTGTCGGCCTCCTTGCCCGAGACCGAATCGAACATCCGCCTTTGCGCGTCCATCCAGGCGTCCATCGACTCGCCCCAGAACTTGGCCTGTTCCGCAAACAGCCTTGACGGATCCGTTGCCAGATCGGTGAAATAGGATTGCGCTGCCTTTGCAAACACCGCGCCGTCGGGAACACTCAGATTTGGATTTGACTGTTTCTTCCTGGCCATTGCAACCGCCAGCCGCTTGGTCAGGTTGTCAACCCGCGACAGGTTGCTTTTGATGCGATCGGAATGAGCTTCGCTTTGCGACATGGGAAAACCCTTCTCCTGGGGACCTCGGGAAACACAGATACACGGACATACATGTATTGGGAATCATGTGGAATAACAAAGCCCAGCCGCAAGGCTGTAACTGGCATCAGTCTTCATCATCAACCATTGCAACACAGACCTGCGTTCGATCACAAGGTGGCATATGCAGAGAAACTCGCGGAGCTGCTTCGCCTTGAATCAGATTTGGCAAAAGATGTGCCGCAGGAATTTCGCAAGGCAAATGATGAATTGCCGGGACTGGGACAATGGGCGACAAACTGCAAACCACTCTTCAGGAACTGACGAAAATCCAGCGCAAGGCTGTCGAGTGGGAAGATGGCCCCCTGCTTGTTCTGGCGGGACCCGGTTCCGGCAAGACCCGCGTGCTGACCTGCCGCGTCGCCCAATTGCTGGAAAATTCCAAGGGCAAGCGCTTTCGTGTCCTTGCCCTGACGATTACGCACAAGGCCGCGCACGAGATGTCAGGTCGGGTGGCCGCTCTGGTTCCAGAACTTGATGAGCGTGCCGACATCCATACCTTCCACAGTTTCTGTGCACAGCTATTGCGGCAGCATGGCGCACATCTGGGAATCAAGCCCAATTTCGCAATCTTCTCCCGGAAATGCGACCGAAAGGCGATTCTGGAAGAGGCGATCAGGTGCCACTCGCAACTCTCAAACCGCAGCGACTGCCGTTTCCTGCCAATGATCGACAACCTCAAGGCCCGTATGATTGGTCCCGACCAGGTTGAGAGAATTGATCACGGAACGCGGAATGAGTCGCCCGAACTTTCCAAGGGACTTGCGCAGGCATATCGTCTGTACGAACGCGAACTGCGCCGCGCCAATGCGCTGGATTTCAATTCACTTGTCTTTGAAGCATACAAACTCTTCGAGTACCCAATTTTTGTTCGACATTGTCAGACCATGTACAAGCACTGGGTGATCGACGAGATTCAGGAAACAAACGGCGCCCAGCTTTCGCTTCTAGTGCGAATGGCAGGCGGGAATTTTCGCCGAATATTCGCGGTCGCTGACGATGATCAGACAATCCACGAGTGGAATGGGGCGAATGTCCACCGGATTCGAGATTTGGTCAAGCGCTTCAAATGCGAGGTAGTACAGCTGCCCACCAATTTCCGATGCCCGTTCCAAATCGTTGAGGCAGCGAATCGCCTCCTTGTCTACAATGTACGCCGCGACCAATCAAAACTCCCAGCACAACCGGCAAAGGGCGCCAGGTCAATCGACAATCAGCAAATTCTGCAGCGCGTGTTCCAAACTGACGACAATGAGACCGCTGGAATCGCTGAGTCAATTGCCAAGTTGGACGTCGCCGAGCGCGCCCAAACGCTTGTGCTGGCCAGAACCCGCGCGCTTCTGGAATCCATGCAAGAGGCTCTTGACGCGAAGCAAATTGCGGCAACGATCCTTATGCGCCGCGACGATTTCGCATCGCCTCAAATGCGATGGTTGGTCGCATGTTTGAAACTGATCAACCGGCCACTTGACCGGCGAAACTTGAGTGTGCTTGTCGAGGCATTCTCCGCCTTCGCTTCAGTGCGGATTGACATTGCAGATTTGCTTTCTCAGTCGCAGGCACAAGGCTACACATGTCTTTCGGTTTGGCTGGACACAGTGCGAAGGTGCACGCTGCCCGCTCCATCCGACAAGACTGTCGAACTTGTCGCGAACCTCGTCGCAGGACAACTGGGATTCTCCTCAACAATGGATCGAGTTCTACAAAACTTGGAGAACCACAATTCGAGCCAGGAACTAACGGATGACTTAAGTGCCTGGAGAAGGTTGACGAATGAGATCAGAGCCGCAGTAGGGAATGTGGCCCTTGATCGTTTCCTGCAGGAACTCGAAATGCGTTCCAAGGAGCCGGCGCCTGAACCGGGAGCGGTGTCACTTGCCACAATTCACGGGGCAAAGGGATTGGAATTCGACAATGTCTACCTGATCGGCCTTGCCGAGGACATTCTTCCATCTCGGCACAGCATCAAGAAGGGGCAAGGCAGCGCGGCACTTGAGGAGGAACGCCGCAGTTGCTTCGTCGCCATTACTAGAACAAGGAAACGGTTGGTCCTGTCGCGCGCGTCACAATACAAGGGATGGCCGAAGCAGCCATCCCGGTTTCTCGCGGAAATGGGCTTCACCGACTAACCTTCTGCCATCGCCTCGGGAGGAAGGACCCCCTTGTGACAAGCCATGATCGCCGCTTGATCGAGGACTACCTGCAACCTGCAACCTGCAACTGGACTCTCCAGACGCCATAGCGTCGAAGGAGAGGTTGCATCCAAGGCGTAGCGTGCTGCAGTCGGTTTTCGCATTGAGATCTTCTCCGCTGTGGTTTAATGGGATGTCCAGCCTCGAATGGTTGGCCCAATGCCGCAGCAATCGGTACGTCGCCTCAGCAAACGATCTCTCCCGAGCAGCAAAAGCCATTCCGGCAACGGTGCCGATCTCCTGGGCCGTCGCCAGCCAGCATGTGACTGCCGGCGCCCATTGGTCGCCCTGCGGCGCTTGCCTTTTGCGGCCAACCAAGTTGGCGGGAGAATTGCAGGCGAAGCGCCGCCAACTGAGGTGAGCAACATGTTGGAGTAGCATGCTTCTTGCAGTGCGGGTAATGATTGACCAAGGCTTGTAGGTCGCCTATTCGGAGTACATCAAGATTGCTAGGGAGTGACGGACGCATGGATGTAAACCGGCGCATCTCGAAAAAGGCCATTGCCGGGAATTGCATTTCCAAAGTGGCGGAAGGTCTTGATTTCGTCGTCTCGCCGAATATCGGCAAGGTGGTGCAGAAACACACCCCCGATTATCGAATGACGACCAAATGCTAACAGATTTCATTGCAAGTTATGGCAACGCCGCCGTCGTAATGGCGGTCGTCTGCGGCATGTTTGTGTTGTTCCTGAGAGGCACGCTGCCAACGGACGTGGTGGCCCTTTGTGGGGCATCAATCGTACTCGCCACAGGCATATTGTCGTACGACAAGGCGATGGCGAAAGTGTTCTCCAATGCCGCTCCATGGACCATTGCCGCCATGTTCGTCTTGTCAGGCGCACTTGAGCGAACAGGCGCGCTTTCGACTCTCTCCGACTTGATTGGCAGAAACTCCGCTCGGAAGCCTGCTCTGATGTTGTCGATTCTGACCGTGATTGTGGTGATCACGTCGGCATTCATGAACAACACTCCAGTGGTTGTAATGTTGATTCCAATTGTTCTGCAAATGGCGGAACGCATGGGCACGACGGCTTCCAAACTGCTCATACCACTTTCCTACGTCTCGATTCTTGGCGGAACTTGCACGATGATCGGGACATCGACCAACCTATTGGTCGATGGAATCGCCCGCAGCAACGGCCTTGCCGGATTCAACCTTTTCGCGGTAACGCCACTGTCGATTTTTCTGGTGATTTTCGGCCTTGTCTACCTAAGGGTCTTCGCCCCGCGCTTGCTCCCCGAGCGCGACTCGCTTTCCGAACTCATTCGGGACAGGCGAAGGAAGAGCTTTTTTGTCGAGGTCGTCGTTCCGAGTGACAGCAAGCTGATTGGAAACACAATCGAGTCGATTGCGGTTCTTTCCCGCGGCAAGGCTCGCGTGGTCGATTTGTTGAGAGACGGAGAGCCGCTGCCCCGCAGTGGGCAAAACACGCCGCTTGAAGCCGGAGACAGAATTGTACTCAAGACCTTCCTGACAGAGGTTGCCGAAATTCTGAGCCACGAAGGTTTGGAACAGCGATACTTCGACAAGGTGTCCTCGCGCCAGTCGCAAACCTTGGAGGCCTTGATCACGCCTGGCTGTCTCATGATAGACAAGTCGATTGGCAGGATGGAACTCAGCAGGCGCTTCAATGTCTATCCAGTCGCCCTCCATCGGCCGACCGAGAAGTCCATTGTCGATTTCGAGAATGTGAGGCTCAAGATTGGCGACACCCTGCTTCTAGAGGGCGGACCGCAGGACATAAGCCGTCTGGCCTCGGCCATGAGGTTGGTTGAAATCACAGCGCCGGCCGTGTTGCCGTATCGGCGAAACAAGGCGCCGATTGCCATTGGCACGCTGATTGCGGTTGTTGTCCTGGCTGCCTTCAATGTCGCCCCAATTGGTCTGCTCGCAATTCTCGGTGTCACAGCTGTTCTGGTAACCCGATGCATTGACGCAGACGAGGCGTTCGCCGCCGCCGATGCGCGGCTGCTGGTTCTCATTTGGTCCATGCTGGCGGTCGGGCAGGCTATGCAGGAGTCAAATGCAGTCCAGCTCATTGCGGACGCGATAGCGCCACAACTTGCCGGCCTGCATCCAATTCTCATCATTTGGGCAATCTACGCATTGACTTCCCTGCTAACGGAACTGGTGTCGGGAAAGGCTACAGCCGTCGTCATGACTCCGGTTGCAATCACTCTGGCGGCATCGCTTGGATTTGATCCGAAACCGCTTGTCATCGCCGTCATGGTTTCCGCTTCGGCCAGCTTCGCCACCCCGATAGGGTATCCAACCAACACGCTGGTCTTTGGTCCGGGCGGCTACGAATTCAAGGACTACCTGATCATCGGAGTGCCGCTAAACATTTCGCTTGGGTTGATCGCAAGTTTGTTGATTCCGATCATTTGGCCATTGGTCTGACCTTGGAGCGGCACACTTCCGACTCTTGGCAGTGCCTCGTTTTTTCATGGATTCAACAGAGGCCGGGAGCAAAATTGGAGGCCTGTGTCGAATTCAATCGCTCCCGGTCCAGTCCAACGGAGAACGCTGCAACAGGACAACCAAATTGGAGGGTTGGAATTGTCCGTGCCAGTGAAGATCGCCAAGACCGATTGAACGGCCAGACAATTGCACCTATGCGCCAACACAAGCAGGGGGACGCACCTCAGGCGCGGCGAAGCGGTGAGAGGCGCGAATGACCTCTCAATCCATTCGCTACTGGAATGATCCGCCATTGCGAGCGGGGCGCTGTCCTATCAATGTCGCCTACTTGAACCGTTTGTTTCTTGCATCTCCCATTCCCTGAAGGTGCGGTGACCAAACACCGCGTCTGACGGAACCTGCAATCCTTCCCAAAGCTTCTGCATCCCCGGCAGCGGCTGTCGCTTTGATGGATGGGGCCCTGCCTGACCGGCAGTCAGCACGGCATCCCGCTTTATGGTCATCTCGGGCGGGTCCCGTGAGTTGCGGAAGCCACGCTTCCAGGCGCAGCTGGCCGAGTTCTGCCAGCGAGCAGGACAGAACCCTGTCGGGATGGTCGGCGGCCAGCCGCGGCATCACCTTGCGGGCCGAGGCAAGACAGGGCTGGCCGGCGTAGTCAGCCCAGTTCTCGAAGAGGCACGGATCGCGGGTCAGCTCGGCGCGGGTGTGCGTTCCATTCTCACATGCCGACTTGGACCATTCGACGGTCCTTGCGGAAAGACTTCGGAGTCAAATTTGCAAGGTCTCCGAAACATGGCACACATTTTCTATGGTGTTTAGTGTGGGACTTTGATTGGGCGCTGACGCTCCCCGCAAATAGCGTCCAAACGATTTGCTGCCGTCGCAGGCGAAGCAACTGTAGACATGGGTCCTGAAAGGCCCGGACAACAAGCTCGACGGTGTGGCGCGCTGGCCTGTATCCAATCTGGTGAAGCGCCTCAAAGGGAGATTCGGCGTGTCGTTCAGTGTCGACGGCCTTCGCAAGTGGCTGCATTCGATGGATTTGCATTGGGTTACAATGCGTCCTGTGCATACGAAGGCGGATGCGGAGAAACAGCGTCGGTTTCGAGAGGCTCTTGGCACGAACGTTGCCGAGCGTGTTCCTCCTACCGCTCCCAAGTTGACCTTGGAGACATGGTTCCAGAACGGGACGCGCCATGCTCGGATGGGCAAGCAAGGGCTAAGCCGTCGCCCGTGTGGGCAAGCACTGCAACACACAGGAAATGAACATTCATCTTCGTGACATTACGAAGGCCGTGTCCTCTGGCTCCCATGGCGTTGTTGGCCTACCACCTTTGCACATATGAGTCAGTTCATTTGCCGCTCTCGTTTCTCCTCTTCCTGCTCCCATTGCGTCAGCCTCTGCGACATTGCCTTCGTTCGTTTGTGGAGGCGCAGGGCCGTTTGCTGCTGGACGTAGCCCTGCCACATCTTTCGGACGCCGGGCAGTGGCTGCCGTCTGGAATAGGCGAACCCGGCCAGCCGATCGAGATCGAAGACGAAGCTGCCGACCGTGGGCCGTCCCCTTGCAAGTCGGAAGCCATGGCTCCGCAAAGTGTCCAGTGTGTATAGGCATTTGATGTCAGGGTCCGACCCTAACACTGACACCAATGCGACACTGCATTTCCCGCCCACCGGCAGACGCCGGCGGTTGTGAATACCAACAAACGATTTCAGTGAACGCCTGACCAAACGCATTTCTTTGCACAAACACCAATAATCCATAGCAATCTCCATCCATGAACACTGTTTCATCGAACAGGAACTCGGAATGATTCGAAAGGCTTCAAGAACTGTTGCCCTGACGCTAGCGGAAGGTTGCTCCTGTCCTTGATGAACTCGGGGCAGGAGACGCTCTCATCGTCGCTATTCTCGGCCAGAAAGGCAGCAGGGAAACCGCCTGGACAACCGAAGGGCCCGTGCAAAAGCAAGCTCGACCCGCACCGTCCAACCTGTCGAAGCCATGATATTGCTGGGTTGAAGTTACGCGAGGGGTGTAGTTTCAAAAGATTAAGGCGGCCTAAAGCCGCCTTGTCTTTTCTGTCACCCTTATCGGGAAGCGGTGATCCGTCGACGAATCCCGTATCTGTGATTGGAAATAAGGCGCTACAGTCCGACTGTCAAGCCTTGTTACGTTGCAAGTTTGGAGGCTTCGGGCTTGGGATCTATCACTTTTACACATATGATGCCAAAGCGCTTTGGTTCCGACTCTTGGTTGCATTCCGCCTTTGCGCGGATTCAGCACATGCCGGGAGCGGCATGGAGAGTCCTGACTTCGTGGGGGCAATAGGGCTCGATTCAGTCCTATGGAGAATGCTCCAACAACAAGACTTCATTGGAGGTTTGGAATGTCCGCACCTGTGAAGATAACGAGAACCGATCACACGGCCGAGCAATTGCACCAATTCGCCAACAAATGCAAGGACCTACGTCAGGCTCGTCGGCTGCGGGCCGTGGCGAATGTCATTGACGGCGCCACGCGCGGCGAAGCGGCCAGAGCAGCGGGCACGACGCATCAAACGCTGCGCGACTGGGTGATCCGCTACAACGAGCAGGGGATTGACGGTCTACGCGACGCTCCCCGCTCCGGCCGTCCCGGGCTGGGCCGGCGGAGCCACTTGACGCAGTGTCAGGCGGCGGAGTTGAAGAAGTTGGTCCTTGCCGGCCCCGACTTCGAGACCGACGGCATGTCGCACTGGCGCGTGTCCGATCTGGTGAAGCTCGTCAAGGAACGTT
>MKWU01002552.1_pt1 | contig 26880 bp, 24 predicted proteins | sample 809101 | NCBI WGS metagenome assembly MKWU01 (sample SAMN05860141, study PRJNA318959) | sponge metagenome | host: Aplysina aerophoba | place: Slovenia: Piran, Adriatic Sea, Gulf of Piran | collected 2013-05-07 | reverse complement strand
AGACGATCATTCCGCCAAGCTGGCCGCCCGGCTCCGCTACGCTCCGCCGGCCATCCAGCTTGGCCGAGAAACCGTCAATGCACTAACATTCGAAGTGGACCAGTCGCCGGGGGCAGGGCAGTTGGCCGTGAGAAAAGCCCATCAGCACATTCCGGCGGTAAGCAAGGCTGCCTTACCTGTCGCGATGCCGGCGAGCCTCATTCTCCCTCGCACATTCCCTTGATATTGCGGAATGCCGCCGCTTGATCTCGGGCAGCGTAACTATCCAAGATAGCGATGGGAAGGGTAGTCTGGGGCGGACAGTTCCGGAAGAGTGACCGGCGTCCGGAAGCGCCCGTCAGCACGGCACCGCCGGCGATCCTGGAGATGAACGATCGTGGCCGACGAGACGAACAGGCTGACCTTGACCAATCTGGGGCATCACCTGGATCACCCCGAGGCCGTCGCCTGGGGACCGGATGGCATGGTCTATGCCGGCGGGGAGCTGGGACAGCTCTACCGCATGGGGCTCGACGACGGCAGCTTCGAGCAAGCGGCTCTGGTCGAGGGCGGCTTCGTCCTGGGCATGGCGCACGATGCCGACGGCAACGTCTATGCCTGCGACGAGGGCCTCGCGCGGGTCCACAGGATCACGCCGGATGGCGAGGTCTCGGTGTACGCCAGCGGCAACGCCGACCAGACGATGCGGGTGCCGAACTATCCTGTGTTCGACGATCACGGCAATCTCTACGTCTCCGATTCTGGCGACTTCCGCGCCAGGAACGGCTTCATCTGGCGCGTGCGTCCGGGCGGCGCTGCGGAGATCTGGGACCGCTCGGCGAAGGGCTTCACCAACGGCATGTGCCTGTCCGAGGACGGGCGGGCGCTCTACGTGGTCGAATCGTCGCCGCCTCTCGTTTCCCGGGTGGAAATCCGGGCCGACGGCTCGGCGGGCGAGCGCACGGTGCTGGTCGAGCTGCCCCGGCAGGTCCCCGACGGCGTCGCGCTCGACATCGACGGCAACCTCTACATCTCGCTTTACACGCCCAACATCATCTACATGCTGACGCCGGGCGGCGAACTCATCACCCTCATCGACGACTGGGAGCAGCTGGAGCTCGTGGCGCCGACCAACGTCGCCTTCGGCGGCAAGGACATGAAGACGCTGATCATCGCCAGCCTGTGCGGCTGGTCGGTGCACACCGCTCGGGTGGACGTGCCGGGACTGCCGGTGCGCTACCCCAAGCTTTGACGGGACAGCGGAGAGGCAGGTTCGAAGCCATGAGACTCACCGACGATCAGGTTACCCGTTACAACGACGAAGGCGTCCTTTCGGTCCCGGGCTTTCTGGCGCCGAAATGGATCGACGCATTCCGCACCGAAGCCGATCGCCTCACCGCGGCGTCGACGGCCGCCGACTTCGACCCTGAACGGGTGGAGATGGAGCCGAACCAGGATCCCGCGGGAAAGAGCATCCGGCGCATGTACGAGCCGTGCGCGTACTATCCGGCGTTCCGGGACTACTCCGAAGCGCCCGAGATTCTCGATGCGGTCGAGCAGCTGATCGGCCCCAACCTGCTGCTTCACTACAGCAAGCTCAACATGAAGCCGGCCGAACGCGGCTCCGTCGTCGAGTGGCACCAGGACATCGCCTACTACCCGCTCACCAACCACGACTCGCTCGCGGTCCTGCTCTATCTCGACGACGCGGACGAGGAGAACGGCTGCCTGCGGGTCCTGCCCGGCCGGCACCATGACGAGCTGATGGATCACACTACGGAGGGCGTGTTCCAGGGCCGTATCACCGCGCCGGTCGATGAATCCAAGGCCAGAACCCTTGCCGGGAAGGCGGGCACGGGGATCTTCCTGCACGGGATGACACCCCATGCCTCGGTGCAGAACCGCTCGGGCAGGCCGCGCCGCACGCTCATCATCAGCTATCGCGCGGCCGACTGCTTCCCCGTCCACATCGACAACCGGACGGACTCGGTCGAGGCGTTCACGCGCCTGGTCAGGGGCCGCCCCGCCGACGAGGCGCGCTTCACCCTCAAACGCTTCCCGATCCCGATCTATTCGGTCAAGGAAGCCTCGCTCTACGAGATCCAGGAGATGTCACGCGACAACCGGCTCGTGGCCTCCTGAAGTCACTCTCAGGCAATGCCGAGGCCGGCGAGCACCGCTGCCTCGGCGACTTCGCCGCGCAGGTGGCCTTCGATCAGCGGCCCGGCCGCAGCCTGCAGCGTCATGTAGCCGGCATGGTGCGGACGGATCGCGCTTGCCTGGATGGTGCGCCGCGTCGCCGTGAAGAAACCGCCGAAGCGGGCATCGATCTCGGGGTCGTCCCAGGCGTCTCGGTGGGCGGGCTGGCCATGACAGAGCGCGACGATGCCGCATTGGGTGGCGCCCTCGGCCATGAAGGCGGCAAAGGCTTCGGCGGCATCCGCCTCGCGCGTCCTCGCTGACACGCCAAGGCCCGCGCCACCGATGGTCGAGCCGACCGGACCCAGGCCGCCTGCGTCCGGGATATCGGCATAGGCCAGTCGCGGCACGCGGTCGGCTTCGGCATAGGTCGCGAAGCCATAGACGAAGGGGCAATAGGCGAGGTCGTCGCGCGCGCACATGGCGTCCTGCAGCGCGATTGAGTTCCAGTCGAGCGCCTCCGGCGGGCAGGCGGCAGCGAGCTCCCGCAGCATGGCGAGCACGGTCGCTGCCGTCTCGCGCCTGACCAGCGGTCCCGCCTTCTCCTGCCTGGAGGGATCGCCCAGATTGGCGGCCAGGGTGAGAAAGCACATGAAGGCGTGAACGCCCTTGAGGCCGCAGGCGAGCCGGCGCCTGCCTGCCAGCGCCATCATCTCCGCCCAGGTTGCGGGCGGCCCCTCGGGCAATAGATCGGGCCGGTAGCACGCGGTCTGGCACGCGGCATCGATCGGCACCGCCCACAGCGCCTCCTGCCAGCGATAGGTCGCAAGGGACGGGCCGATGAACGTGTCGCGCGGCAACAGGTGATCGAGAGGACGCAACAGGCCCGCCTCGGCGGCATGGCCGACGTGGGGGTGATCGAAGACGAGCAGGTCGTAGTCCCGGACGATGTCATCGATCGGCCGGAACTCGAAGCCCGAGAGCGGCTGCACGTCCCAGGCAATGTCCACGTCAGGCCGTTGCTCGGCGAAGGCCTTCGCCGCCGCGATCATCGGGTCGATGGCCCGGCGGTGGTCCCAGGTAAGCCCCTTGAGTCGGATCCTTGTCCCCATGACGCATCTGACCTGCTGCACGCTGCGGACCGCAGCCGCCACTTCGCCACTATGCCGCGCCAAACGCCCGCGCGCATCATGCGCCACGTGGACTTGGCCGCTTGGCGCGGTGTGCGATAAGAAGGGTCTGTCCCGTCTCGCCAACCGTATCCGCTGCCGTCGCCGGCTCGTCGAGGCACGGCAGTCAACACGGTTCCAGAGTCAGGCATCTGCGTCGCATCCCAACGTAACGAAGAGACGGCCATGAAGATCACCGATATCGAATGCCTGGTTCTGCTGGTACCCGATTTTGACGCCGAGGCTTGCAGCTCGGCCCAGGACGATCTGGTCGTCAAGATCCATACCGACGAGGGGCTGATCGGCATCGGCGAGACCGACACCAATCCTTGGGCCGCCAAGGCGACCATCGAGGCGCCGGGCACCCACTGCATGGGGCTGGGCCTGAAGGAAATGCTGATGGGCGCCGATCCGCGCGATGTCGAGGGCATCTGGGAGCGGCTCTATACCGGCTCTGCCATGACCGGACGCCGCGGGCTCGGCATCTGCGCCATCGGCGCGCTCGACATGGCGCTCTGGGACCTGCGCGCCAAGGCCGAGGGCAAACCGGTCTGGGAGGTCCTTGGCGGCAAGCGCCAGCCCCATGCCGTGCCTTACGCCTCGCTTCTGCCCGAGGGCGACGATCTCGACGCCTATACGGAGTCCCTCGTGGCGCGCGCCAAGGGGGCGAAGGAACTCGGCTTCCGCGCTGCCAAGCTCGAGGTCTGCATCAAGGGCCCCTACTCCCACAATGCAATCCAGATCGAGGACGACCGCGCGATTGCCGACGTGGTGCATGCCTGCCGCGAGGCCGTAGGACCGGAGATGACTCTCGCCGTCGACGTCGCCTACTGCTGGCCCGACTGGCGGGCTGCCTTGCGCGCGATCGAGATGTTTGCCGACGCCGACATCTATTTCATCGAGACGCCGCTACCCACCGACGACCTGGAGGGGTACGGCAAGCTTTGCGCCGTCTCGCCGATGCGCGTCGCCGTCGGCGAATGGCTCAACACCCGCTTCGAGTGCCTGGAGGCGATGGACCGGGGCGGGGTCGACGTGATCCAGCCCGATGTCGGCCGTGTCGGCGGCCTCACCGAGGCGCGTCGCGTTGCCGAGCAGGCGCGCGATCGCGGCGTCATTGTCGTGCCGCATTGCTGGAAGTCGGCGATCGGCATCGCCGCCTCCCTGCATCTCGCCATCGTCGCCGGCAATTGCCCGTTCATCGAATTTCTGCCGCCGGCGCTCGCGGACTCGCGGCTGCGCAGCGACTTGACCGCCGAAGAGTTCACGTTCGTCGACGGCGTCATCCCGGCGCCCACCAAGCCGGGGCTCGGCATCTCGCTCAACGAGGAGGCCGTCGAGCAGTTCCAGGTCGCCTGAGGAAGCCCCCTCACCTCACCGGCGCGTGAGGTGGGTTCGCGGCGGGGCGGTTCGCCCGATCACACCGCGTCGCGGGCCGATTCCACGGCCTGGCGGATCGAGAGGGCGACTTTGTCAACGATCTCGTCGAGCTCATCCCGCGTCGCCGTGTAGGCCGGGTGACGGCAGCTTCCTGCTCGATCTGCCGCGCGAGGTCGAGGAGGCGGCGCGGCTGGACGGCCTCGGCTGGTTCTCGATCATCTGGCGCATCATGCTGCCGATGGCGACCTCGGGCATCGCGGTCACCGCGGTCTTCACCTTCGTCTTCGCCTGGAACGAGTTCCTCTTCGCGCTCTATCTCACGAGCTACAAGGCGGTCACGATTCCGGTGCAGATCGCCAAGATGATCGACCTCTACAACGTGCTCTGGGGCTGCTTTCTGCGGCGGTGGTGATACAGCTCGTGCCGATGCTGATCGTGGTGTTCCTGATCCAGCGCCACATGATCCGCGGTCTCGCGCTGGGCGCCGTGAAGTAGGCGCAGCCCGAAAGCCTCGCACCCGCTCGGGGATCACGACCTGCCGTCATTCTCGTCTCGGGAGTCCGTGACGAAGCTGAAGGACGCGGGATCGAACACGAGACGGCGTTGCACCGGGAAGAAGCGAATATCGAAGCGCTCGGCGACCAGGCCCCAGACGCCCTGCGGCGCGCGCAGCATCATCAGCACTGCCGCAGCGCCGAGCACAATCAGGTACCAGCTGCCGAAGTCCGCCAGCAGCTCGCGCAGCACGAAGAAGATGATGACCCCGATGATCGGCCCCTCGATGGTGCCGATGCCGCCGATCACGACGATGAAGATGACGTTGGCGGTCCAGTCGATCACGTTGAATCCGGCCTCCGGCGAGATGCGGAGCTTGGTGATGAAGACCAGAGCGCCGACCATGCCGGTGCCGAAGGCCGCGACGATATAGACCCAGATCTTGGTGCGAAAATTGTCGACGCCGAGGCTGCCCGACGCCTCCTCCGAATCCCGGATCGCTGTCAGCGCGAGGCCGTGTCGCGAGCGCAGCAGCAGGTAAACCAATGCAATGGCGCCGACCGCGATCACGAGTCCGGTCCAGTAGATTACTGTTTCCCTCCACATGCGGCCTGCGGCGATGCCCTTCACCACCGCCGCCGGCAGGCTCATGCCGGAGCCGCCGCCGAGCGCAGACACCTGCGCGAAGGAGAGCATGTACACTTCGGCCACGACCCAGGTGCCGATTGCGAAGTAGGCGCCCCGCAGGCGGAACACGATGAACGCCGTCGGCACGGCGAAGAGCGCGGCCGCGATGCCGGCAAGCGGGATCGCCGCGATGGGGTGGACACCCGCATTCATCGCGAAGACGAAGAGCGCGTAGCCGCCGAGCCCCAGGAACGCCTGCTGGCCGACCGAGACCAGGCCTGCATAGCCCGCGAGCAGGTTCCAGAGCTGGGCAAGGGCGAGGTAGTAGGCGATCTCCACGATCGTCCGCATGTCCGCGCGCCCGCCCCAGAAGGGGAGCGAGATCAGCACCGCGAGGACCAGAATCCCGACCAGCGCGCCGTAGCGGCTCGCGCGCGTGCCGCGCTCGACCCGGTAGCTGGCGGCGCCCTCGCTCACCGGTCCCTCGTGCGCGGAAAGAGCCCGTTGGGCCGGAGCACGAGCACGATCAGGAACGCGACATGGCCTGCGAGAATCTGCCCGCCGGGATGGAACTTGGCGCCGATGGCCTGGGCGACGCCCAGGATCACGCCGCCGGCGAGCGTTCCCCAGAGGCTCCCCAGTCCGCCGATGATCACGGCCTCGAAGGCGTAGAGCAGCCGCGCCGGCCCGATGGCGGGCGAGAAGTTGGTGCGGATCGCCATGAAGGTGCCGGCGAGCGCAACCACAGCGAGCGCCAGCGCCATCGCGAGCCCGAAGACATGGCGGTTGTCGATGCCCATCAGCGCCGCCGTCTCGTGGTCGTCGGAGGTGGCGCGGAAGGCCGTGCCCAGCCGGGTGCGGAAAAGCACGAGCTGCAGGAGCGCGATCACGCCGACCGCAGAGAGGAACACGATGAGCGGGAACCAGCCGATGGCGATCTGGTCGCCGATGGCGATGCTCGCGGTCTCCAGCGCGCCGGCCTTGAGCCGCTGCGTGTCGGCCGAGAATACCTCCAGCAGGACGTTCTGGATGATGATGGAGAGGCCGAAGGTCACCAGCAGCGGCGGCAGGATGTCGCGGCCCAGCGTGAGGTTGAGGATGCCGCGCTGGAGCGCGTAGCCGATCCCCGCCATCACCGGCACGATGACGATCAGACTGATGAGCGGGTGCACGCCGGTACCGTTGAACATGGCAAGACCGAGGAAAGCGGAGAGCACGATCAGATCGCCGTGGGCGATGTTGACCAGCCGCATCACGCCGAAGATCAGCGAGAGCCCGGTGGCGAAGAGCGCGTAGAGCCCGCCCAGCAGCACGCCCTGGATGATGGCGTCGAGCCACTCCATCGCAGGTTCAGGCGGCTCGTGCGTGGGCGGGAGGCATGCGGGCTAGACCCCGAAATAGGCCGTGGCGACGTCTTCGCGGGAGAGATCGTCTGGCCTGCCCTGGAGCGATACGCGGCCCTCCTGGAAGCAATAGACGCGGTCGGCCACGGCAAGCGCCTGGTTGATGTCCTGCTCGACCACGACCACGGTCGTCCCCTCGGCGACGATCACAGGCAGCACGGCGTAGATCTGCCGGATGATGACGGGGGCCAATCCAAGGCTGAGCTCGTCGCAGAGCAGGAGCGTCGGGTTGCTCATCAGGGCGCGGCCGATGGCGCACATCTGCTGCTCGCCGCCGCTGAGCGCGGTGCCGGGCGTCGCGCGGCGCTCCCGCAGGACCGGGAAGAGCTCGTGGACGCGCTCGATCCGCCAGGGCCCCGCGCGCTTGCCGTAGGCGCCGAGACGAAGGTTCTCCTCCACCGAGAGCGAGGGGAAGAGCAGCCGCCCCTCGGGCACCAGCGCCACGCCGCGGCGCACGATCTCGTGGGCCGGCAGATGGCCGATGGGCTCGCCCTCGAAGGTCACCTGCTCCCGCGCGGACTGCAGCTGTCCGACCACGCTCCTGAGGAAGGTCGACTTGCCCGCGCCGTTGGCCCCGATGATGGCGACGGTCTCGCCCCGCGCGACATGCACGTCAATCCCGAAGAGCGCCTGGAAGTCGCCATAGGACGCGGTGAACTCGTGGGTCGCCAGCACCGTCTCTGGCACCGCGCTCATTCGGCGCTGATCCCCATGTAGACCTCCTGCACCTCGGTGCTCGCCATCACCTGTTGCGGGTCGCCCTCTGCGAGTTTCTGGCCGAAGTTGATAACGATCAGGCGGCTCACCACCGAGAGCAGCGCGTGGACCACGTGCTCGATCCAGACGATGGAGACGCCGGTGCGGTGGATCGCCTTGATGGTGTCGACCAGCGCCAGGCACTCGTGCTCGGTCAACCCGCCGGCGATCTCGTCCAGCAGCAGCACCCGCGGCCGGGTCGCGAGAGCGCGCGCCATCTCCAGCCGCTTGCGCTCCAGCAGGGTGAGCGCGCCGGCCAGCGCGTTCGCCTTCTCCAGGAGGCCGGTGCGCCCCAGGATCTCGTGGCACTCCTCATAGCATGCGGCCTCGGAGCGGCTGCCGCCGAAGGCCGCGCCCACCAGCAGGTTCTCGAACACGGTCATGTTCGCGAAGGGATGGGGGATCTGGTACGAGCGCCCGATCCCCATGCGGCAGCGCTCGTGTGCCGGCGCCCGCGTGATGTCGCGGCCGCCGTAGAGCACACGCCCCTCGTTCGGCCGCACCGCGCCCGTGATGATGTTGAACATCGTGCTCTTGCCGGCGCCGTTGGGGCCGATGACGCCGAGCGCCTCGCCCTCCGCGAGCTCCATGCTGAACTGGTCGGTCGCCCTGACCGAACCGAAGCTCCTGGAGACGCCCTCCAGTGCGATCAGCGCCGCCATGCCGCCACGCGACTGCGGAACGGCGCCGGGGACGCCGTCCGCAGGTCCTGTTCCCTAGCCGATCAGTTCCATCTCGGCGTTGGTGGGAATGTCGGGCGCCGTCTCGTTGGAGGTGATGGTGAGGTCGTAGGCGAAGGGGCCATCCGGCGTGCGCCGCCACTGGCCGCCCACCAGCGGCATCTTGGCGACGTTCTTCACCGGGCCCGAGCCCCACGAGACCGGCCCTGCAATCGTCGAGACGTTGGTGGAAACGATAGACGCCAGCATCGCCTCGGGATCGTTGACGTCCTCGGCCCGGCTCACGACATCGAGGGCGACCTCGAAGATCGAGTGGCCGTAGCCCACGGGCTGGCTCCACTGCTTGCCCGTGGCGGCGGAGAAGGCGGCGGCAAGGTCGCCACTGGTTTGGCCGGTGATGCTCGACGTGAAGGGGTGAGACGGGCTCCACCAGATCTCGGAGCTCAGGTTGTGCCCGGCGTCGCCCAGTGCTTCGACCGAGACCGGGAAGAGCAGCGCCTTGCCCACCGACGCCGCCTTGGGCCTGAAGCCCTGCTGGGCGGACTGGGTCCAGAATGTGGTGAAGTCCGGCGGCAGCACGACGCCGGTGACGATCTCGACGTTGTTGTCCTTGAACTCGGAGATCTGGGCCGAGAAGTCGTCGGAGAGGTTCTGATAACGGCCCGGATCGATCAGAGTATAGCCGGCGCCGGCGAGCGGTTTCGGGAACCCGAGTTCGGGATGACCCCAGGCGTTGCCGTCGCCGTCGTTGGGGAAGAGACCGCCGACCACCTTGTTGGTCTCGATCTTGCCCCAGAGGTTGAGGAAGACCCCGATTACGTCCTCCAGCCCCCAGAAGTAATGATAGGTCCACTGGAAGCCCATCGCCGGGTCGCCGCCGCGGCCGAAGAAGTAGGGCTGCCACGGGCAGAGCGTGGTAACGCAGGGGACCTCGTTGATCTCGGCCTGGTCGGCGACCGGATTGGTGGTCTCCGGCGTATTAGCGGCGCAGAGCAGGTGTACCTCGTCCGACAGCATCAGCTCGCTTGCCACCTCGGCTGCGCGGTTGGGGTTCGACTGGCTGTCCTTGACGATGATCTCGACATTGAGGCTCTTGCCGCCAGACTGGACCTTGCCGCCGATTGCCTCCAGCACCGAAGCGACGTTGAACTCGTCCGCCTCGGCGAAGGGCGCGAGCGGCCCGGTCTTGGGGCTGACGTAACCGATCCGCACCGTGTCGGCGGCGCGGACGATGGAGGGGAAGCCCGCGCTGAGCGCGGCCGTCCCTGCAGCGCCGGCAGCGCCGGCTTTCAGGATTTCGCGACGGGTGCGCCCGGCACCCTTGGCTCTGCGGCTCTCATGCTTCATCGGCGTGCCTCCTCTCCCGCTGACGGAGTTCATGAACTCAGGCCAGACCCTAGCAGACCTTCCCAAGCCCTGCGAGAGAGGCATAGCCCGGCGATGGGTCTAGGGCGGCGGCGGGGCGGCCCGTGCGGCCTCCATCCGCCGGCGCACTTCGGCAGCGATACGCGGCGTCTCGTTGACCGGCTCGTAGTGCCACTCGGCAAGCCGGCCGTCGAAGGGCCGGACGATGCCGTCTTTCCTGAGAGAGGCATGGAAGTGTGCGAGGCGACGGCTGCCACCCGCCATCTTGGCGACGTAGACCGGCGTTCCGGTGGAGATGGCCTCGCTGATCATGGAAACCGAGTCTTCCGTGACAACGATATGGCGGGCCAACGCCAACATGCCGAGATAGGGGTTGCGTCCGGCCCCGTCCCAGAACCAGGCTCGGGGCAGGCGAGCCTTGAGCGCGTCAACGACGCTTGGCCCCGTCCGTCTCGACGCCGTCACAGCGATGTCTCCGTCGAGAGCGGCGAGGCCACGCGCCAACGCATCGACCGTCTCTCGCGTGAAGCGGTACGACCGCGTCCGGCCGCCGAGCAGGACCGCAACATTTGGATCGCCGAGCCGGCCACGCCACTCCGCCGTGGCAGCCGCGAGCCTCTCCGGGGTTACGCGGTGCAGCGCGACCCGCGACGCCACCACGTTCGACCCGGTAAGTCCGTCGTGCTCCAGCGGGACGATCAGGTCGAAACAGCGAAGAGGCGTTCTCGGGTTCTGGATGTGCAGGGCGAAGGTCCGACCGCCGGCAGCGCGACGGACCGCGGCCGCGACCCGGGCACTGCGCCTGCCGCAGCTGATCAGAAGGTCGGGCCAGGGCTGCGAAAGCCTCTCCGCCAAACCGTAGCGCAGGAGACCCGGCGGCTGCCGATGCGCCGGCAGCCACGACCAGGGCCGGCGCGGCCGGACGACGATGCTCTCGAAGGGCCAACCGAGCGCCTCGGCCAAGCCCTCCGCCTGAGAGACCATACCGGCTTCGCCGGTGGTGAGTGCCCAGACGGTTCTAACCGACGGGCATGTCCGGATAGGCACACTGGTGGCGGCTGCGCCATTCGCTCGTGACGAAATTGATGATCAGGGTTCGACGCACGCCGTCGATTTCTCGCGGAAGAAAGCCGTGCCACGTGTCCGCACCGGGGATGAGGATCATGCCCGCGTTGTCTGCGAAGCGGAGCCGCTTCACGGGCGTATTCATGTCGGAAAAAAGGTCCGTGCCCCAATCGCGGACCTCGTCGCCGTCGTCCAAGTAAATGAACATGGTGAAGGCCTTGACGCCGATATCGGTGTGCGGCTCGAGCCAGAACCCCGCGATGTCCTGGGCGTACTCGATCCGGAGATTGGTGCCGGCGAGGTTGGCGCCGCAGCGGGCCTCGATGGCAGAGACGACACGGATGTCCTGAAACGCCTCGGCGAGCGCCCCGGCGGGCCCGATACGCGCGATCGCGTCGGCATCCACGTAGCACCGGCTGGAGTTGTTCTCCTCTCGTCGGCCGAGGGCATATCGGACCCTGGGCACCGCGTGCGGCCATGCCTTGAGGCCCGCGAGTGTGTCGGGATCGAGCACGTCGCGAAGCAGCCAGTGGCGACAGGGCCACGCCACTTCGTCCGCGCATTTCAGCGCCGACACAACCGCCGATCCGGTCATGGCCCTTGCCATGCCCGTCACGCAACCACGTCTTCACAATAAAAGTCAAGTTCACTGCATGATACTCTACATCGAATTACTCAGCAATATTCGTTATATTCGATCCATGACAAATCTACATTTGTAATATTCATTTTACTCAAAATACAATTGAACCGAATAACAGTTACAATGCTCCATTCAAAACAGGAACTGGCGACGAAAGCCAACCTGCCATACGCACTTTTGTCCGGATCATTTGCGCCGCCGGGCGGCGGCAACGGTGGAGGGCGGGATGTCGCGGCGGGAGCGCCCCTGCTACGCTGCCAGGTCCTCTCCGGCCAGCGCGCGGTCGATCAGCGCGACCGTCTCGGCAAGCCCGTAGAGCGCGATGAACGAGCCCATGCGCGGACCCTGGCTCTGGCCGAGGAGAATCTCGTAGAGCGCCCGGAACCAGTCACGCAGGGACTCAAAGGGGTGGCGCTTGCCGACCTCGTAGACCTCCGTCTGGATATCCTCGGCGCTCGAATCCGCCGGCAGCTTGGCGAGCACGGCGCGCAGGTCGTCTAGCGCCGCCCGCTCCTCCGGCAGCGGCGCGCGGTACGCCTTCGTCGGCTTCACCATGTCGCGGTAGTAGGTGATGGCGTGGCCGACCAGCGCGTCGAGGATGGGCGCGGTCTCCGGCGACGCACCCGGCACGTAGCGTGTGATGAAGCCCCAGAGCACTGCCGGGTCCTCGGTGTTGCAGACGCTGGCCAGGTTGAGAAGGATGCCGTAGCTCAATCCGGTCTCGGGCGCGGGCGGGTGGCCGGCGTGAACGTGCCACGCCGGACTCTCGAGCCGCTCGAACGGTTCTTTCTCCGGGTACTTCGCGAGATGGGTCAGGTGGTCGTCCACATGGCGCGGAATCACGTCGAAGTAGAGCCGCTTGGCGCGCCTCGGCGCGTTGTACATGAAGAGCGAGAGCGAATCGCGCGGCCCATAGGTCAGCCACTCCTCGATGGTGAGCCCGTTGCCGCGCGACTTCGAGATCTTCTCGCCGTTCTCATCGAGGAAGAGCTCGTAGATGAAGCCGGCGGGCGGCCTTGAGCCCAGCGCGCGGCAGATCTTCCCCGAGAGCTCGACGGAGCTGATCAGGTCCTTCCCCGCCATCTCGTAGTCGACGCCGAGCGCATGCCAGCGCATCGCCCAGTCGGCCTTCCACTGCAGCTTGCAGCGGCCGCCCGTGACTGGGACGGTCATGGTCTCGCCGTCCTCGTTCACGTAGCTCACGGTGCCCGCGTCCTCATCGCGGGCCGTGATCGGCACTTGCAGCACGCGGCCGGTCTTCGGGCAGAGTGGCAGGAAGGGGCTGTAGGTCGCCTGTCGCTCCGCCCCCAGCGTCGGCAGAATTATGCGCATGATCTCGTCGTAATGGCGCAGCACGTCCATGAGCGCGCCGTCGAACTCGCCCGAGCGATAGGCCTCGCTCGAGCTCTTGAAGGTGTATTCGAAGCCAAAATCGTCCAGGAAGGCACGCAGCCGCGCGTTGTTGTGGGCCCCGAAGCTCTCGTGCGTGCCGAAGGGGTCGGGTATCTGCGTGAGCGGCTTGCCGAGATGCTGCTCGACCATCGCACGCTCGGGAATGTTGTCCGGCACCTTGCGCAGCGCGTCCTTGTCGTCCGAGAAGGCGACGAGGCGGGTCGGAATGTCGCTCAGTATCGCGAAGGCGTGGCGCACCATGGTCGTGCGCGCGACCTCGGCGAAGGTGCCGATATGGGGCAGGCCCGAGGGACCGTAGCCGGTCTCGAACAGCGCATAGCCCTTCGCCGGCGTCTTGCCGCCGATGCGCTTCAGGAGCGCCGCAGCCTCCTTGAAGGGCCAGGCCTTGGCGTTCTGGGCAAGCGCCCGCAGGTCGTGTGCCGTGTCGTTCATCGTCCCGATCCGAAAGCCGGCGGAACATGCGCCGGGCCGCCGGCATGCGTCAACCGCTATACTCGTGCCCGATGCCGGCCACCCTCGAGTCTCCCGCCCCTTCCCAGCCACCGCCGTTGCTGCCGCGCGCGCCCGTGCTCGCAGTGTCGCCGCGTCATGCGGCCTGGCTTGACGAGCACGGCACGCTCGAGCGGCTCTCCCACGACACGGCAGCCAAACGCCTGGCCGCCGACGTCCGCCCGCCCTACGTCTGCCACGCCAAGGCCACCGCCCGCAGGCTCGGCCTGCACGCGTTCGCGGCGCTGGACGTGCTGGAGCTCTTCGCCTTCGTGCATCCGGCGCGCCAGGCCGTGCCGACGGTGCGGGGGCTCGCGCGAGCGCTCGATCTGACGCTGCCCGCAACCATCGAGGACGAGGCGGCGACCCTGCTCAGAGCGGCCGAAACCCTCCTCGCCGCGCTGGCCGCGCCGGGGCTTGCAGGCGCAGACGAGGCGCCTGCCATCGCGCGCACGATGGCCCGCGCCGGCTGGCTCTGGGGCGATGCGGTGGTGGCGGCTCTGGAGGCCGGCGGCCGCACCGCGCCGGGCGCGGGCCGCACCGGCGACGGGGGCGCGCTCGCCGTCTGGACCCGGCTCAAGGAGTGGCAGGAGAGCGCGCCCCCCCCCGCACCCGGCCACGGCCCCGCGGGGACGGCGGCGGCTCCGCCCCGGCACCGGGCCACGCCCCGGTGGCGACGGCGGCGGCTCGGCAGCGCCTCGCGCTCCTGCTGGGCAAGGGCTCAGAGCCCAGGCCCGAGCAGGCGGACTTTGCCTCTGCCGCCTGCGCCGCCTTCGACCCCATCGAGGCGGAAGAAGAGCCCCACGTGGTGCTGGCCGAGGCCGGCACCGGGGTCGGCAAGACCCTCGGCTACATCGCGCCGGCGAGCCTCTGGGCCGAGCGCAACGAGGGCACGGTCTGGCTCTCCACCTTCACCCGCAACCTCCAACGCCAGATCGACCAGGAGCTCGACCGGCTCTACCCGGAGCCCAAGGTCAAGGCGGAGAAGGTGGTACTGCGCAAGGGCCGCGAGAACTACCTCTGCCTGCTCAACATGGAGGAAGCGCTCGGGCGCAGCGCGCTGATGACGGGGGACCGCATTGCCCTGGGCCTCATGGCCCGGTGGGCGGCCGCGACTCGGGACGGCGACATCACCGGCGGCGATCTGCCGGCCTGGCTCGCCGACCTGCTCGGCTACGGCCGCACCCTCGGCCTCGCGGACAGGCGCGGCGAGTGCATCCACAGCGCCTGCACCCACTACCGCCGCTGCTTCATCGAGAAGAGCCAGCGCAAGACGCGGCGGGCGGACATGGTCATCGCCAATCACGCGCTGCTCATGGTGCAGGCCGCGCGCGCGGTCTTCGGCACCGGCGACGAGCGAAGCGTGCCGACCCGCTATGTACTCGACGAAGGGCACCATCTCTTCGACGCAGCCGACAGCGCCTTCTCCGCCCATCTCTCCGGCAAAGAGGCACTCGAGCTGAGGCGCTGGCTGCTCGGCCCGGAATCGCGGGGCCGCGGCGATGCCGGCCGCGCGCGGGGCCTGCGCAGCCGGATCGAGGATCTGATCGCCGACCGCGATGCCGCGCGCGAGGCCCTCGACGACGCGCTGAAAGCCGCGCACGCGCTGCCCGGCGCCGATTGGCACCAGCGGCTCGCGGCCGGATCGGCGCAGGGGGCGTGCGAGCGCTTCCTCGCGCTGGTGCGGGACCAGGTCATGGCGCGCGCGCCGGAGCCCCGCAGCGGCTACGGCATCGAAGCGCCGGTGTATCCGCTCATTCCCGGCATCGCGGAGGCTGCAGCGAATCTGGAGACGGCGCTGGCCGGGATCGCCCGGCCGCTCGGCCGGCTCGCGGCACAGCTCGCGGCGCACCTCGACGCCGAGGCTGAGAGCCTGGAGACCGCCGAGCGCCAGCGCATCGAGGCCGTGGTGCGCGGCATTGAGCGGCGGGTGGGCGAGCAGCTCGACTCCTGGCGCGCCATGCTCACGGACATGACGGCTGCGCCCGTCGCCGACGAGGAGCTGTCGCAAGACGCCGAAGACGCGCCGGACGCCACGGGCTTCGTCGACTGGTTCGCGATCTCCCGCATCGACGGGCGTGACGTCGACGTCGGCATGCACCGCCACCACGTGGACCCGACGATCCCCTTCGCCGCCTTCGTCACGGGCCGCTCCCACGGCGCGCTCATCACCTCGGCGACGCTGCGGGACGGCAGCGGCGACCCGGAGCACGACTGGGCCGCGGCCGAGGCGACCACGGGCGGACGCCACCTGAAGGCGCCCGCGATCCGCGCCGCCCTCCCCTCCCCCTTCGACTACGGCGCGCAGACCCGCGTGCTGGTGGTGACCGACGTGAGGCGCGGCGCGCCCGACCGGGTCGCGGCGGCCTACCGCGCGCTCTTCACGGCCGCCGGCGGCGGCGCGCTCGGCCTCTTCACCGCCATCGCGCGGCTGCGCGGGGTGCACGAGCGCATCGCCGGTGCGCTGGACGAGGCCAACCTCCCGCTCTGGGCCCAGCACGTGGACCCGCTCGACCCGACGACCCTGGTCGACATCTTCCGCAGCGAGACCGACGCCTGCCTGCTCGGCACCGACGCGATGCGGGACGGCATCGACGTGCCCGGGCGGAGCCTGCGGCTCATCGTCTTCGACCGGGTGCCGTGGCCCCGGCCCGACATCCTGCACAAGGCGCGCCGCCGGGTCTTCGGTGGCGGACGCTACGACGACCGGCTGCCGCGCGGGCGGCTTCGGCAGGCCTACGGCCGGCTGGTGCGCCGCGCTGACGATCGCGGCGTCTTCGTCCTGCTCGACCCCGCGCTGCCGAGCCGGCTCGCCGGCGCCTTCCCGCCCGGCGTCGAGGTGGAGCGCGTGGGCCTTGCCGAAGCCGTCGAGATCACCCGCACCTTCGTCGGGCCGGAGGCGTAGCCGTCGCGACGCAGGCCGTGACATTGGTGAGAAGTCCGGGCTAGGGTCCGCGCGCCTTTCAACCAGCCGGTGCACCCATGTCGGACTCGGAGTTGGCGCCCCTGCTCAAGCGGGTCGCGGAAGCGCTGGAGCGCCTCTCTCCGGCCGGGGTGGAGGACGCTGGCCTCGATGCGGCGGAAGGCTTCGTCTGGCACGCCGATGGCGCCCGCCTCGAGGCCGTGCCCCGGATTAACCGGCTGGAGCTCCCGCTCCTCAAGGGTATCGACCGGGTGCGCGACATCCTGCTCGACAACACCCGGCGCTTCGCCGGCGGCCTGCCGGCCAACAACGCCCTGCTGTGGGGCGCGCGGGGCATGGGCAAGAGCTCGCTCATCAAGGCGGTGCATGGCGTGGTGGCGGCTGACGCGGCGGGCGGCCTCAAGCTCATTGAGATTCACCGGGAGGAAATATCTTCGCTGCCGCTGCTGCTCGGGCGCCTGCGCGGCTGCGACCAGCAGTGCCTGCTCTTCTGCGACGACCTCTCCTTCGAATCCGAGGACACCACATACAAGTCGCTCAAGGCGGCACTGGAAGGCGGCATCAGCGGCCGGCCCGACAACGTGCTCTTCTACGCCACCTCGAACCGCCGCCATCTGATGCCGCGCGACATGATCGACAACGAGCGCTCGACCGCGATCCACCCCGGCGAGGCGGTGGAGGAGTCGGTCTCGCTCTCGGATCGCTTCGGGCTCTGGCTCGGCTTCCATCCCTGCGACCAGGCGACCTTCTTCGCCATGGTCGAAGGCTATGCCGACCATTTCGGTCTGGCCGTCGACCACGAGACCCTGCACGCGGAGGCCATCGAGTGGAGCATGACCCGCGGCGCCCGGTCGGGTCGGGTGGCCTGGCAGTTCGTGCAGGACCTCGCCGGGCGGCTCGGGGTCGAGCTCACACAGGCCGACGGGCGCCCGGCTTAGTTTCCTTTACTTGCGGGAGAGCAGCCGCAGCGGGTCCTGCGGCTCGCCGTTGCGTCTGATCTCGAAATGGGCCTGCGGACGTGAGACGCCGCCCGTCCTGCCCGAGCGCGAGATCACCTGGCCGCGGCGCACGACGTCCCCCTTCCCCACCAGGAGGGAGGCGTTGTGGGCATAGGCCGTCATCCAGCCGTCGTCATGCCGGATGAGCACGAGGTTTCCGTATCCTCTGAGCTCGTTGCCGGCGTAGGCCACCACGCCGTTCTGAGAGGCGCGCACATCGCTGCCCACGGGCACGGCGATGTTGATGCCGTCGTTGTGCTTGCCGCCCGGCTTGGAGCCGAAGCCGGAGATCACGCGGCCTTCGAGCGGCCAAAGGAAGGTGTTGCGCGTGGGCGGAAGCGGCACGTCCGCCGAATTGGATCGACGCGCCAGCGCGTACAGCGTGGGTGTGGGCGGCGTCGCTTCCGGCTCCGCTTGCGCCACGCGCGAGCCGTTGGAACGCGGCGGCTCCGGCGCCGCGGGCTCCACCTGTAGTGGTGGCACGGGTTCCACGTGAATCCGCGGTGCGGGCGCCGCGACCACTGTACGGACAGGTTCCTTAGGCGCTAGGCGGGCCGGCGGCTCGTCGCGTCGGGCAGCGGCATGGGCCGTGCGGGGAAGAACGAGCCGCTGGCCCGTTCGCAACCAGTAGGGGTGGCTCAGATCGTTGATCTCGATGATCGCGATCGCCTCCACACCGTGGCGGTAGGCGATCTCGCTGACCGTGTCGCCGTCAACGACCGTTAGCAGTTGCACCGGCTTCTCCTGCGGCATCGGCGGTGCCGGTTCAGGCGTAGCCGCCTCCAATGGCGGCCGCATCCTCTCCTCCGGCGCTGGTGCGTGCTGCAACGCCGCCAGCGCCGCATCGGCCTCGGCGGGCCTTGAGTCCGTCTGCAGCCCCAAGCTGAAGGGAAGTTCCACGCAGGCGCTTATACCTATGAGCACAATTGCCATCAGGGCGCCGCCCGCAAGCGGCGCGACCAGTCCAGTCTCACGGATGCAGCTGATCATTCGATGACCTCCCGCAGCCATGTCAGGGTTCTACGGTGGGTAAGGTCCATATGAAGCGGGGTGACAGAGACGTAGCCCTCGTCGAGAGCATCCATGTCGGTGCCGCGCTGCCCGCTGCCCGCCGCAGGCAATTGCGCACCGATCCAGTAGTAGGGCCTGCCCCGGGGGTCGATCCGCTCTTCCAGGGTGTCGTCGAGTGCGTGCAGGCCCTGACGCACCACCCTGATGCCGCGCACGTCGGCAGCCGGCAGGTCAGGGAAATTCACGTTGATGAGGACGCGCTTGGGCCAGCCGCGCTCGATCAGCATCGGCAGGAGACGCCCGGCCCACTGCTCTGCGGTCGCCCAATGGTGCTTGCGGCCGTCTCCGTAGGCCTGGCTGAACGCCACCGCCGGCGCGCCGAACAGCGTCGCCTCCATGGCCGCCGCGATGGTGCCGGAATAGGTCACGTCCTCGCCGACGTTGGGGCCGTCGTTGACGCCGGAAAGCACCATATCGGGCGGGCCGTCGGCCATGATCTTGTTGAAGGCGAGGAAGACGCAGTCGGTGGGCGTGCCGTTGACGGCATGACGGCGCTTCGAGATGCGGCGGCTGCGCAGCGGCCGGTGCAACGTGAGCGAATGGGACGAAGCGCTCTGCTGGGTCTCGGGCGCCACCACCCACACATCCTTGGAGAGCCCGCGTGCGATCCGCTCCAGCACCTTGATCCCGGGCGCGTCGATGCCGTCGTCGTTGGTGACGAGGATGCGCATCAGCCGATCGCCTCCAAGCCGCCGAGATAGGGGCGAAGCGCCTCGGGCACGGTCACGCCGCCGTCCTCGCGCTGGTAATTTTCGAGTACGGCGACCAGGGTGCGGCCGACCGCGAGCGCCGAGCCGTTGAGGGTGTGGACGAACTGCGTCTGTCTCTCGCCGGCCTTGCGGTAGCGCGCGTTCATGCGCCGCGCCTGGAAGTCCCCGCAGTTGGAGCAGCTGGAGATTTCGCGGTAGCGCCCCTGCCCCGGCAGCCAGACCTCGATGTCGTAGGTCTTGCGCGCCGAGAAGCCCATGTCGCCTGCACACAGCACCACTACCCGGTAGGCGAGGCCGAGGCGCTTCAGCACCTCCTCGGCGCAGGCGGTCATGCGCTCGTGCTCGGCCTCCGAGTCCTCCGGCCGGGTCACGCTCACCAGCTCGACCTTGGAGAACTGGTGCTGGCGCAGCATGCCCCTGGTGTCTTTGCCGGCAGCACCAGCCTCGGCGCGAAAGCAGGGCGTGTAGGCGGTGAAGCGGAGCGGCAGCGCGTCCTCGTCCAGGATCTCGCCGGCCGCGAGATTGGTGAGCGGCATCTCTGCCGTCGGGATCAGCCAGAAGCCGTCGGCGGTGTGGAACAGATCCTCCTCGAACTTCGGCAGGTTACCGGTGCCGAAGGCGGCGGCATCGCGCACCAGCAGCGGCGGCGCGGTCTCGGTATAGCCGAACTCGGTGGTGTGCATGTCGAGCATGAAGGCAGCCAGTGCCCGCTCCAGCCGCGCCAGCGCGCCCGAGAGCACGACGAAGCGTGAGCCCGAGAGCTTGGCCGCCCGCTCGAAGTCCATAAGCCCGAGAGCCTCGCCGATTTCGAAGTGCTGCTTTACATTGCTGTCTGAATAGTCCGGCTTGCCCCAGCGCCTGATCTCGACATTGGCGCTCTCGTCGTCTCCGGGGGGTACATCGTCCGCCGGCAGGTTGGGGAGGCCCGCGAGCAACGCGTCAAGCTTGGCGCCGAGCGCTTTCTCCTCCCGCTCGAGAGCTTGGGCCGCGTCCTTTAGACCGGCCACCTCGGCGATAAGGTCAGATACGTCTTCACCTCGGCCGCGCGCGGCGCCGATCTCCTTCGACTTCCGGTTGCGCTCCTTCTGACAATCTTGAAACGCAGTCTGGATCGCACGCCGCTGAGCATCGAGGTCTTGCACATGGGCCGCATGGGGCTCGACCCCGCGCCGGGCGAGGCCCCCGTCGAACAGATCGCCGTTCTCGCGAATCCACCGGGCGCTGAACATGACGGCCGCGCTTGTAACCCTGGGATATCAATTGTCAATACGTCAACGCGTAGAATGGTTTCGGGCTCTGAGCTTTCACCCGGTGCGCAATTGTTCGGTTATGCCCGTAATACAAGGCAAATTGGACACATCGGCGTTCATGGCAGCGACGCGAATACCACTCTAGACCCTGCCGACGAATTGCACCTTGTGGCGTCGGATCTTGTACAAGTCTTAGCACAATGACCGCCGAGTCGCGGCCCATGCTGGGCACCGCGAGAGCGGCGGACTCGACGGGGCCGGAGAGGAGTTGGCGAGTGGCCGAGCGGCAGGAGGAACGGACGCTCTCAATCGGTGACGCCGTGCGCTTCAGCCATCGCGGACAGACGATCCACGGTCACCTGCTGCGCCGGCAGGGGCGGCGCCGGCTTGCCACGGTCATCGACGCGCAAGAGAGGCTCTGGAAGGTGTCGGAGGCGGCGCTCTCGCCCTCCGGCCGCGCCCGCCGCGCGACCATGCTGACACCGCAAGACGCGGCGCGCGCCCGTTGGCGGGTGGGCGATCGGGTGACGTTCGCAAGCACCGACGGGGCCCTTCAGGGCAAGATCGTGAAGCTCAACCCGACCCAAGCCAGAGTGCGTGCGGGCCGAACCCTCTGGAACGTGCCTTACGCGGGCCTAAGCGATGCTGGCACCGGCAAGGGGCGCTTGAGGAACGGTGCGGAGCGCCTGAGCCACGTCGCCGCGATGGCGCGGGATTTGATGAACGAGCATGGCCTCAATGACTGGACCTTCGCCTTCCTCGAAGCCGAACGGCGCCTGGGCGACTGCCATTTCGGGGACCGTGTGATCCGCGTCGGCCGCGCCCATGCCCTGGACGCGAGCGAGGCCGAGATCAGGGACACGGTGCTGCACGAAATTGCCCACGCGCTCGCCGGCCCCGAGGCCCGCCATGGGCCCGCGTGGAAGGCCATCGCCCTCCGCATCGGCGCCACCCCCCGCGCCAACGTCTACGAACGCCGGGGGCGGTGAGGGCGGGCTGGCCACTCAGCAGTTACGCCTCAATCCGCACCTGCAATCCCAACGCCCGCGCGATATCGTTCAAAGCAGCGCGGACAAGGCTGCCATTGCGCGGGTCCTCCTCCGCACAGGCTTTAGGGTAAAGACGTCCGTCTTCGCGGGTGTGGAGGCTCTCGGCAGCGTCCCATCTTGCGAACGCTTCCGTCATCTCTGCCTCTACTCCTTGGCCAGCCCGACCGCTCGTTCGATATCGCGGCGCTGGCTAGGCGCCTACTCCTTCGTGCCGATGAAGGAGCCGAGGAAGGCGCCTTCGCTCCCGCCGGCGCTGGTCGCCTCTGTGCCGAAGGTGCCGGCCACCAGGCGCGGGTCTCCGGCGCTGTCGGCAATGTTCGAGAGTTGACCGCCCCACGCGCCCCCGATGCTGGTGAACGAGTATTCCGAGTGCTCCAGCCTCATCTGCTGACCGAGGAACGTGCCGTTGGCAGCGAGATTGGCGGAGTCGAGGTGCAACCGGTAGCCGGAATCCTCGAAGAAAACGTCTGTGGCCTCTCCGGTGTCCGGGTCATGAAGCGTCCCGAATACCGCGACCCCATCGCGGCACCCCACGCACCCTTCGATCGTGTTGGCCGCGAAATCGGCCGTGAGCTCGACGCTCGAGTTGAACTCGCCGCTCTCCATCGAGCCTGGAGGGCCCTCCCCGTCCGCGCCATGAAGGACAGCGTAGGCGCCTAATGCCGGCCCGTAATATGACGCCGTCCCCTGAGCAGGCAGGCTTGCCGGGGATTCCAAGGAGAGCTCAGGCCCATCGGCGAAGGCCCCGATCTCGGCGCCGGTGAAGCTGAATTCCGTCAAGTCCCCGGCGATGTGCATCCAATAGCCCACCGCCAAGTAGTCGGCCGCGTCGCTGTCGTTTGCAGTCACCGTGGCGCGAGCGACCGAAATACCCTCGGTGTCGATGTTCAACACGATCCAAGCCTGCGCGCTATGGCCGGCAATGGGCGAGTCTGAGGTGCCGGATGCGTCGGAGGGGTCGCTGCCCGAGTTCAGTGTCAGCGCACTGCCATCGTCGCGCGATACCGTGATGGTCAAGTCGGTGCCGTCTGAGGCTGCGGACACGCCGGAAGCGCTCGCCAGGTCGACGGCAGCCGACTGAAAGACGCTCCCGAATTGGGGCTGCGATAGCGCCGCCTGGGTCGTCACGTCCCGGATTTGGTCCGCGTTCGTCCCGCGCGCGTCGTTCAAGGTCGCCGTGGCCGCGTCCGTTTCGCCGGTCATGGGGCGCTCGGAGGCGCCATCGCCGCTGTCGTGAAGGCAGGCTGAAAGTGCCAACAGGCCAACCGTCGCCAGTGCGGCTGCGTATGTGGTTGCTTTCATGGTCGCCCTCCATGGTTGTCGCGTCCCGCGCGACGGTCTGAGTCCCTAGCGCGGGAAAGACGCACCGTTGATGTCGATGACCGTGCCGGTGGCGTGGCGGGCCGCGCCCGAGGCGAGGAAGGTGACGATGTTGGCCACCTCCTCGGGCGGGATCAACGTACCCAGAGCGTTCTCTCCGAGCGGACCGCGATCGCCGGTCTCGTTGATGTAGTCCCACGACATGTCGGTGCCGACCCAGCCCGGCGCCACCGCGTAGGAGAGGATGTCGTCGCCGCCGTGGGTGCGGGCCAAGGTATGACTCAGAGCGTTGAGGGCGCCTTTGCTCGCCGCGTAAGAGCCGAGCAGCGGCTTCTCGCCCCGATGCGCGGCCCGGCTCGAGAGGTGGATCAGGATGCCGCCCTCCCCTCGGGCCCGAAAATGCGCGACGGCGCGCGTGGCAAGCTCGGCAGGCGCCAGCAGATTGAGCTGCAGCGTGCGCTGCCAGACCGCGCGCCACGCCTCGGGCCAGGCGTCGTCGTCTGCAAAGGCGGGCTCCGCCTCGTAAGCCGCCGCGTTGTTGACCAGCACGTCGATGCGGCCCTGCCAGGCGAGCGCCTGTCGCCAGAGCGCCTTGGGCGCGTCCTCATCCGTCAGATCGGCCCCAACCAGGTGGCAGCGCTCCGGCGCCGCTTCGGCCAGCGCCCCGGCCGCCTCCCTCCGCGTGTTGTAGTGGATGACGACGGACGCGCCGCCATTGAGCAGCGAGCGCACGCAGCAGGCGCCGATGCCGCGCGATGCGCCGGTGATCAGCACCACCTTGCCGTCGACGCCGACAGTCTGCTCCGCCGCGCGATCCTCCGCCATCGCCTCCCCCGCCGTTGCCTGCGCTTGGCTTCGTCCGCACGAGCGAACGACTCGCCCCGTCCGCAACCATCATAGCAAGGGGCGCTCTCCGCTTTCCGCAGCGGGCGCGGGCGTGCCATGCTGATTTGCGGACCCGGAGGCGGACGCCGATGCGCAAACGCATCCACCTCAACGCGTTCTCGATGAACTGCGTCTCCCACATCCAGCACGGTCTCTGGGTGCGGGGCGACACGCGTCAGCGCGAGTTCAACCGGATCGAGCCCTGGATCGAGCTCGCCCGGTTGCTGGAACGGGGCGGCTTCGACGCCCTCTTCCTCGCCGACGTGATCGGCACCTACGACCTCTATCGCGGCGGGCCGGAGACCGCGATCGTGGAGGCCGTGCAGATCCCGGCCAACGACCCCATGCCGCTGATCCCGGCGATGGCGATGGCGACCGAGCACCTGGGCTTCGCCTTCACCAACTCGGTGCTGCAGGTGCCGCCCTTCACCTTCGCCCGCCAGATCTCGACGCTGGATCACATCACGCGGGGGCGCATCGCCTGGAACATCGTGACCTCGTACCTGCCCAACGCGGGCACCAACCTCGGTCTCGGCGGGCTGCCGCCCCATGATGAGCGCTACGCCCGCGCCGAGGAGTATCTGGAGGTCACCTACAAGCTCTGGGAGGGAAGCTGGGAGGAGGACGCGGTGCTCTGCGACACCGCGCGCGGCCGCTACGCCGACCCGACCAAGATCCACCCCATCGATCATGCCGGCGCGTACTACGAGGTCGAGGGGCCGCATCTTTCCGAGCCCTCGCCGCAGCGCACGCCCCTGCTCTTCCAGGCTGGCTCCTCGGAGCGGGGGCGGGAGTTCGCCGCGACCCACGCAGAGTGCGTCTTCATGTTCGCCTCCATGCGGAGCCTCAAGGCATCCACCGGCGTGGTGCAGGACATCCGCGCCCGCGCCGCGTGCCGGGGACGGCGGCCGGAGGACATCCTGTTCTTCCAGGGCGTGACCCCGGTGGTGGGCGGGACGGAAGCCGAGGCCGAGGCCAAGGCGGCGGACTACGTGGAACAGTCGAGCGTCGACGGCGGCTTGGCGCATATGAGCGGCAGCGTCGGCGTCGATCTCGGCGCCATCGACCTCGACGCGCCGCTCGCGAGCCTCGAGACCGACGCCATACAAGGCGTGGTCCGGGGTCTTATCGAATCGGCGCCGGACAAGTCGCTCACCTTCCGCGACCTCGTGCGCTCCCGCGCGTCAGGCCAGTTCCTGACCGGCACGCCGGAGCAGATCGCGGACAAGTTCCAGGCCTGGCACGAGGCAGGCGTGGACGGCTTCAATATCGTCTATGCGGTGACGCCCGGCACCTTCGCGGACTTCATCGAGGGCGTGGTGCCGGAGCTGCGCCGGCGCGGGCTGGTGCAATCGGACTACACGCCGGGCACGCTGCGCGAGAAACTGTTCGGGCAGGCGCGCCTATCGGCACGACACCCCGCCGCCGTCTATCGACGTTAGGGAGGAATCACGCCATGGACGCCGACCAACTCAGAACGCTGCAGGCGCCGCTCAAGGAGCGCTACCGCGAGGACGCCGACGCCGCCCTCATCGTGCTCAAGGCCGCAGGCGCGGTGGACGAGTCGGAGATCGCCTGCTCAGTCGATACCGGCAAGGCGCTGGTCGAGGCCGGCTTGCACCCCTCGGGCGGCGGTACCGGGCTGCAGGCCTGCTCCGGCGACATGCTGCTCCAGGCCCTCGTTGCCTGCGCCGGGGTGACGCTGAGAGCCGTCGCGACTGCGCTCTCCATCGACATCAGGGACGCGCAGGTGAGCGCCGAAGGCGATCTGGACGTGCGCGGCACCCTGGGAGTCGACCGCGATGCGCCGGTGGGTTTCCGCGCGATCCGCCTGCATTTCGCTCTCGCGAGCGACGCCACGCCGGAGGACCTCGACCGGCTCTACAAGCTCACCGAGCGCTACTGCGTCGTCTACCAGACGCTGACGGGTGGCGCTCCGGTGACCATCAGCCGTACGGACGGTGCGGCGACGCCCTAGTCGGCAGAGTCGGACTTGCGTCCGTAGCGCGCATGCACCGATCGGGCGCTGCCGGAGCGGCGCGCCTGCACGAAGTAGATCGCGACGAAGCTGATGATGATGACGGCGAGCGAGAACACCGTGGTCATCGTGCCGACTGCATAGAGCGAGGGCGTCGCCGCGGTCCCGGTGACGGCGACCATCTCGACCGGGAGCGTGTTGGCGGTGCCGGTCACCAGCGAGGTGCGCGGGAATTCGTCGTAGGAGAGGGTGAACCCGAAGAGGCCGACCGCGATCATGCCGGGCGCCATGATCGGGATGACGACGTTGCGCAGGTTTTGCCACTCGGTCGCGCCGAGGTCGCGCGCCGCCTCCTCCAGCGAGCGGTCGAAGCGGGCGAACACCGCCAGCATGATCAGCACCCCGATCGGGATGGTCCAGCTCAGGTGGGCGCCGAGCCCGCCGGACCACCACTGCGTCTGCATCTCCAGGTTGGCGAAGCCGAGGCCGATGCCGAGGCTGACCAGGAACGAGGGCGCCACCAGACAGGTAATCACGAGGTAGAAGAGGACCGTCCCGCCGCGGAAGCCCTTGCGGTAGGCGAGGCCGGCGAGGAACGACACCAGGACCGTCAGCGCCATCACGATCAACGCGAGTATCACCGACCGTCCGAAGGGCCAGCGGAAGTCCCCGATGTAGGTGGGGTCGATGACGTCCTTGAACCAGTGCAGCGAGAAACCGGTCATCGGGAACGTGAGCCCGCCCTGCGGCCCCTGGAAGGAGAGAATCGCGATCACCGCAATCGGCCCGTAGAGGAACAGCATGAACAGCCAGAAGAAGATCGTGCGCGGAATGAAGCCCGGCGCACGGCGGACCTTCTCCCCGCCCTTCACAGCTGCTTCCTCACGTCGACCAGGCTCATGATCCCGCCGACGATCAGCAGCAGCACGACCAGCAGCAGAACGGCACTGGCGCAGGCGAAGGGATATTGCAGCACGTCCACCTGATTGCGCATGGACATGAGCACCGTGCCGGCCTGGCCGCCGCTCAGCACCCGGATCGAGACGAAATCGCCCATCACCAGCGCGACCACGAAGATCGTGCCGATCGCGAT
>MKWU01002551.1_pt1 | contig 26885 bp, 26 predicted proteins | sample 809101 | NCBI WGS metagenome assembly MKWU01 (sample SAMN05860141, study PRJNA318959) | sponge metagenome | host: Aplysina aerophoba | place: Slovenia: Piran, Adriatic Sea, Gulf of Piran | collected 2013-05-07 | reverse complement strand
CCGCCTTCCACCATGGGGCCGTAAATGCCGCGCGCGACCACGCCGCGCACGCCGATCTCTTCCAGCGCATCGGCGACGCCGATAACGGTCTCTTCGTCCACCGGGGCGTAGTGGTTGTCCACTATCGCGGTTGTGCCGCACAACACACTGTTCAGCGCCCCCAGGCGCACCGCATGCACGGCTTCCTCCCGGCTGATCTCCGCAGCCAGCGGCATCATGTAATCTGACAGCCAGGGCAGCAGGGACAGGCCGTCCCCCAGTGTTTTACCCAGGTGCTGGAACAGGTGGTTATGGCCGTCAACCAGGCCGGGCATGACGGTCAGGCCGGAAAAATCCACGGTACGCGTCGCTGCGGTTATGTTATTTTCCACGCCGGCCGGGGTCCCGACGGCCAGTATTTCAGCGCCGGCAACGGCAATTGCGCCATTGCGGATCCAGGGATTCGCCGCATCCAGGGTGAAGATATCCCCTCCCTTGAAGAGCATATCTGCAACCTTCCTGTCAGTTTCCATCAGAAATTCCACTCCCCACACCGGAATGCCGGTTATCGCGCCGCAATGACGTTGAAATGGAATAACAGACTTGATTCTGCCGGGACATCTTTGTATTTTGCCACAGATGCTCAAAAGGATTAATTTTTCGGGGTTCACTCCAAGCGTATCCAGGATATTGCTGATCTCGTGTTGCCTGTTGCCGGTAACGCGCGCCGCGGTATGCGCCGACTGGTTCGAAGTGGAAGCCGTCCTGTTTGCATACACCGAACCGGACGCCGGTGACGAATGGTGGTATGAAAACCCGGGGTTGCCGCCGCGGCATCAGACCATCGGACTGATCAGGGATACTGCGGCCCCCGTGAACGGAGAGACGCCTGACGCTATGGATGAGGCGGATTTGATGCCGTATCTTGCCCTGCCAAAAGGGAATTACCAGCTTGGCGGTGTCAGGAGGGTACTGGAATTATCCGGCGCATACCGGCCCTTGCTGCACGTGGCCTGGCAACAGCCGGGACTGGGCGTCCGGGACGTGAGAGCGATACACCTGGACAATACCCGCTTTGAGAAAAAAACCGCTGAGCCGGATGAGGCCCCGGCGGATGCAGAACGGGAGCAGCCCGAATACACCCCTCCGGATAAGGTCTTTGACGGCATTATCCGGCTGCGCAAGTCGCGTTTCCTGCACCTTGACGTGGATTTTGCCTATTTCCCCGACGTGCTGGAACAGCCCGGCCTGGAATCCCGGGATGAAGCTGCCGGCCGCGTGCGTTTGCCGACGGATTATGTCAGGTTAACGGAGAGCAGGAGAGTAAAACCGGACGAACTGCACTATTTCGACCATCCCCTGTTTGGCCTGATCGTTCAGGTCAGAAAAATAATATCCGCAGATGACGCAGATTACCGCAGATGAAATAAAAATTATTTTGTTATGAGGAAGCTATATGGTATTTAAACCGGAAACTTCGTGTCATAAATCAAAGATATAATCTGCGTCCATCTGCGTCATCTGCGGATAAATTATCGCTGTTCAGACAGTAACGTCATGCCGGCCCAGTTGCGCGCGAATTGTGCCGCGCTCCTGCCGCTGCGGGTGCCTTTTTCCAGCGCCCACTGCAGGGCGGCCTCCCTCACCGTCTCGTGGTCGCCGACTTTTACGCCGGTCCTGTCCAGCCAGTGAAAAGCAATCTGCAGGTATTGTTCCTGGTTGAACGGGTGGAACGACAGCCAGATCCCGAAACGTTCCGACAGTGAGAGTTTCTCTTCTACGGCTTCGCCATGGTGGATTTCGCCGTCGACCATCCTGGACTCCAGGTTCTCCGACCTGAATTCCGGTATCAGGTGACGCCGGTTGGAGGTGGCGTAGATCAGGATATTGTCCGGAATGTCGCTTACCGAACCGTCCAGCGTGACTTTCAGCGTCTTGTAACTGGGGTCGTTCACGTCGAATGACAGGTCGTCACAGTAAATGATGAACTTGCCTGAAAAATGGCTCAGTTCGTCACAGATATCCGTCAGGTCGGTGAGGTTGTCCCGCGTGACTTCCACCAGGTACAGGCCCCGGTCGCGGTACTCGCTGAAGATAGCCTTGACCAGGGATGACTTGCCGGTGCCGCGCGGCCCCCACAACAGGACGTTGTTGGCAGGATAACCGTTGATGAACTGTTCGGTGTTCGAGCACAGCGAGTTTTTTTGCCTTTCAATACAAAGCAGGTCATCCAGCCCGATATCCCTGGAATGCCTGATTTCCTCCAGACGGGATGCCGCGCCGCTACGGCGCCAGCGCATAAGAGGGGCAGCCTGTCCCGGTTGCCCGGTCGATTTTTTGAATTTCAGGCGGCCCAGCAGTGAACCGAGCCGTGTATCCGTATCAGTCATGATGTCTCTGTTATTAAAGTTGCCATTATACGCCGAGATGTACGGATTCCGGCTTTTTCGAAAAAATCCGGATGTAATTATACGTGTCATCTTTATAATACCGTTTCTATTTTGCAGCCGGAAAGGTGAGGAATGTTTGACAGAGACATGAAAATTGCCGGGTACGACGATGTGCTCTACCAGGCCATGCAGGGTGAGAGGACCCGGCAGGAAGAACATATTGAACTGATAGCCTCGGAGAATAATGTCAGTCCCAGGGTGCTTGAGGCCCAGGGCTCGGTACTGACCAACAAGTATGCCGAAGGCTACCCGGGCAAACGCTATTACGGCGGCTGTGAATACGTCGATGTGGTCGAGCAGCTTGCCATCGATCGCGCAAAAGAGTTATTCGGGGCGGATTATGCCAACGTCCAGCCCCATTCCGGTTCCCAGGCCAACGGCGCGGTTTACCTGGCGCTGTGCCGGCCCGGCGATACCATCATGGGAATGAGCCTTGCCCACGGCGGCCACCTGACCCATGGCGCGTCAGTCAGCGTCTCGGGCAGGTTGTACCAGGCGGTACAGTACGGGCTGAACGAGGATACGGGTGAAATCGATTATGACGCAGCGGAACAGCTTGCGCTGGAGCACAAGCCAAAATTAATCATGACCGGTTTCTCTGCGTACTCCCGCAGGGTGGACTGGCAGAGGTTCAGGGATATTGCCGATAAAGTTGATGCGTATCTGGTGTCGGACATCGCTCATGTGGCCGGTCTGATCGCCACCGGACTGTATCCCAGCCCGGTCCGGATCGCGGACGTGACGACGACAACGACCCACAAGACCTTGCGCGGCCCGCGTTCAGGCCTGATCCTGGCGAAAGCCAACCCGGAACTGGAAAAGAAACTGAATTTCACGGTGTTTCCCTCCTACCAGGGCGGCCCGCTGATGCATGTGATAGCCGCAAAAGCGGTTGCCTTCAAGGAAGCCATGGAACCGGAGTTCAGGGATTACCAGCAACTGGTGATGAACAATGCGCGCAGCATGGCCGGGGTGTTTATACAACGGGGTGTAGACATCGTATCCGGCGGTACCGACAACCACCTGTTCCTGGTCAGTCTTATCAGCAAGGGCATAACGGGCAAGGACCTGGACGCGGCCCTGGACCGCGCCAACATCACGGTGAACAAGAATGCAGTTCCCAACGACCCGCAATCACCTTTCGTCACCAGCGGCATACGCATCGGCACCCCGTCGATTACCACGCGCGGCTTCGGGGAAGAACAGGCCGCGCAGGTCGCTTCCTGGATATGCGACATCATAGATAATATGGGCGACGAGGCATTGGTGGAGAGGATTAAAGGCGAAGTGAAGGCCTTGTGCAAACGTTTTCCGATGTATGAGAGCGGATAGTGACTGCAACAGGTCGCGAATGCGACTATGGGGTATTGAAATCCTTTTCTCAAATCGCGCTGAGCGACAGTTTTGGAACGTACTGGAAAGGGGTAAATTTAGGACACCCATAAATTTATACATTTTGTTAATTCATGGGTGTCCCAAATTAGGTTCCCCAAATTAGGTTCTGGACTAAGGTGCCGCAACACATGGGGTGGGATGACGGCCTTTGTGTGAAGCAAATGTGCAAAAAAGTATTGGTTAGTAAAGATTCATTCGGTGAGGCGTACCTGGATTTTTTCAATGCGGCCATTCAAGACTTTAAAAAAGTAGCGCCCCGGGGTTGGTTTGTCAAATCATCATAAACTTCCTGATTTTCTTCTCTGATAGCCAGGAACGTGTGACATATCTGTTTTTCTATGCAATAACAATAAGTTATATACTTCATAGTATACCTTAGGTCGCCCTGAACCTTTTCATTTGACTTTATATATCGACATCCGATATATTTTATCAATGATAAGGAACATCAAGGGCAAGACAACACAAGATATCTATGACGGAGTAGACAGTCGTTATTCCCGGAAGATACCGAGGAAGTTACATAGGAAAAGCCGTCGTATTCTCGATCAGATAAACGTTGCAAATAATATTGGGGTTCTGCGAGTGCCGCCCGGCAATCAACTGGAGAAATTAGAAGGTTCTCTTCGTGACCACTGGAGTATAAGGATCAATGATCAATGGAGAGTAATTTTTACGTGGGTCAACCATGGCGCGAACGACGTCCAGATAACCGACTACCACAAATAGTTATTTTGAGATATAAAATGCTGCCCAAAAACAGACCGCCGACACATCCCGGGGAAATGCTCCTGGAAGAATTTTTGAAACCCATTGGTGTCAGCCAGAAGGAATTTGCAGTTCACCTCGGCTGGACCTATGCAAGGCTCAATGAGATCATTAACGGCAAGAGAGGCGTTTCTGCCGAGTCTGCGCTGGCATTCGGTGAAGCATTAAATACCGGTCCGGATTTCTGGTTAAACCTGCAAGGGCACTGGGATTTGTGGCATTCGATGCAAACCCATGAAACAATCCCGCCCCTTCAAAAAACCGGATATTAGAGAAACGATTTCGGATACCGAAGTTTGGCAAATTTTGCCCCGATTTTGGATTAAGCGCAAAAAAAGGCAATATGAACAAGAAAATGGAATGACGAGGTGGTGACAACCAGGGTGAGGTAAAAACAAATGGGCATCCTTCTTTTTGACGTATAATCGGCATTATGCGTTGCCCATTCTGTTCATTCGAAGATACCAGGGTCATCGATTCCAGACTGGCCGACGAAGGAGACCAGGTCAGGCGCCGGCGTGAGTGTGTTGAATGCAGGGAACGCTTTACCACATACGAGTCTGCAGAATTCAACTATCCCAGGATTATCAAATCCGATGGACGGCGCGAACGGTTTACCGACGACAAGCTGCGTTCCGGCATTTTGCGCGCCCTGGAAAAGAGACCGGTTGCCATGGAGAAGGTGGAAATCGCCATCTCCCGTATCAAGCACAAACTGCGCTCGCTGGGTGAAAGGGAAGTGAAATCGAGGAAAGTAGGGGACTGGGTAATGGAAGAATTAAAGTCCGTGGACCAGGTAGCCTACCTCCGGTTTGCTTCCGTGTACCAGAGTTTCGCAGATGTCAGGGCCTTCCTGGAAGAGATTGAGAGGCTCGAAGGCGAAGTGCCTGCCGAGCTGAGGGAGGCTCAAATGGACCTGCTGGACGAGTGACGTGAGGTGGACGGAGGCTGATTCCTCCCATATGTCGCACGCCCTGGAACTGGCCGGGAAAGGCAGGTTCACCACCCATCCCAACCCCCGGGTAGGCTGCGTCATCACCAGGGATGACAAGGTCCTGGGGACGGGTTGGCACATGAAAGCCGGCAGCCCCCATGCCGAAATCAACGCACTTGACGATGCTGGCTGTGATGTGCGCGGCGCGACTGCCTACGTTTCGCTTGAGCCCTGTTCCCATCACGGCAGGACGCCGCCTTGTACCGAGGCCATTATCGGGTCGGGGATAAGCCGGGTCGTGATAGCCGCGCCTGATCCGAATCCGCAGGTAGCGGGCGCAGGGATAAAGGCGTTGAAAGAAGCCGGCATCAGCGTGGAAACCGGTCTGATGGCGGAACCGGCAAACGAACTGAACAAGGGGTTTATTTCCCGGATGACGCGCGCACGGCCTTACGTACGCTGCAAGAGTGCGGTCAGTGTTGACGGCAAGACGGCGCTGGCAGGAGGAGCCAGCCGCTGGATCACCGGCGCTGCTGCCAGGCAGGACGTGCAGCAACTGAGGGCGGCGAGTTCAGCCGTCATGACCGGTATCAATACCGTTCTGGCCGATGACCCGCGCCTGAACGTACGCGCCGTCGATACGGATGGGAGGCAACCCCTGAGGGTAGTGCTGGACAGGAATCTGAGGTTTCCCGGAAGCGCAAAAATGCTTGGCGAGGACGGGACAACCATCCTGTTCACCAGGAACGGGGATGAGCGGTTGCATGCCGGCCTGGAGCAAGCAGGCGCCCGTATCCGCTTCGTCAGCGGGGATGAGGACGAGTTCCTGGACTCCGTTTTGCGGGCACTGGCATCGACTTATGAAGTGAACGACCTGTTGGTGGAGGCAGGAGCAAAGTTGTCCGGCGCTATGCTGGAGCGTAGACTGGTCGATGAACTGGTGGTGTACCAGGCGCCGGTCATACTGGGCGCCGATGCCGCGGACATGATGGAAATTAACGCAATTACAGATATGAATGATCGATACAGGCTGGACCTGGTGGATTTCCGCCGGTTTGACCGGGACTGGCGTTTTGTGTTCAAACCGCGTTATTGAAAGGTTACTCGATACATGACGCAAAAGAACCCGGGTAAAACCAGCCGGTCCATGGGTGCGCGGGTCCGGGCCAGGCGCTCAGCCGTGCAAGCCTTGTACCAGTGGTTTTTGACGGAACAGCCCATGACGGAGATCATTGACGAGTTTGAGCGTGACAGAAAGGAATTGAAGAAGGCCGACACAGACTATTTCCGGGATATTCTGACCGGCAACGCCAGTAATTCGACCGCGATCAGGGACTCCCTGGCGCCGTATCTGGACCGGGCCATGCATGAACTGGACCCCGTCACCAGGGCGGTACTGTGCCTGGGCGTTTACGAACTCAAGTACCAGCCGGCACTGCCGCTGCGCGTGGTATTGAATGAGTCCATTGAACTGGCAAGGATGTTCGGAGCAGAGGATTCCTACAAATATATCAACGGGGTACTGGACAAGGCCGCACAGCAACTCCGCCCTGAAGGCCGGTAATGACCCGCCATGGGATGGCCTGGCGCCGCTGATCGGGATATCCTGTAACAGGGCAGGGCGGTAATCCGCCGGGGTTGTCATGTCATTAACTGAATTTGGCGTCATCGAAAAATATTTTGCCGGGCTGACCCCCGCAGGCCGCGGTGTCATGCTCGGGGTGGGCGACGACGCGGCGCTGCTGGCTGCGGATGCGGGCTCTCATCTCGTCGTAACGACCGACAGCCTGGTTTCGGGAGTACATTTTTTCCCTGGTGCGGACCCCGCCGATATCGGTTACAAGTCCCTGGCCGTAAACCTCAGCGATATGGCCGCCATGGGCGCCGAACCGCGCTGGATCACCCTGGCACTGACCCTCTCCGAAGCTGAAATGAACGATGACTGGCTGGACGGGTTCGCCCGCGGCCTGGGGCAACTGGCAGGAAATCATGCCGTATCGCTGGTCGGTGGGGACCTGTGTAAAGGTCCGCTGGCGGTAACGATACAGTTAATCGGCGAGTGCCCGAAAGGCCGGGAAATACGGCGTTCCGGAGCCAATGCGGGTGATCTGATCTACATCAGCGGCCGGTTGGGTAGCGCGTCACTGGCCCTGGCTATATTCAAATCGGGGCAGGAGCCCCAGCCGGATTGTGCCGGGCGTTTGCTGCGGCCCGAGCCAAGGGTCGAATTAGGCGTGTCCCTGCGCGGGATTGCGAGCGCCATGATCGACATATCGGACGGGTTGCTCGCGGACCTGGGCCACCTGCTTGAATCCGGCAGCCTGGGCGCCGTAATCGACATCGATACCATCCCGGTCGATACTTCTCTCGACAGGGACTGCGCTCCCCCTGAGAAGTGGCGCCACGTACTCAGCGGCGGCGATGATTACGAGTTGTGTTTTACCGTTGCGCCGGCAAAACAACAGGATCTGGAGCGTATCGGCCGGCCGGTATACCGTATCGGCGCGGTCACGGCAGAGCGGGGGATACGTTGTATCCGCGCGGACGGTTCCGATCATATTCCGGACAGCCAGGGGTACCTGCATTTCTGAAGCGGTGTGGTTTTTCCATTTCGGTATTACTTGACATTGCTGCCTCTCGAAGCATGGAGGCAGACAGCATGAGGTTGAACATGGCCCAGCCAGCAGTTATTCGCTTCGTCCCTATCCCGCCTTTTTGTACATACAATTATTAACGATGGCATCGACGACACTGCGGGTTACTTCGCTTGTCGAGGCTGTACCACCTACATCCGGTGTCAGAATTCCAGCGCCTGTTGTCTGTTCAATAGCCGACATTAATACTTCGGCAGCTTCTGTTTGTTCAAGGTGAATTAGCATTTGCACCGCAGTCCAGAAGCTGGCAATGGGATTGGCAACCCCTTTACCGGTGATGTCAAAGGCAGAGCCGTGAATGGGTTCGAACATGGAAGGAAAACGTCGTTCCGGGTCAATGTTTGCAGTAGGCGCGACGCCGAGGCTACCGGCAAGCGCGCCGGCAAGATCCGAAAGGATGTCCGCTTGTAGATTTGTGGCGACTATCGTGTCCAGGCTTGCGGGGTCCAGGGTCATTCTCACAGTCATCGCGTCAACGAGCATTTTATCCCACATGACGTCCGGAAATTCAGCCGCTATTTCTGCCGCTATCTCGTCCCACATTACCATACCATGTCGTTGAGCATTGGATTTGGTTACGACGGTTAACAGTTTTCTTGGTCGCGACCTTGCGATTTGAAAAGCGTAGCGCATGATTCGGGTAACACCCACCCGTGTAAAAATAGCTACCTCTGTACCGATCTCCTCCCGGTGACCCCTGTGAGCCCGGCCACCATGGCCAGAATATTCACCCTCGCTGTTTTCCCGTATTATCACCCAGTCGAGGTCGCCTGGTTCACAGTTGCGCAACGGTGAAGATATCCCCGGTAGCACCCGGCTTGGTCTTACGTTGGCGTACTGGTCAAATCCCTGGCAAATCTCCAGTCGTAATCCCCATAGCGTAATGTGATCGGGCACATCCGGAGCGCCTACCGCGCCGAAAAGGATTGCGTCGAATGGTTTGAGTATCTCCAGCCCGTCCTCCGGCATCATTACACCGTGTTTTTTGTAATAGTCCGAGCCCCAGTCGAAAGTTTCAACGCTGAATTCTATTTCCGGAAAGCAGGTTTGAATTGCGTTAAGTACTTCTATTGCTTCAGCAATCACTTCAATGCCGATACCATCTGCAGGTATTGCTGCAATTTTATAGACGCATTTATTTTTATTCATTAGCTATTCCTGACTTGAGTAGTGTACTTGATGTATTTGTGCCGCGTACGCAGGCGTGCCAGAAGAAGCACCAGTAGAGCTGAAAAGATCAATGCAGCGGCAACGCTGATCAACCCACCAGTATATTCTCCGCTTTGTTCTTTCATCCAACCGATGATGAAAGGACCGGCAAAACCACCCAGGTTTCCAATCGAGTTGATCGTTGCGATACCGGTCGCGGCCGCCGCTCCCGCGAGAAATTGAGTGGGGATACTCCAAAGGGGCGGCTTGGCAGAGCTGACGCCTGCACTTACCAGCGCCAGTGACAGAACCACCAGGACAAGGCTGGTGGAATACGCAGCAAGTATCAGCCCCATGGCGGCGACCATACAGGCGCCCACTACGTGCCAGTATCGTTCGCCACTGCGGTCAGAATGTCTTGCCCAAAACACCATGGCAAAGACCGCGAACAACGGAGGAATTGCATTGATTATCCCTGTTGCCAGGGGACCAATACCGTACTGGGCGATAATCTGTGGAGACCAGATATTTACAGCGTAAAGCCCTGCGGAGGTACCAAAGTAAATCAGCGCCAGTGCAAGCACCCATGGGTCGAAAAGGCCGCGTAATACAGATTGTGTTTTGTGTTCATTTGACACATTCTCTACTTCAGCCTGCATCTGGGCAATCAACCAGCTACGCTCTTCTTCGTTCAGCCATTTTGCCTGCTCCGGTCTATCCGTGAGGTACACAAGAACTACCCCGGCCAACAGCACTGCCGGAGAGGCTTCAACCAGAAATAACCACTGCCATCCATGCAGACCGAGGACACCATCCATGGTCAGTAAAGCCCCGGAAATCGGTGAACCCAGTGCAATTGATATCGGTACGGCCGCCATGAACAGCGCTGTCACCCCCGCGCGCTGTTGCGCAGGAAACCAGTAACTGAGATACAGAATAATTCCAGGAAAAAAACCTGCTTCTGCAGCGCCTAGCAGAAAGCGCAATATATAAAAACTTGTTGGTCCCTGTACAAAAGCCATCGCACCGGAAATGATCCCCCAGGTCAGCATGATGCGAGCAATCCAGATTCGTGCGCCGACTCGATGCAGGATCAGGTTGGAAGGTACTTCAAACAGAAAATATCCGATAAAAAAGACACCCGCGCCGAAGCCGAAAGCGGCTGCCGACAGGCCAACATCGTCATTCATGGTCAGGGCGGCAAAGCCGATATTAACCCTGTCGAGATAAGCGACAAAATAGAGCAACATGATGAAAGGCACGATTCGCCGCGTCAGTTTGCGTATTACGCGCTGTTCAATCGATGTGGTCTGCATTGGAATTTCGGTCAATTTTCATCCTTCTCTCTGGTCAACCAAAAAACCGTTACAGTAGCCTTTTTCATCGTTGACAGCACTGATTGCGATGATTATATTAATTTTATGAATAATAGGTGCCTTGGTGAACCTTAACCTTTTGCGGTGCTATATCGTTGTAGCGGAGGAGCTTCATTTTGGCCGTGCCGCAAGACGATTGAACATTCTCCCCTCTTCTCTCAGCAGAAATATCAACCTCCTTGAACAGGAACTGGGACTACGCTTGCTTTCCCGCACGACACGCGACGTTGCCCTGACTCAGAGCGGGCATTCCCTGGCGCTGGAAGCCAAGTCTTTGCTCGAATATTCAGCTGAGGTTACCGATCGGGTCAGGAGTTCTGCTACCAGTAAGGAGCGGGTATTTCGAATTGGCGCCATGGACAGTGCCGCGACCGGGCTGATACCACAGCTCATCCATGATTTTCGTGAATTGGAACCCGAACTGGAATTACGCCTTCTGGAGGAGAAGAGTGCGAAGCTGTTACCGAAGCTATTATCAGGTGCGCTCGATGTGGCAATCATCAGCCAGCCGATATGGCCACTTGCCGATATTGAATTTGAGTTCCTTCTTAACCAACACATAATTGTCGCATTACCAACCAATCACCCACTGGCAGAATATGACACGTTGCGTGTCGATGACCTTGCAGACGTTCCATTGATACTACCATCTCCAAGGAGCCGGCCTCATAGTCACAACCTCACCATACAGCTCTTTCAGGATGCTTCATTACAGCCTCGTATCGTCCAGCAGGCAGAAGAAAAGCAGACCATAATCAACATGGTTGGTGCGGAGATTGGCGCTGCAATCGTACCTTACTGGGCGAGTCGAAATGTGGTTCAGGGAGTGGTTTTTCGGCCCCTGGTAAATAATTCAGGGAAGCCTGTCGAGGAATTACCGTTAGCGGCTGCCTGGATAAAAGGAACTCATGATGTGTTTCGGGACAAGTTGATGGGTTTGATCAAAAACAACCTGGAACGATATTCTAATTGAGAAATTATTTTTTAATAATCAAATGCTTGTCGAACCAGCTAAGCATTGCGCCGATGTAGTCGGGTGGATTGTCGGGTTCTCGCCTGATGCTTTTGCCGTTAACAACCTGCCTCGATTCGAACCGTGGTCCATGTCCGCCACCGTGCACCGGTAAAAGTACGGTGTCAATACCGACCTGCTTAAGTGCAGCATGCATTTTGACGGATCGATCAAATGGTACAACCGGATCAGCATCTCCATGTATCAGAAGGAAGGGAGGGTCGTCGGGCGTGACGTAGGTAATCGGTGAAGCTTCGGCGAGCAATTGAGCTTCGACACTTCCTTTTTTTGCTGCATTTGTTCGAAAACCGAACAGTGGCGCGTCGGGGTCGTCGCGGAGATCCATGGGCGCAGCTCGCGTTACCACAACCTGCACTTTTGCACTTTCGCGGTTTATCTCGTTGAGATCAGTCTGGTCGCCGTCACCGTCCATGACGCCAAGCATGCTGACCAGGTGTGCGCCTGAGGAGCCTCCCATCGCTCCGATACGCGTCGGGACAATTCCAAACTTTTTCGCATTGTAACGGATATAACGTACTGCCCTTTGAACATCCTCAAGTGGCGCAGGATAGCGAAAACGCGGCGCTGCCCTATGATTGATATTAAATACCGTATAGCCCGCTTTCGCCAGCGGTTGCGCGTAGATCTTCTCCTGACCGGTTTGCGTGAGCGGAATTGCATCGAGGCTGAGCTCGCGGGTCCAACCGCTTCCCGAGATGAAAATGATGCCATAGCCATTGGGCTTCTCCGGGTAATAGACATCCATCAACAATGCAAGGCCCGAATACATACCGTAGATAACATTGGAATCAACCCTGGCTTCGGCGCTTGCCAGTCCCGGTTTACCCAGGCAAGTGAGTGCGAAAATAATGAGACAAACCTGTGGATTTGGTAATTTCATATCACTCTTGGAGATCTGGAAATTCTTGGGGATGACGGTAGCGGAATTATTATTGCATTTTTTTGTATAAAATTCTGTATCGGGAGGTGTCCGGTTTTCTGAAATACACTGAGTTTCACTTTCGGACCTGTTTGCCACTGACACTGGGGGTATTCACTGAAATGTCTCGCCTTTGGTTTGAACCAACGCTACTAATAGTGACTTGGGGGATCGTAATGAAACGACAACTTACTGCATCAAAATCTACCATCGCCCGCACTCTTTTGATGGTACTGTTCGGATCCGTTATCACCCTGCCGGGTAAGCTGGTAATAGCCCAGGATCAGGAAGGAGAAAGCCTGGAGGAAATTGTCGTCACCGGTTCGCGCATTGCTCGTAAAGACTTTGTATCACCCAGCCCCTTGGTAACTACTGAAATGGAATCGATCATCTATTCCGGTCGATCAACGATTGATGACTATCTGAAGGATCTTCCTCAATTCGCTCCCGGGAGTGGTGACTTCAGTAATGACAGTAATGGTGGAACTGCGGGTCGTGCGACTTTGAACCTGAGAAACCTGGGGGCAAAGCGTAACCTTGTTCTCATGAACGGTCGTCGTCTGATATCTTCCGGAACTGACGGTGCGATTGATATCAACACCATTCCATCACTTGCGATTGGAAAAATCGAAGTTATCACGGGTGGGGCCTCGGCGACTTATGGTTCTGACGCCCTGTCCGGTGTTGTGAATTTCAAGACCCGTACGGATCTTGACGGCCTTGAGGTTCAGGCTCAGTACTCTACCTTGGATGAGGCCGGTCAGGACAACTACAAAATCGGTGGAGTTTTCGGAACAGACTACGCTGACGGCAGAGGTAACCTTCTAATTTCAGCAGAGTTTACCGACCGTGGTGGTGTTCGTTATTTCGAACGTGAATTCTTCAATGTAAACCCTCAAGCAAGTCAGTTCACGGCTTACGGTTCTGCCCGTCTATTACCTCGCGGTCAGTTGGTTTCGGCTAACAATGACGGGACGGCATTCAACGCGAGTAATACTTCTTCACCTACAGGAGCAGGCCGCACGACTTTCAACGGAGTTACTGAGCTTCCATTGCTGATTGACAGCAGGGGAACACTCAGAACTCACGGTCAGTTCAGAAACTGGATCCAGGTGCCGCTGGAACAAACAAACGTGTTCGGTACGACCGACTTTGAGCTTGATAATGGTATTACGGCTTACGGACAGTTTCTGTACGCGTCTTCAACGGCTTTTAATGTTGGTGCTGAGCCTATTTCAGCAGGAATTTGGGGCGTAAGGATTCCTCGAGACAATTTCTATCTGAATCAAGTTCCAGACATTGCGGGGTTAGTCCGTGGATCTGGAATCAACGACTATCAGATCCGTTTTGTACAAGCTGGAAACCGAATCTACGAGACTGACAACGATGTATATCAGGTTCTTGGCGGGTTGAGCGGAAGATTTGGAGAGCGCGACTATAACTGGGATGTTCACTTCTCTTACGGCAGAACAGAAACAGCTGACAGAACTATTTCCGGTTCTGTGAATTACGCAGCCGTTCAGGAAGTTATTAACACAACGGATCCGGCGACTGGTGTAAGCCATCTTTGTGCGGGTGGCTTTAATCCGTTCGGAGGAAGTGCGCCGCTTTCAACCGAGTGTTTGGAATTCGTTTCTCGTACACCTGTGAATGATACGACTCTGGAACAGATCGTCGTGGAAGGTACGTTAGAAGGAAGGCTTGCTGATATGCCGGCCGGTGAAGCCCGTTTTGCCTTGTCCGCATCATACCGCGAAAATACCTATGAGTTTGATCCTGATGCGGATATTGCTGCAGGGGAGTTGGCAAATCTCGCGAGTGCCGGCTTCACGGAAGGGGAAATAGATGTTATCGACATTTCAGGTGAGGTTCTGCTCCCACTCATATCCGACACTGAGATGCTCGATTCCATGAACCTGACGTTGGGCGCTCGTTATTCAGATTATAGCTCTGCGGGTTCGCAAGAAACGTATAAGGCTGAAGTTGATGCACGAGTGAATAGCAACTTCATGTTGCGTGGTGGCTTCCAACATGCTGTTCGAGCGCCCAATGTTGAGGAATTCTTCAGGGCCAGTCTTTTGCGTGTACAACCGTTCCTTGATCCCTGTAGCTCTCGATATAGAGGTGTAAGTGTGGATCGAGCTGCTGAATTAGCGCTATGTGCGGTTCAAGGTTCGGATCGGAGCTACACTCAAGGTGGTTCATCGGCGCCAACCATCACAAACGGCAACCCCACTCTGACTCCTGAAGAAGCCGATACCTTTACCATCGGCGCAGTCTTTGATCTTGATCTTGGCGATGTTGGGGCGCAGATTACAGTCGATTACTACAACATCAAGGTTGACAATGCCATCGAGACCTTGTCAGCACAGCAGATCATGACCAAATGTTTCAACCTGGATGGCACATCTAACCCGACGTATGACAATAACTATTTCCCATGCCAGCAAATCAACCGTCCAGTTTTGGCGCCTGCAACAACCGCCTTTGATCTTGATCCGGTTAATCAACCGATCCTGAACCTGGGTGGTATTAAAACGTCCGGCATCGACATTTCGGCAAACTTCAATCTTCCGGTTGAGAAGCTGGCCTGGGGCAACGGTGGCGGAGGCATTTACTTCTCATCATATATTAACATCCTTGATAAGCATAAAATTCAAGCTTTCTCAGACGAAGACTTTGTCGACACAGTCGTAGCTTACCCTGAGTTAAGGGTGACCAACTCCCTGACTGTGGAAACGGGTCCTGTGATACTCACCGGGGTATGGCGCCACATCTCAGATATGGATGACATTTCAGCCATTGGAGGAATCGCTACAACCATCGAAGGAGCGAAATCATATGACTACTTTGATTTGAATGCACGCGTAAATATTAATGATAAGTTTGATATCTATGCTGGTATCAACAACATCAGTAACAAACTACCGCCTCAAATTGGTGGTGAACCTGTCGGCACTGTATTCTCAAATACCAACCAGGGATATTACGACGGCATTGGTCGTTCATTCTACCTTGGCGTGAATGCTGGGTTCTTCTAATTCCGCGTTTTCAGTTTTTCCCTTTAGCACATTGCCGGGTTTCCCGGCAATGTGCGCTATTCCTGGATTTTCAAGATGCCGGTGATAGACAATAAAGCCGCTACTATTTAAGGTAACTCTGAATCTTTTCAAGATTACTTACTTTGAAATGAACAAATGAAAATTATTCCGATCATTTTCTTTCTATTGACTTTTCTTTCACTTCCGTGTTCAGCCAATAAAAATAAAGAAACCATCTTTGAGCAATACCCTTCCAAACCGCCCAGCGTCGGCACTGGGCCGGTACTCCAGCTCTATGTCACCTTAACTGATTCGATTGACGTGGGGCAGACAGACGATGGCCAACGCTATATCGTTCCCATCACTGGCGGTTTTTTTATAGGGAACGGAATTTCCGGGGAGGTGCTACCCGGTGGTGCGGACTGGCAGGTCGTGCGTGCAGACGGAATAAAGAAAATTATCGCCCTGTATTCGATCCGGACATCTGATGGAGAAGTCATCATAGTGGACAACCGGGGTATCAGTTACACGGATGATGATGGACGTTATAGGAGGACTATCCCAAAATTTCATGCCCCCAGGGGAAAATATGACTGGCTGAACAAAAGCCTGTTCGTTGGAACGATTACGTCCATAAAAAAACCGCGTGCGGTAATTATTAGAGTGTACGAAGTGAATTGATCGAGATCCATGGCGGCGCGGCACTTGATGTTTATTACGCCAGTGATTTTTATAATTGACAGTACGTTACAAACTGGAGAATTTATCTAGATGAGCGCTGAAAGAAAAGAAGAAGATACTGTTGCATACGAGATTGAGAACCAGATTGCCTGGGTCAGGTTCAATCGTCCCGAAAAGCGTAACTGCATGAGTCCCAAACTGAACCGCCGGATGATGCGTGTTCTCAAAGATATTGAGTTCCGAGAGGATGTTGGCGTGCTGGTGCTGACCGGTGAAGGAACAGCATGGTCTGCGGGCATGGATTTGAAAGAATACTTCCGCGCAACCGAGGCACAAGGCCTTGGCGCTATCCGGGAAGCTCAGGGCGAAGCCTATGGCTGGTGGCGCAAGCTGCGCTGGTACCAGAAACCCACGATAGCGATGGTTAATGGCTGGTGTTTCGGCGGTGGCTATGGCCCGCTCCATGCCTGCGATCTTGCATTTGCCGCTGAAGACGCGCAGTTCGGCCTTAGCGAAATTAACTGGGGCATCCTGCCCGGCGGCGGAGCGACCAAGGTTGCCACCAATTTGCTGAATATGCGGAATGCGATGTATCACGCCCTGATGGGAGAGAATATTGATGGCAAAACCGCTGCGAAGTGGGGATTGGTGAATGAGGCGGTTCCCCAGGCATCGCTGAAAAAACGTGTTACTGAAGTGGCTGACACCTTGCTGGAAAAAAACCCTGTAGCGCTGAAAGCTACCAAGGATGCAATTCGCCGGGTGATGGAAATGACCTATGACAATGCCGAGGATTTCCTGATTCGAGCCCAGGAATCTGCAAACTTTTTTGATAATCAGGGTCGCAAAGCTGGAATTAAGCAGTTTATAGATGAAAAGACTTACAAACCGGGTCTGGGAGCGTACGACAAATCCAAACAGGCTGACTGAGGACGAACCGGGGCAATGGATTATGTAGCGTTACATGCCCGTTTTCGGCCGGACAAGCTGGCGATTTCCGACTTGGCACACAATCGTCATTGGACCTACTCACAGTTTGATCAAAGCATAGCCCGCTGCGTAACGATACTTGAAGCGGGCGGCGTTGGGACGGGAGACAGGGTAGCCTGTCTTTCGAAAAACAGGGCAGAGCTGATTGCTCTGCATCTGGCATGCGCTCGGATGGGTGCAATATTTGTTCCCTTGAACTGGCGACTCTCCCCTGCGGAAATTATTCAGCTTATTGATGACTGTATGCCGACCGTGCTGATGGGTGACAGTATGGCGGAAGGTATCGGTATTGATTGCCAGCCTATCGAAGAATTATTCGAGCGCTGTAATAGCAGCGAACCAACATTTCCGCCTGCAGTATCGGCGGACCTGCCGTCTTTGATTCTTTATACTTCCGGTACCACCGGGAAACCCAAGGGTGTCATGCTCAGTGAGCGTAATATCACGGAAACCGCGATTAACTTTTCGATACTGGGGGATGTGGAAAGCCAGAGCGGTTTCCTTTGTGAATCGCCCATGTTTCACATAGTCGGATTGATCACATCAGTCCGATCACCATTCCTGCGAGGTGGCCATGTTGTCATTTCGGACGGTTTTGTCCCTGAACGTACGCTGAGCCGATTGTCAGCCCCGGACCTTAAAATCAGCCACTATTTTTGTGTTCCGCAGATGGCTCTTGCCTTACGCGGCGAGGAAAGTTTTGATCCTGAAAAACTACGTCACCTTAAAGCAGTTTTTACAGGTGGCGCGCCACATCCGGAGGTGCAAATTCGCGAGTGGTTGAACGATGGCATCGCACTTGTTGACGGCTATGGCAGTTCCGAAGCAGGCACTGTTTTTGGTATGTCCTTGGATAGAGCCATCATTGACGCGAAAGCAGGTTCCGTTGGCGTGCCGACACCCCGTATCGGTCATCGGCTTGTGGACAACAATGGAAATATTGTTCCAACCGGTATTGAAGGCGAATTGCAGTTGCGGGGCGACAATGTCACTGATGGCTACTGGCGGCGGGAAAGTGATTACCAGGATTTTTTTACGGACGACGGCTGGTTCCATACTGGTGATATCCTGATGATCGATGAAGATGGCTTCTATCGAGTCATTGATCGAAAAAAGGATATGTATATATCTGGAGGTGAAAATATCTATCCCGCCGAAATTGAAGCGCTTCTGGTCAAATTTCCCGGTGTGAGGGAAATAACAGTAGCAGGTGTTCCTGACAAAACGTGGGGGGATGTCGGTTGTATCTTTTACGTCACTGATTCGACAACTGTTACGATTGAAGAGTTTTCAGATTTTCTTGGCGGAAAACTTGCTCGCTACAAGTTACCGCGTAAAGTACGCAAGCTCGAAAAGATACCCAGGAACAGCGCAGGAAAAATTCTGAAGCACGCGCTTAAAGAAATGTTCATAGGTGAGCGATATGAGAAATAACCCTCAGCAGATTCTGGATGAAATGCCCATGGGGCGATTACAGGTCGCCGCCGTTTGCATTTGTGTATTGCTTAACGGGTTGGATGGTTTTGATATTCTGGCAATCAGTTTCGCTGCGCCAGGTATTGCCTCGGAATGGGGAATCAACCGCGCAGCGCTGGGTGTCGTACTGTCGATGGAGTTGATAGGCATGTCCATAGGGTCTATTTTTCTGGGCGGGTTCGCGGATCGCTTTGGGCGCCGACCGATGATTCTGCTTTGTCTGGGATTGATGTCGGCGGGTATGTTTCTAGCTGCATGGGCGGGAGATGTCGTGACATTGTCACTGATTCGTCTTGTCACGGGCCTCGGAATAGGCGGTATGCTCGCCTCGACTAACGCCATGGTAGCAGAATATTCCAACGCCAGACGGCGTGACTTTTGCATTGCAGTCATGGTAGCCGGGTATCCACTGGGAGTCATAATCGGGGGTACCTTCGCCTCGATGCTGTTGGCATATTTTGACTGGCGATCGGTGTTCCTGTTCGGGGCGGTAGTGACAGCGGCTATGTTACCTGTAGTGTGGCTCTTTTTGCCCGAATCAATTGCTCACCTGGTACATAAACGGGGACCGGGGGCATTGGAAAAAATAAACGCCACATTAAAACGTATGGGACACGGTATCATTGATGCGCTGCCGGAACTTGCAGAAGAAGGTCCGAAAGCCAGTTGGCGGGACCTGTTTTCACCCGGTTTGGTCCGCATTACCCTGCTACTCACCCTATGCTACCTGACGCATATCATGACCTTTTACTTCATTCTTAAATGGGTGCCCAAGATTGTTGTTGATATGGGCTTTGCTGCCTCAGCAGCCGGTGGCGTACTGGTCTGGGCGAGCGCAGGTGGCGCCGCTGGTTCGTACCTGTTCGGATGGTTAACACATTATTTTCGGTTGCGTAGATTGATCATATTTGCAATGGCAGGTTCAGTGATAATGGTCAATATCTTCGGGCAGGGTCAGTCCGACCTGGCAACATTGGCTTTTGCCGCTTGCCTGGTAGGGATATTTACCAATTCGGCGATTGTCGGTCTGTATGCCTTGTTTGCCCGATTGTTTCCAACACATTTACGCGCAGGGGGAACTGGTTTTGTTATAGGTGTTGGTCGCGCCGGTGCAGCTCTTGGGCCGATAATAGCAGGTATCCTTTTTGAAAGCGGTCAGGGGCTGGCGGGGGTTGCATTCATTATGGCTTTGGGTTCACTCGTTGCTGCAATCCTGTTGACGATGTTGCGCGATCCCGATCCGATTTGACAGTGCCTGGAAGGAGTACTAGTCTCAGGGTTGTTGTCTCCTGCCAGGCCACCCGGCGAGCCGGTCGGTGCAATTGAAATATGTGGTTTTTCCTTGACCTGAACCGGTCAGGGCAGCTAAAGTCAATATGAGGCGAATGCGCCAGGCAGGTAACCAGAGTGACCTATTGCGTAGCCATAACAACTGACAAAGGGCTGGTATTCGTATCGGACTCGCGCACCAATGCGGGTGTCGACAACGTCAGTTCCTACAGCAAGATGCACCGGTTTGAATCCGGAACCGACCGCAGCTTCGTATTATTGTCGGCGGGCAATCTCGCGACCACCCAGCGCGTGGTGCAGCAGTTGCACAGGGAAATACAGCAGTGTCTGCCGTTGAACCTGATGACGGTGGCGAGCATGACCGACGCCGCGGACTATATCGGTCACGTCAACGTCCTGCAGCAGGGGAAACACACCGGTTCAGGCGTCAACTACGAGGCCAACTTTATAATCGGCGGCCAGATCGCCGGTTCCGTCCCTGAAATCTACCTCGTCTATCCCCAGGGAAACTACATAACGGCGTCTTCCTATACGCCGTACCTGCAGATCGGTGAAGGCAAATACGGCAAGACCATCCTGGACCGGATCCTGGCGCCGGACCTGAACCTCGAGACAGCCGCATTGTGCGCCATGCTTTCCATGGATTCAACCATGAACAGTAACATAACGGTAGGCCCCCCAATAGAAGTGATCATTTACTCCGCCGACAGTTTTTCCCTGGACAGGTATTACTGTTTCGATGAACACAGCGAATATTTAAGGGAATTGAGAAGAAGTTGGGACAGGAACCTGAAAGAAGCCTTCAACAAGCTGCCGCCCATCGCCTGGGCCTCCAACTGGGACGAGCAACAGAACACGCAGTAAGGTCACAGAGTACACGGAGATCAGGATTGATGCCTTCTATTGGTTCCGATGCGCCAAGTGAATAAGTAACCTCTAAAAATGCCCAGGATGGCATTTTTAGAGGTTACTTTAATATCTAAACCAGGCCTGTTCCACCTGCGCATGGATGTCATTCAGACCAAGTTGTATCTCATCGATAAATCCGTGTAACCCCCCCTGTTCCATCATGGTGATGGTATCGGCATCTACGACCATGTCCCGGGTACGTACAAGTGTCTGCAAAGGCAGGTCATTTCCGGGCAGGCGAACCAGGTGGGTGTGTATTTCTTCCAGGCAATGTGAAACGCTGCGGGGCGCGTCGACGTATTTCAGCAGGAAGTCAACCACGTCTTCGCCATTGGGGCGCACCTTGACGTGTTGCCGGTAGATCTGGTAGCTGCTTAAGGAGTTCAGGACGTTCAGCCACAACAATTCGGCAAAGGCTGCGCCGGTGTCGCCTTCGGCAGGCAGAAGATTGACGCAACCCGCGTCGATGATACGGGTGCTCATATCGGCCCGTTCCAGGTTCCTGCCGATGCGCACAAACCTGTAGGCGCTGCCGCGGCTCATGCCGCTGAACAGCATTCCCATTATCTGTCTGCAATAGCGGATAACGCTGTTAAGGTATTTGTGGCGTTGGCCCGGCATCAGGTCTGATGCCGGATTCTTTTTCACGTACAGGTAAAATTCGTTGATCGTCTCCCAGGCTTCTACCGGGAGGATCTCCCGGGAACTGCGGGCGTTCTCGCGGGCCATACGCACGCAACAGGCCATCGAAGAAGGGTTGGCCTCATCGGCCAGCATAAACTGCAGGACGTTTTTCTCATCGGCTTTCTTGTAGGCCCGGTAAAACGCGTCATTGCTCCCCGTCATGTCAATCATGTTTGCCCAGGTCCGTTTGAAAGGGCGCGGCAGGTCCATGAGCAGGTTGGCGTTGACATTGACGAGACGCGCGGTATTCTCCGCCCGCTCTACGTGGCGCCCGTACCAGTACAATTGCTCCGCGACCCGGGACAGCATGATTACTCCCTGGTCCCGGCGATTACCCAGGTATCCTTGCTGCCGCCTCCCTGTGATGAGTTTACCACCAGGGAGTCGCGTACCAGGGCCACCCGGGTGAGCCCGCCAGCAGTCACGTATGAATGACCTCCCTGCAGGATAAACGGCCTGAGGTCGACGTGGCGGGGTTCGATGCGCTCGCCGCACAAAGTGGGCACTGTGGATAAGTTGACGACCGGCTGGGCGATGTAATCACGGGGGGCGGCCTTGACCCGGTCCGCCGCCTGCGCCAACTCGCGCTTACTTGCTCCTGGCCCGATGACGATGCCGTATCCGCCGGACTCGTTGACCGGTTTGACCACCAGCCTGCCCAGGTTGGCAAGGACGTGGCGCCGCTGTTTATCATCATTGCAACGGTAACTTGGAACGTTAGGCAGCAACGGTTCTTCGTCCAGGTAGTAACGGATCATGTCGGGCACATAAGTATAGACCAGCTTGTCATCCGCCACGCCCACGCCAGGCGCATTGGCTAGGCCCACCTTGCCTTTTTTCCAGGCGCGCATGATACCGGGCACCCCCAGCAGCGAGTCTTTACGAAATACCTCTGGATCAAGAAACAGGTCGTCAACCCGGCGATAAACGACGTCGACGCGGGCAAGACCCGCAATGGTTTTCATGTACACGCAGTCATCTCCGGCAACCACCAGGTCCGTGCCTTCAACCAGTTCAGCGCCGAGTTGGCGGGCGAGGAATGAATGCTCAAAATAGGCCGAATTATAGATGCCCGGAGTAAGCACCACGACTTCCGGGTAATCCAGCGGACGCGGCGTGATGGAACTCAGGGTTTCAAACAACTGCATGGTGTAACCGTCCATGTGACTGATGGAATAGTCCTCGAACAGTTCCGGAAAAGTAAGCTTGGTCAACCTGCGGTTCTCCAGCATGTAGGACACGCCGGAGGGGATGCGCAGGTTATCTTCCAGCACGTACATGACGCCGTCGCTGTCCCGCACCAGGTCGGTGCCGCAGATATGGGCCCATACCCCCAGGAGCGGTTTCATCCCTTCGCACTCCCGGCGATAATTCTTTGACGTCTTCAGGATGTATTCCGGGAATTTTCCATCCTTGATGATCCTTTGTTCGTTATAAACGTCCGATACAAAGAGATTGAGCGCGGCAAGCCGCTGAATCAAGCCTTTTTCTATCCGTTTCCATTCAGTGTTGAGGATGATTCGGGGGATCACATCATAAGGCCACTCCCTGTCAATATTGCCGGCCTCACTGTAGACGGTAAAGGTAATGCCCATGGTCGAGATGGAGTGTTCGGCATCCCGCCTGCGCGTGTCCAGTTCCTTGTAGCTCAGCCGTTTAAGCGTATCGAGCATACGGCCCAGGCCGCCCCGGGACTTTAACCGCGGCGTCAATAGTTCATCGTATAATCCTTCTGTCGGGTAATGGTCCAGGTTCATCGTCAGGGAGTTTGATACCTCCTGTCAGCCTTCCGCAGCCGCTGCTTCCCTGGCCACGGCCCGTTGCACCGCTTCCCGGCCCTGGACCAGTTTGGCGTAGTCCTTGACGTTCTCAAGTTCGATGGGTTGTTTTGCGGTCACGGCCCAGGTCAGGGTATGGCCTATCAGGATATCCGCGGCGCTGAACGTGTCTCCCAAAATATACCTGTTGCCGTCCAGGCCCCGGCTGAGAATGTTCAATGCCTTCCGGAATTCCCATCCGGCAGTTTCAATTACCTCCGGCACGCGCTTGTCCGGGGGTAATATGAATGTATGTTTTCCCTTGGTCCAGAGGGGTTGCTCGAGTTCGGAGAGCACGAAGTAGCACCACTGGTCGTATTTCGCGCGCGCGGCCGTTCCTGCCGGCGGCACCAGTTGTTGCTCCGGGAATTTGTCGCCCAGGTAGGTGACGATGGCTGCCGACTCGGTGAGCACCAGGTCACCGTCGCGCAGTGCCGGCACTTTCCCGGCCGGGTTGATTTTCACATAGTCCTCGGAGGCAAAGCCGTTGGCGCCGAACGGCACCAGTTTGAACTCATACTCCGTTTCCAGTTCCTCCAGCATCCAGGTTACCCTGAAGCCGCGGGTTTTGGGGTAGTTATACAGTTGCAGCATTTGTCACCTTTGATTTTAGTCAGCATTATTCAGGAGTTTCAATAATACGTAAAATCACAGCCTTAGTCACCTGTACGGGCAAAAAAGGGATAGAATCCGGGACCATGAACGGTAACTGGCAAACGCCGCCGGATGATCCCGGAATCTCGCCGCGCCATGTCGATATCTGGCTGACATCGACACAACTGGAGGAAGAACAAGTCCGGGCATACGCAACGCGCCTGTCGCAGGCGGAACTGGCGCGCGCGCAAAAGTTCAGGTCGAAGACAGGTCACAGGGAATACATCGTCACGCGTGGGCTGCTCAGGCAGGTACTGTCGGAAACGGCCGGGCTGGACCTGGCCGGGGTCGATTTCCTGTACGGCGAGCACGGCAAGCCCTACCTGGACGCGCGCGTGTCCGGCAAGACCGTCGCATTCAACGTATCCCATTCCCACGGCCTGGCCCTGGTGGCTCTCACACTGGGAGGCAGACTGGGCGTGGACCTGGAGAAAATCAGGCCCGAGGTTGAGTGGCAGGACCTGGCCGGGCGCTATTTTGCCGAAGCGGAATTCCGGGCCCTGGAAAATCGTCCGCAGGGAGATGGCCTGAAGGCCTTTTATGCCTGCTGGACCCGCAAGGAAGCCTTCGTCAAGGCGCTGGGGGCAGGGGTCTCCTACGGCCTTGAACAATTTGACGTCAGCGTCGGTCCGAAAGAGGATTATGCGGCCCTGACCATACGCAGCCAGGACGAAGATGCCGCCGGATGGCTGGTAAAAAACCTGCCGGTACCGGACACCCACGCCGCCGCCCTGGCCGTTGACCGGCCTGCCTGCGGGTTCAGACTATGGCAGGCGCGTTATCAGCCACAGAGGACACAGAGATCACAGAGTGGCTAAAGGTTATGCGCCCAGGCAACCAGCGCGTTCATCAGTTCCTTGCCGTGGCCTTTGTGGGCCAGTTTCCGGTTCATCATTCCCGCAACGACATACTCCCGCCCGGACCTGCCATGCACGTATCCCGCGACGGCGGAGACATCATCTATACTGCCGGTTTTGACATGCGCGTAGCCGGAAGCCGCCTTGTGCCTGAGGCGGTATTTTGCGGTGCCGTCCACCCCGGTGATTGCCAGCGATGAGATAAACTCCGGACGGTAGGGAATGGTCCAGGCATGTTCCAGGATATCCGCCAGCAGTTTTGCCGGGATGCGTGCATCTCTCGACAGCCCGGAGCCGTTGTCGATGTTCAGGGCCTGCGTATCCAGGCCCAGTCCGGTGAGATAGTCTTCGATAGCCCGGACGCCTTTTCCGACCGTGCCGGGTGGTTCGTGAAGTTCAGCGCCCAGGGTCAGCAGCAGTTGCCGGGTCATGACGTTATTGCTGAATTTGTTGATGAGCCTGATGATATCCGACAGGGGTTTGGAATGATGCACCAGGAAGGGTTTGCCCGTCACCGGCGCCGCGGCCGTCCTGACCTGCCCGGCGATGGTGCCGCCCAGTTGCCGCCATATTGACTTGAAAGCCCCGTAAGCATAGGTCTCATGGGTCAGCAGCGAACGGGACAGGATATAATGGCTGCAGCCGGACGGGAATCTTCCTGAAAATATGACCTGGTCAGCCGCCTTGCTGTCGGGCACGGTCACGGCTACGCCTCTCTGGAAACCGCCGCAATAACGTTTACGCAGCCGCAGCCGGTTGTCTATTTTCAGACCGGCCAGTTCAGGCTCGGGATGAACCATGACGTTCCTGCCGTCAGGGCCGGGATAAAAATGGAAATAAACCGCCTTGAAATTAACCAGGAAGGCGTTAGGCAGGACGTTGTAGGTACGGTAGGGGTCATTGTCGAAAGCGCCCGGATCTTCGTATGCGATACTGAACCAGGAAGCGTCGATCAGCAAGTCGCCGGTGATATCCCTGATACCCCGCCGCCTGAGTTCCTCCAGAATCTTGCGAAAATCCTCAATGACGAGGTGCGGGTCGCCGTACCCCTTGAACAGCAGGTCACCGTGCAACACCCCGTTGCTGATGTTGCCGAGGGTGTAAACCTCGGTTTTCCAGCGGTAGGCGGGGCCCAGCAGTTCCAGGGCAGCCAGCGTGGGGATGATCTTGATCACCGACGCGGGGTTGAACGGTGTATCCGGGTTAACCGCCAGCACCGGGTCCTGCCGGCCGATTTCCCTCACGTAAAGGCTGTAGGCGTCGGACGGTATCCTGTGGCCCTTGATGACGAAATCCACAGGCGGGGGTAACTCCGCGGCGTTCGCCCAGGAATACGGCAAGGCTATGACAATAATAAAAATTGTCTTTGAAACAACCGGTAATTTCAAAACGATCTCCTGTAATAATGGGGCCATTTCGGATAAATGGGGTCAGGGTAAAAACCCATCGGCATGTGCAGTTTTATCATACATCTTCATGGGTTTTTATTCTGACCCCTGTATTCCGCGGCAGGCTGCGCCGAAGCCTGCCCATATCTTTGCGTTCAGTGAATGGCTGCGCCAGTCCCATTCCGGATGCCATTGCACGCCGGCCGCGAATGCCTTGCTGTTGCGGACCCGGACTGCTTCTATAATCCCGTCCGGGGCGCGAGCTTCAACGGCCAGGTCGCCGGCGAGGCGGTCTATGCCCTGTTCATGTACGCTGTTTACCCTGGTTGTTTTCGCCGCGGCCAATTTCCCCAGTTCGCTGTCCGGTTCAAAGATAATGTCGTGGTAGTTGGCGAAGCGCTGTTCGATGCTCCAGTCTTCAGGCGGGAAGTGGTTCAACTT
>MKWU01002550.1_pt1 | contig 26912 bp, 18 predicted proteins | sample 809101 | NCBI WGS metagenome assembly MKWU01 (sample SAMN05860141, study PRJNA318959) | sponge metagenome | host: Aplysina aerophoba | place: Slovenia: Piran, Adriatic Sea, Gulf of Piran | collected 2013-05-07 | reverse complement strand
AAATATCCCTACTAGGCACTACAACGCGACTTGACCACTCCGCAACTGCTAAGTCATTGTCTTCGCTCAAAACTCCAGACGGGAGATCAGCCGAAATCCGGCTCAACCGTCGAAGTCAGGGGGTGAGTTCGGCTCCGCTAGCATTCGGCGTACATTGTGCAGCCCTGCAAAGACTACCTTGAAACTGCGAAAGGTTTCCTCCATCAGCGCTTTCAACTGAATCAAGTTCGGGTAGCCGTGACGAGCCTCGGAACTCATGAATCGGTCGACCTCGTCTAGCAGCAGGATGATACGACGCGAACTATCTACGCGTAGCCAATCCTTAATGTATGTTGTCACCCCAGACTCTGATGCTTCTGCTTCCGAGACGATCCCAAACTCACCCAGCATCTGCGCTATTACGGCCCAGATTCGCCCGGCGGGCTCGGCCTCGCCGCCGATGGAGTTGACTTCCCGGCGCTTTACGATCACGCCCTTCGCGGGATTGTGATAGAGTTCTTCGACGTGACCCAATAAAGCCGATTTGCCGAGCTGACGGCCGCCATAAACTAAACAGCCGTCAACCTCTTTGCGAAAGATCTGGCTGATCTCTTGGTCCCGGCCGAAGAACATTTCCGAGGGTAGGCGGCCAGCCGCGGTGGTGTAGGGTTCAAAGCGGCCGAAGGGCAACGCACACTCGAAGAGCGTCTCTAGGCGCGCCGTCTTCGAGATTGCCAGAAAGGCGCATAGACTTTCGTCAACCAAGAGCCCCGGAATCCGGCGATGCCGGAGCTCTTGGGCGAACTCGCGGCGCTTCTCTACCGACATGCAATCAGCAACGAGTATCATCGTCGGCATGTCCGGCTCCAGGGAGCCATCGATCTGCTCGAAAAGCACATGGGGCCCGATCACACAGACCCGGTAGCGATGGCCGGCCTTTGACCCGAACTCCGGCGGGCAGAACCAGTCCTTGGACTGGAACGACATATGCATCTCGTGTACGCAGGCTTGGCGCACCCCAGAGACACGCACCGCCTCGCGAGTCTTCGGTTCAGTGAAGGTCAGAGCCTCCAGTAGGCCATCTATAGCGGCGGGCCTGCTGACATCGGACTGGACCTGGCGTGCAAGCTTGATCCAGGCCGCCATCAACTCGGTCGCCGCTGCCCGCCTCTCTTGACCGATGGCGAGTTTCCCGGCCCCGGCGGCCGCCTCCTTCGCTGCGAAGGCGGCCTCGTAGCCAGCAAGATCCGCCGGCCAGTCGGCGGCACTCGCTGACTTCACGAAACCCGGAAAGAACGCCTCAAAAGTACAGTGTGCGCGGTCCTCGATTTCGCCGATAGGACGGCCGTCGCGAATCAGCGCCAGACGGTCCTCGACCGTCTCGGGCGACATGGTGCCGATCTGCGATCGGAGCTGGGCTATCTCTTTCTTCATGTCGCGCTTGTCATGCGCGATTTGGTCGAGCCGCGCGATTTGGTCAATCTGGATCGTCTGACGTACCTCGCCCACGAGCTTTTCGGCACGCTCAATGATCGAGTGAATCTCGAAGACTTCCGCTGGTCCCTGCGCGGCTGGCGCCTTCTCTGACAAGTCGTCGCTCGGCGTCCGCCATTCTGCAATGCGCACCATCACTGCGTCGAGGGCATCTATCTCGCGTCCGATCCGGTCCTGAGATTTCACGTCGATCTTGTTTTGGTCCTTCAGCGCACGTGACAGGTCCGTGACCTGCGTCTCAAGATCGTCCAGCATAGCGTTCCGCGCTGTGCGGACACGCTCCCGACGCGCTCTGCAGGCATCCTCGCCCGTCTCCAGCTTCGGTACGAGCCTCTCGGCAACCGCAAAGGCTCCGGCACTAATTTTTTCTTCGAACGAAGCCTCAGGCACCAACACATGCCCCTCAAGCACCGCCTCAATCACCCGACTGTCCTCCTCGGCACGCAGCACAGTCCGTGCCTCGGCATCGGTCTCCTGCTGTGCTATGCGCAGCGCGCTCGGGTCAGTCGGCTGGCAGCCCACAGGTAACAGGTCGAGTTCGTCGACCAGCGCCTCCACTTGTGTGGTGAACCGCGCGGTTTCCTGGCCGTCGAGCGTTTTGCTTAGGTCCTTTAGCCGCCGAATCACCCAGCCACCGATTGCCCGATCGAATTCGTTCGTCTCCTCGTCGACCTTGCGAGCGAACTCAGTGATGGCGCTGTCAATCTTCCCGCGCAGGTGGGAGACACGTGACGCCAGTCTACCGGTCTCAGACGGGTTGCGAGGGCCCTCGCGTCGGGCGACGTTGCGCCACCGGCGCAAGAGATCAATGCCCTCGCCGATGTTGCGCGCCATGTACTGGTTCGAGATCCTCGGGAAGCGTCCCTTCGAGCGCGTTCCGGCGCTGCGGTTGATCTCCTTAACCCTGCTCAAGATCGCCTTGTCATTTGTGAACTCGTCGATCACCGCCTCGACTTCGTCACGTGCCCTAGGGTCATCCGTCAGGATGGCGTCGATAATCTTACCCACGCGTCCCGTCCTGACGATGATGTTCATCACCGCCGTGCTGGGCTGGCAGGGTCCGGACCGCATCTGCACCCGGCTCTTCCACTCAGCTAGATCCTGCTTGAGCATCGCCAGCCGAGAGACCGGCGACTTACCAGCGGCATTCGCGAGATCGTCGAGGGTTGGCGCAAAGCTGTAATCGAGTTCGCCAATCGCTTTCTGCAGGCCTACGAGAGCCGGTCCATACGAGCGCAGTTTGAGATCAGACAGATATTGCCGCATCTGGAGCTCTGGCATGAGGATCGCCGGACGCAGGATCGAGCCGAAGAGCAGCGCCGCGCGGCGCTGTTCCAAAAGTTCGTCATCCACATTCGCGGTCGCCGCGGCGTTGATCATTACGGCAAAACTAGAGGCGCCCGTGTCGTCGTCGTAGCCATCGAAACTGATCAAGGACACGGCCGCTGCACGCAGAACGTCCGCGCCGATGGGACAGGGAACGTCATGGGCCTCAACCGCCATCGAAAATCGCGCCGCGATCGCCATTGTGTCGGAGGTGATCAGTCCGGCTAAACACGGCTCGATTCTTGCCCTTTCACCGGGAAACAGAGTCTGAGGGCGTGTTCGGATCAGTTCCGGCGTTGGGTCGACGGGCACCGTCACCTTCCCGGGCGGCAGGAGCGGCGCTTCGGGCGGCTTGCCGTCGTTGGGCGGCCCGGTTGGCACTGACGTTGTCGATCCGTCGACCAATTCCCTGGTCTCTTCACGGGTGGCATCCGTACGAGGATGCTCCTCTGCCGCCGCCTCCTCCACTGTTTGAGCGGGCTTGGCCTCAACTTTCGGCGCTTCAGTTGCGGTCGTTACCTCCTCATCGGCGTCAATAATGGTCGTCTCCGCAACGGACGCGGATGGATCGGAAGCCACCAAGCTCCCGACCGCGTCGAGCGTCTCCTGCTCTCCCAGTGCGCCAAGCTCCTCTACGGCCTCCGCGCCGATCATCCGGCAAAGAAGATCTCTCAGCGCAGTGATCATCGGCTCGGAGTCGTTCACGGCCGCGTCCTTGGCCAGCTCGTAGCGCTTGGCTTCGCCCGAAAGGCGTCCGACCTCATCCCAATCGCGTCTGGCTATGGCTGCCTCGACGGCCTGTTCCGCCTCTTCAAGGGCGGCAACGCATTGGCGGATGTCTGCAAGTTTAGTGCCGCATTCCGAGGCGTGCGCGATGATCTCGGAGAGGCCGGAATCCCTGAACGTCTCCAGATGCGCCTCGATACCTGCGATCCGGCTCGCGCCCCAGACGGTCGCAAGTGCTTGCGAGGCCGCGCGCACCGCCTTGCTTTGGGCTGCTTCGCGCGCTGTCTCGCAGATCTCGGCCATCCGATCGAACATCTCGCGGGCCTCAGCAACCCGCGAGGCCTCGCTCAACTCGCCCATCTCGCCGACGATGTTCTCCAGATCGGCACAGAGCCTGCGCCATTCCCCCATGAGATCCTCGGGCACCGGCAGCGGAGGGGCCGTGGCCTCGCAATGCTCTTCCGTACGGTGGGCGAATACTTCGTCGAGGTTGGCCTTCTGCGAGCAAATATCCTCCGTGCCGGTGTCTGCCTCTTGGTGGCGAGCGTGGTTCAACGATGCCGAGATGCAGTTCGACAAGAAGATGCAAAACAGGGCCTCGTCGTTTTCCCCGGCGCTCGCTGCGGAGAGATAGGTGCCCCGGAGACTGTCCCATTTGTCAGGTTGACCTATTCGGTTGAATATCCGCGAGGCTGGTGTCCGACGCCGTTTGCGTTCGGGAAGCATGTCGGTGAAGTTCATATCGAGGGTATTGAACCGCCACGGCTTTTCTTCCAGGAAGGACAGCAAGCCAACGTAGAAGTCATTCTCATCCTTGGGGTCTATATCGAACCCGCTCTCGCCTTCGAGGATCCCGGCGACAGCCTTTCGGTCACGAACCGACAACGGCATCACATTGCGTAGGCGATCCACCGCGTCCGGGACGTAGTCGCTGATGTAGAACGGCACCAGCGGGAGCTTCGTCACGTCCTCGATCGTGCTGATTGTCTCTGGTGAAATTTTTTCGCCTTCATTGACCATTGGTCACCATTCTTTTCCATGTGCCCATCGGTTGCCGCCGATCGGCAAACGTTCCGTTCGATCCCGGGGGACTGCCGAGATTTCTCGTACCGTCAACGCACCGATGCGGCTTTCGCTCCCGGCCGCCGCCGCGGTGGGACTGTCACCCCGTTCGCGCGAAGGATGTCCTCGACCCAGGAAAGTGCCGGCAAGCGCTCGAAGTCCTGCCAGTTCCTCTGGTTGCTGTAGTCGTTGAGACACCGTGTGCAGGATGTAATACAGTTGCGGTTCAAGCAATTGAGGATGTCGCGAACGGCAAGCAGGATATCGCGCATGGTGAAGCGCTGGTCTGTTGTGAGCCGGGTCGTGTAGCCTGCGCCGCCCGCGACCGCGTCGTAGAGTACAATGACTGGACAGCGCGAGATTCGCTGGTCGGTGGCTCGGATATCGCGCGGATCGGTCTCCAAGAGCCGCGCCACGGCCAACCGCATCGCCTCTCGCAGCGTCTTACGTACCCGTTCGGTTGGCTCGACCACTTCACCATGTCCCCTGCTGGCGCTCCGCAACGGCTCGATCATGAAGTTGCGCACATCGGTCTCGAAAACATGACCGAGATCGGTCGGCCAAGTTTTACCCTCGAAAGGGCAGACTTCGTCCGAGCGCGGATTGCAATGCTTGGGTACCGTGGTCTCCTGCTGCCAGCCTTGCGGTGAAGCTCTGACCGGTTCGGCATGCTCGCAATAGGGGCACCAAACGAAGCCACCACCCTTGGGTCCGCGGTTGATGCTGATGATTCGGCCCATTTCCGGATCAGGGCAGTTAGAGCCCGGCGCGTGGAAGGTCTTGATCCCGGCAATGTCGGTGTCTGTGTAGCTCTCCGGGGGCGCGGTGGTCAGGAGCCGCGCGTCGTCAGTGGCCCGCATCTTGATCCGCGTCGCACCGGGATCTTTGCCCTGGCTCTCGCCAAATGAGGTGAGAAAGCCCACCGGCCGGATGAACTTACGCGGTGCGTTGGCCGCCGCGAAGGGCGCTCCGCATTGCGGGCAATCATCGTGCCTGCTTTCATCGGGCGCAGTCACGTCCGGGTAGAAGCACTCTTCGCAGACCCTCAGGCGCCCCTGGTCGACGAAGGTATCTTCACCCGAGAATTTGTCCTTCTTGACGATACCACGGCTCGTCCAGACCCGGCCGCCGGCGATCACCTCACTGCCAGGCGCATATTCGCTGATTCCGATCGCGCCGTCCCGGTCGAGCTCGAGAACTGTGTTGTCGCGGTTCTGGCGCCGGCTCGATATCACCTCGAGCGATACCGAATGCACCGGAAAACTATAGGTCGGAATAAGGGCCCGCCGCGACAGCTGGTCCACAAGCATCTGCTTCATGAAGCGGGTCTGCTGTGAGGTCATTCCATCGATCTTCCGGGCGATCTTCTGGCGGTCCGCGCTTGCCGTCGTCGGCAGTGCCGCCCGCTTCACGTCGAGCGCCTCGATCTGACGCTGGTAGGTGCGCCAGCGTAGCTCGATCGCGTCACGGAAGTTCCCCACCCGCTGCCGTAGGGCCATCTCCAGATCGTCGCCCGAGAGGCCGATCCCCCGCAGTTCGGCAGGCAGTGTGTCGATCAACTGCTCGGCAGAAGCCAGCGCGGCCCTACCGCTTTCGTCCGCTAGCCAAGCGGACAGATCGACATCGAAAGTCTCGCTGGCGTTTTCGTCGAGAACCGCTCCGAAGACATCCGTTAGCCGCGGAGCGCCCGACCGGGTCATATCCCGCAATCTGTGCCGCAGGAAGCCCGACAGGGCGGTCGCCATTTGGTGACGGCGAAAAAAGTTGGCGTTGTTGATCGAGAGATACGGGACCGCGGGCAGGTCGGCGAGGTAGCTTTCAAACTCCCGAAATTTTGCCTGGTCGTAGCGCGATGATCGCGCTGTCGTCAGCACGATCGGTGCCGCCTGCGCCCTGCGGCCGGCCCGGCCTGCACGCTGTAAGTAGTTGGAAATATTTGGCGGCACGTTTTTGCAATGCACTGCCTCGAGATCGCCAAGATCGACGCCCATTTCCATCGTTGTCGTACAGGACAGAAGATTGACTTCGCCTTCCTTGAACCTCTGCTCGATCAAGCCTCGCATCGAGACAGCGATCGCGGCTGTGTGCTCGCGCGCGATCCCCAAAAGCGGCGTCTCGCGATAGCGTCGAACATAGTGGTTGGCCTCCTCGAAAGCGTCCCGTTCAGCCCGGCCGATCTCGACAATCCGACTACCGCACTTATAGGACTGGCACTTGCCGGCGGTTCCAAACTGGGTCCGCGCGCCGCAACTGAGGCAGCGATAGAGAGGAACGTCCCGCCCGTCAGCCAGTATTAGGCTCGAATCGAGCTTCAGACCCAGGCCCTTGCCATGCTGGGCGCAGGGGCTACGTGAGGATTTCAAGGCCCGGACGAAGGCGGTCAGGACATCTCGCCCGACGATTGGATCGACACCGAGGCAGTCCTCAAGCAGGTAGGTGAAGCGGTTCCGGCGCCCCCGGGCCGGCAGGTAGCTCATCACCAGGCTACTGCGAGGGTTCGGCTCCAGCGCTATCGCGCGGTTCTCCTGCGCGAAAGCGCTGGTCCAAATTGAATCGTCATCGAGTCTGATTCCGTGCGAGGGCAGCTTGGAAACCGCCCGGTGGGTCCGGATGGCTTTCAAAAGGAACAGCGTGAGCGCCCGCGCGTTATCCTTCAAGCTCTCCGGCAACGCGCCGGCGACGGCGTTTTCGATCCGGCTGGAATAGGAGTAGTCGACCATGACCAAACCTAGTCCCTCCAGCGAGGTTCTGAGTCGGGAAAGCACCGTCAATTCCGAGACGATCAGCGCCTTGAGACGTATCTCCTCGTTTTCACCGATCTCACGGGAGCTGGTCAGCCCGCCGCTGTAGAGCCGCAGCCCCAAGACATCAAGCCGGCGGCGCACTGCAGTCGTCAAGTTGTCTAGATCGATTCGGCCAGCACCTTCGACCGATTTTAGGATCGCCGAACGGATCGCTTGATCGCGCGAAGTGCGCTCGAAGAATGGGGCGAAGAAGGCTGCGTCCTGGCGGTTGTCGGAGAAGACTAGGAGGTTTCGGCCCTTCATCGGCACATCTTGGCCTGGCCTGCGCTCGGGCAGCGTCTCCAGAAGCGCTTGGCCGCAGACCGCAGCGAAAGCATCGTCGCCGGGATGGATCGGTGTGATCGGCTCGGCATAGCGTCGCGGCGCGTACCCGCAGGCGCTGCACTTCTTCATGTAGAAAGCGCGCTCCTCCTCGTCCTCCCTGAGTTCGACTATCTCGAGGCGCACCCCGGCTGGATTGTCAATTTCAACAACTTCACCCGTCGCAGGATCGACTCTCAGGCAGAGCAGTTCGTCTTCTACGTCTTCGGTCTCGTCTTCCGTCTCCTCGTCAACCTCCGAGGCCCGCGGCCCGTCAAGCAGCCGCAGCACCGTCCGGCGGGCACGGCGCTCCATCACCGATTTCAAATAGCCTTCGGCCAGCCAACCCTCGAGATAGGGCTCACCACAATTTCGGCAGACCATCAGCTGGTAAGCGGGCGTCTCACCATCATCGGCGGTGAAGCCGCCCACGACGATGTCAGAGAACTTCTCGGACGCCGCGGCATCAAGTACTAGCGAGACCGCTTCGATGCTTGCGGCGACCAGGTGATAGCGAGCCGGCAGGAGCGGATAGACACTTTGTCTGGACGAAACCGCAAGCACACTGACCGAAATCAGGCTCACCAAGGCCTCGGCGGCAAGGCCCGCTTCCGCCTCGGAAAAGACGCTACTGGCTAGTACATCGAGATGAATAGCGCCACCCTCCAAGGCGTCAACTAGAGCGGCGATCTCCGCGAAGCGGCCGAGCGTCTCTATGAGCCCGTCGCCGAGATCCCTGTTCTCAGCAACACGGAGCGCGGCGAGGCCGTCGAGATCGCATTCCTCGTTCCACGTTTCCGAGTTGAACGTGCCGCCCACCTTGCGAGCGCTGCGCACCGTCTGCGCCAAGTGGCCCGCGCGGCTCCAGTCCTGGGGCGTCAACCCGCTCGCCACCGGTCGCGCCGCGAGGCTCCGATGCCGCTTGCGGCGAGAGGTGATCACGGAGCCCGGCCCGGCGAAGGGTTCGCCGAAAAGGTTACCCGCAAACTCGGCCAGCTCGTCCTTGCGACCCGGGTCGAGCGAGGCGGAGGTCCCGACACAGCGAGTCGTGCCCGACGGGATCCCGAGATATGTCTTCAGTCGCCGCAACAGGAACGCGACCTCGATCGCCTGCGCACCCGCATAGGTATGGATCTCGTCGAGCACGAGCCATTTCAGTTGTGCCCGATCCAGAAGCGCCCTGTTACCCGGCAAGAGCAGAATGTGCTCAAGCATGGCGTAGTTGGTAATCAGGATATGCGGAGGCGTCTGCCGCATCTCTGATCGGCTCAGAAGCCAATTCGCTGGCACCTCGTCAAAATCCGTAAAATCCTCCTCGAAGGTCGGACTCTGGAGAAGCTTGATGGCTTCTTCCTCGCGTGTCGCCGAGGAGGCAACTTGGCCGGTATAGCGCCCTAGCGTGATCCCGGGATTGCCGAGGTCTTGAAATAGTAGCCTCGCTATCCTGTGCATCTGATCGTTGGCTAGCGCGTTCAGCGGGTAGACAAGGATCGCACGCACGCCCGGGCGCGACAGTTCTCCTTCGCGTAGAATATCGTCGATCATCGGGTAGAGAAAACACTCGGTTTTGCCCGAGCCCGTGCCCGTGGCCACTAGAAAATTCTCGTCACGCCGGATCGCGGCGTCTTGGTGGGCATGGAGCGGGCGGTAGAAGAGTGGGCTGCCGCGCAGCGCGCCCCAATGTGCTGTCATTGTCCCATCAGCCACCATGTCGTCGATCGATACTCCCTTCTCGAAATCCGGCAAAGTTTCGATGAATGGTCCCTTAACTAGATGTTGACCGCTGACCACCATCCCGAGCGCCTGCGCAAGTCTCGGCGACCGCAAAGCCGAAACCGGCGAGGAGGTCGCGATGAACCGCGTCAGCACCCGGTCGAGGCTGTCCCTGAACTGGTTTGGATCGAGATCGATTATCCCCTCCTTTCTCGAGAGACGAGTTCCCAGAAAATCATGAAGTAAGCGAAGAGCTCCCACCCAACATGGAGCGCAAAAGAGGTGGCTGGCGTTACATGCTCCACCGGCAGGCTGGTGCGGTGCGACACGGCGCGGTGGAATTCGAGCGCGGTGCCGGCCCGACAGGCCCGAGCGAACCGCGACAGGTAAGCCGCGAGGTGCACTCCGGTTCGGTCGGTGCCTGCGGCATTGTCATAGGCGAGAAGTTCTTTGAGGTGTGACCCGTAGACATGGAGTGCTTTGGTCAACGTCTGGCCGATTGTCTCATGCGCCATGGCGACATAGAAGTCGCTGCCAATTGCGTTCTGACGGAAGGATTGAAATGCTTGACGCAACGCATCCGCCGAAAGCGCATCGGGAACATCTGTGCCCGCCCCTTCCAGGTCCTCCAGCCATTCACTCAGTAAACCGTCCTCGGCGGGAGCCGTGCGTATCATATCCGGGATCTTCATCACGGGCGTTTCAGCCATTGCCGCAAGACGTCGCGCAGCCGCAATGCCCCCCAATGCGGAAAAGCTGCGCGGATCACCGGAAAAGAGCTCCGGCGCAAAGTTGGGATGCAGCATGTCGAGGCGCGAGAGAAAGCCCGGCTGTCGGACCACGGGCGGCGTGAAGACCAAGCGCATGAGCAGTGAGTGGAGGCCACGCACCGCTCGCGTCGAAATCACCCCGCTGGCGCGTGGCAAGAGCGCTTCGCGCACGACCGAATCGCAGACCGGCTGATAGCTGCCTGCCAGCATGCTCGCGAGATCGCGAGCCGCAAGAACAGGATCTCGCGTCGTCGGAGGCCCGGACGCGGCGATTAGTGGAAGCATGAAGGGGCGTCCGCGAGCATCCTTGAGAGCGACGATTTCGTCGCCCCCTGCCGGGCGCATCACGATGAGCCCTAGCCCGGGGTTGATCCGCCAGCACCGGCGGTCGACGATCAGCTCGACGACTTGTGGCGCCACTTCCAAGATTTCCGCGCGGAGCCAGGCAGGGGTGTGGGCCGAGATAGGTCGGCTGCCTAACTGTACCAGCGCTGTTTCAGAATCGTCCTTACCATGTTCTCGGTAGATTTCGAATCCTATCGCGTCGCAGTGATAGGGAAGCTGCGTCCGCGCACGGACTTCGGCCTCGCTCGCCTCCACGCTGAAGTTGTGCGGCTCGATTGGGTTAGAGATGCGACAGAGAAGCCGACGGCTCCCATCATCGAGCAGAAGAGCGATCTGGTCGTCGACCGGGCTATTGGGATTGATCTGGCTTGCCGGGATCTCCCATTCAGAACGGGCAATGAAGGGGCGTCGGATGACGGTTCCCCGGACCCATAGATCGACATACCGGTCCGTCGAGCGCACACTAATTGTGTCTTGCCGACCCGCATGGCTCAGGATCAGAATGCTGCCGAGCCGCACGGGATGTTGTTGGCCGTCCGCGAGGGTGTTTCGAAAGAGCCTCGTGCCGCGTACGGGAATCGCAAAATCGCGTTGACGGCCAGCAATCTCAAGCGATAGCGTGGCATGGCGGAACGCGGCGCCGGGATCGATCCAAAGCCCGCCCTCATCCTGGCCTATATGCTCGGTGGTGTTTGCCAAAAGGTTGGCTGGAATCCGGTTAACTCGGAAGGGTACATCGGGATTGAAGCTCTCTGTCCCCGGCCAGATAAAGAAACGCCCGGAGAACTCCGCTCGTGCCTCCGGCCCTGGGGCGGCGCCAGTCACCAGAAGCTCGATCTGCGCATCAACCGGATCACCCGCCCTGCCAAAGCCGAGCTCGGCCAGGGGAACCTCCGCCTCGCCACGCGTATCGAAGGCAACATCCTCGACGTACCAGACCGTCCCAGCTGAGCGGACGCGCAGCACCCGCCCCTCATTGGCAAAATCCTTGCCCGCGACCACGGCTAGCACCGCTGCTGAGCCGTATAGCGGCAGAGATCCGCAACGGCCGATTATCGGGCTTGAGATCCGCATAGCCGGGTCCTGCTCGCGATCGAGCAGTACCGTGCTGGCGCCTGTCTTGATGCACACCCCTTCGACCGGCACTTCGACGAGGCTGAGGTGCGCCTGACCCTGCGGAATGCTCGGCGTTGCACAGGCCGGGCCATGCAGCACGAAGGCTGCCCCGCCAAGGACTAGGATTGCCGCCGACGGTACCGCGATACGCTCAGTGTCGGTCGTGATTCGGGTGACTAGACGCTGCGTGTCGAGGGCGAAAATCAGGATCTCATCCGCCTTCGGCGTGATTCGAATATCGTGTAACAAGTGGCCGCATTTCCACCGCAAACTGTCGGGCCAAGGCACCGGCACGCTCCAAGGTTGTCCAGGCGTGACAATGCTCGGCACCCTCTGATATTCCACCACTTGCCGACGCGACGAAGCACTCGCCATCAGTGCGAGCCCGTGCTCGGTCCATAAAAGCCGGGGTGGGGAGACCAACGCGGCGGCGTCCACGTGAAGACGCGCAGCGGCCGCCTCGAGGGCCTCGAAGAGATACGTGTTCACCAGGTTTGTTGCAGCTTCACCGGCACGCCAGTCGCAAAAGAGTTGGGAGTAGGAGGCAATCGTGTCCTGCCGCAAGGCGGCTTGGGCGCGCGTGTAGGTCTTGAGACCCTCGCGCGTTACGGCGCTTTGCCAAGCGCGCAGTTCGGTCAAATCCTCTTCGGGTGGGGGGCCCAGTCTGACCGCGCCGTTCAGCAGACATTCGGCAAGCTTGTCGGTCTGGGCGTCAGCTACTCCGAGATTGGAAAAGAACAGGCCCGTAGGCATGGTTGATTCTTGGAATTTGAGGCCGATCTTGCGGCAAGCGCGGCGGTAGGCGGTTTTGAACATCTCCCGGTCGGACTGGAGGCCGAGCACGAGGCCGAGTTCGTCGCCAATATGGAGATATACGTCCTTAGTTGCAGCACCATAGCGCTTGCTAAGGGCATGGAGCGTCGTCCAAACGGCCGCATAAGGCGCGTCCGCGAAGACGTTGTGACAATTATGGACACTGCCGAGGATGTTACGCCGGATTGCCACGCCGATCCCAGTGGTCATCTTGGCATCAAATCTGATCTGGCCCAAGAAAGGTGAAGCGGACTGGTTCTCCCAAGCATTCCGTACCGCTTTGTCCGCGGCCGGCAGGCTCAGCACGTCTAAATTTATCCTGGTGGTCATTCTATTGGGGTATATAGCGGTTAGTGTGGCTTCCGTAGTGATCGTCAGTCATCATGATGTCACGGCTTCTGACCAGCGTTCACCGCGTCCTTGAGTGTCTTGCCCGCCTTAAACGCGGGAGACTTCGACGCAGGTATTGAAACGGTTTCGCCGGTCTTCGGATTGCGGCCGGTACGGGCTGCCCGGCTCCTGGTGCCGAAGCTCCCGAATCCCGTGATTCGAACCTCTTCGCCGTTTACCGGCGCCTCGCCGATCGTCGCGAACACACCATCCACTGCGTCCCTTGCGGCGGCCTTGTTCAGGCCGGTCCGGGCAGCCAGACGATCGACCATTTCTCCCTTGTTCATGCTTTCCTCTACATGGCCCCGCAGCCACGCCCCGCAATACCCGGCCAGCCGCTTCATGCAATCGACTACTGACCTGCCCCCGGCGCCTAGTCCACTTCGAATGTTAGTGCATTGACGGTTTCTCGGCCAAGCTGGGTGGCCGGCGGAGCGTAGCGGAGCCGGGCGGCCAGCTTGGCGGGACGATCGTCTCCGGGGCCGGCGGCCGGTATCCCAAGCTGCTGTGCGGGCGCACGGCGTTGTAATGGTGTCGCCAGAATTCGACGAGAACCTGGGCTTCCTTGAGGGTGTAGAAGATTTCCCCGTTCAGGAGCTCGTCGCGCAATCGGGCATTGAAACTCTCGATGTAGCCGTTCTCCCAGGGTGAGCCCGGCTCGATGAAGGCGGTGCCGGCGCCGACCGCGGCGATCCATTGCCTGACAGCCTTGGCGACGAACTCCGGGCCGTTGTCGGAACGGATGTACGCAGGGATGCCGCGCAGGATGAACAGGTCGGTCAGCACGTCGACGACGTCAGTTGAGGAAAGCTTCCTGCGCACCCGGATGGCCAGGCTCTCGCGGGTGAACTCGTCCAGGACATTGAGCATGCGGAAGGCCCGGCCGTCATAGGTCCGGTGATGGACGAAGTCGTAGGACCAGACGTGGTCCGCCCGCTCCGCGCGCAGCCGGATGCAGGAGCCGTCGTTGAGCTATAGACGCCCCCGCTTGGGTTGTTTGCCGGGCACCTTCAGCCCCTCGCGCCGCCACAGGCGCAGGGCACGCTTGTCGTTGACCTGCCAGCCGGCATCGCGAAGTAAGGCCGCGATCCGCCGGTAACCGTAGCGGCCGTACTGGCGGGCCAGCTCGATCATGTCCGCGACCAGGCGGTCCTCGTCGGCACGGCCGCGCAGGATGCGGCGCTGGGTCGAGCGATGCTGCCCCAGCACCCGGCAGGCCCGGCGCTCCGAGATCCCGAGCCGGTCACGGACATGATCGATGCACTGGCGGCGGCGCGAGGGGCTCAGAAATTTCCCCGGGCGGCCTCTTTGAGGATCTGCTTGTCCAGCGTCAGATCAGAAACCGCACGGCGCAGCCGCTCGTTCTCCTTCTCAAGCTCCTTCAAACGGCGGAGCTGATCGCCGCTCATCCCGGCGTACTCCTTGCGCCACCTATAGAACGTGACCTCGCTGATCCCAAGCTGACGGATCGCGTCCGCCATCGACATGCCCTGGCCATGCAGGACTTCTGCCTGCCGCAGCAGGCTCACGATCTCCTCAGGCTTGTAACGCTTCCTTGCCATCGTCGGTCCTCCTCTTTCCGTAACCTAAGGGTGGACCAAATCAATGGGGGAGGATCATGAGCGCGCCGGCTTCGCGGAGCTTCATTACGCCCGCCGCAGTGAAGCTCTTCGAGTGGGAGGCGGCGCGTTGGCGATGCCTCGGCGTCAGCGCCTTCCCCGTGGAGAGTTCGGCGACCCCGAACGCCTTCTCCAAGACCACGCGCCCCTTGTAGGCGATGGCGACGACGCAGCCCGGCTGCCCACTCTGCTGCATCTGGTAGTCGAGCCAATCCAGGATGTACTCCACCGCCGCCTTCAGCCATGCATCCATCTTGTCACCTCATTGCAGAACGGGCGCTCGACAGAGCGAGCATCGGCGGGCCCGCGACCGTGCATCGCTATCGTGGTGCCGGGTGCACCGCCATCCAGTGCCTGGCGATATCGAGGCCGCGGGCGATCCACACCTTGTCGTGCTCCAACACGTAATCGAGGAAGCGCTCCAGCCCGGCGGCTCGGGCAGGCCGGCTCACGATCCGGTCGTGCAGGCCCAGCATCATCATCTTGGGCTCGCCCCGCTCGCCCTCCCGGTAGAGCACGTCGAACGCATCTTTCAGGTAGGTGAAGAAGTCGCCCGCCGTGACGAAGCCCGAATGCTCGTTGAAGCGGTTGTCGTTGGTCTCGTACGAGATCGGGATGACCAGATGGGGCGTGCCTGCGACCCTAACCCAATAGGGAAGCTCGTCGCCGAGCGAATCGCGGTCGTAGAGGAAGCCCCCTTCCTCCACCAGGAGGCGGCGGGTGTTGGGGCTCGGCCGCCCGGTCATCCAGCCGACGGGGCGTTCGCCCGTCAGCCGTTCCAGCCCCTCGACGGCGCGGCGGATATGCTGGCGCTCGACGTCTTCGGGCACATGCTGGTAGTCGAACCAGCGCCAGCCGTGGCTCACGACCTCATGGCCGCCGTCGACGATGGCGCGGGCCGCCTCGGGGTTGCGCTCCAGCCCCATGACCACGGCCCAGACGCTGGTCTTGATGTCGCGCTCGTCGAGGATGCGCATGAGCCGCCAGAAGCCGCGCCGGCTGCCGTATTCGAACGCGCTCTCCACGACCATGTTGCGCACGCCCTCGTAGGGCGGGAAGCCCGTGTCCGTCAGCACGCCTTCCGAATGGGAGTCGCCGTGGAGGATGCTGTTCTCGCCGCCGGCCTCGTAGTTGACGGCGATCGTCAGGCAGATATTGGCCCCGCCCGGCCACTGGGGGTCAGGCGGCCTGGCGCCGTAGCCCACCATGTCGCGCGGATAGGGTGCCTCCGATTGGGCCACGTCGCGCCTCCCTAGAACGTGCCTTTCTCGCGCTCCACGAGCTGCAGGAAGCGCCGGGTGCGCGCCTCTTTGGGATTGCCGAGAACCTGCTCGGGCGGGCCTTCTTCGACGATCCGCCCTTCGTCCATGAAGATCACCCGGTCCGCCACCTCCTTGGCGAAGCGGACCTCGTGGGTGACGACGATGAGCGTCATTCCGGCCTCGGCGAGGCGACGGATCACGGCCAGCACTTCGGAGACCAGCTCGGGATCGAGGGCCGAGGTCGGCTCGTCGAACAGCATCAATTTCGGCGAGATGGCGAGCGCGCGGGAGATCGCCACACGCTGCTGCTGGCCGCCGGAGAGCCGGTGCGGCAGGTGGTCCAGGTGGCCGCCGAGGCCGACGCCGATGAGCAGGCGGCGCGCCGTCTCGTGGGCCTCCCGCTTGTTCACGCCGTAGACATGGGTCGGCGCCTCGATGACGTTTTCCAGCGCCGAGAAGTGGTGGAACAGGTTGAAGTGCTGGAAGACCATGCCGATCCGGGCCTCGGCGCGGGCCCGTGAGAGGTCGCGGCTCGGCTTCAGCTTGCCCTTCACGACCTCGTAGCCCACGTACTTTCCGTCCACCGTGATCTCGCCGTCGTCCATGGCTTCGAGGTGGTTCACCATCCTGAGCAGGGTGCTCTTGCCCGAGCCGCTGGGGCCCATGATGGTTACGACCTCGCCCCGCTTTACGGTCATGTCGATGCCGCGCAGCACGTGGTTCGGCCCGTAGGACTTGTGTACGTCGGTGCAGACCACGAAAGGCTCGTCCTTGTGCTCCCGGGTCTCGCGCTGCTGCTCGGCCAGGAGCTCGATCCAGTCGCTCGTATCCGCCAGCTGCTCCGGCACCGCGGCCGGTTCCGGTGGCGAAGGCTCGGCGGGAGCATAGCAGGCCGGTGCTGCGACCGGCGTCTCCATCCGGCGGAAACCGAAGAAGCGCCCGAGCGCGTTAGCACTGCCGATGCCGGGGAGCGGCTCCTTCTCCAGGCTGAAGCGCCGCTCGAGAATCGCCTGCACGATGGAGATGGCGCTGGTCATCACCAGATAGATCACCGCGGCAGCGGCGAACACGGTGAAGAACTTGAAGTTCTGCCCCACGATCTGCTGGGCGCGGAAGGTGAGTTCGTTGACGAAGATCACGGACGCGATCGACGTCAGCTTCAGCATACTGATCGTGTCGTTCGTGATGGCCGGCAGGATCGGGCGGAGCGCCTGCGGCATGATGATGCGGCGCAGCGTCAGCGTCGGGCCCATGCCGAGCGACTTGGCGGCGATGTTCTGGTTCCGGTCGACCGAGATGATGCCGCCCCGGATGATCTCGCCGCTGAACGCCGCCTCGTTCAGCGCGAAGCCGATGACGGCGGTGGTAAAAGGGTCGAACCTGAGCCCGATCAGGGGCAGCGCGTCGAAGATGAAGACGAGCTGCAGGAGCTGCGGCGTGCCCCGCATGAACCAGATGTAGAACCAGGCCGTCACGCTCAGCGGCCAGATGCCGGAGAGCCGCATGAGCGCGAGCACAAGGCCCAGGAACAGGCCGATCGCCATGGCGAGCACGGTGATCTTGATCGCGAGCCACGCGCCCTCGAGCAGGAACGAGGAGGTGACGTAGCCCAGGAACTCGCGGAGCCACGCGAGGAAGCTGCCTGTCTCGGCCTTCTCGCGCTTTTCGCCCTGGGCAAGTTCCTGGAGCGTGATGCCCCAGGCGTCGGGGATGCCGTTGCCGATGAGAATCAGCAGGACCCCAAGTGCGCACGAGACGAGCAGGGTCCCGCCGAAACGCTCGGCGAACGACATCTCCGCTACGGCGTGTCAGGGCGCGCCGCCGCCGGGCGCCCCATCACCACTTAGTCGCGCAAGACTTCAGTCGGCAGCGCGAGGTCGGGGTCCATCTGGTACTTGATGAACAGCTCACGCTTGGTGCCGTTCGCCTCCATGACGCGCAGTCCGTCCTCAATGGCCCGAAGCAGATCGTCGGCATCGTTGACGACGGCAACGCCGATCTTGAATCCGGTGAGGATCTTGAACGCCATCTCGGTCGTGTCCGGATTGTCGATCGTGTACTTGGTCAGCAGGCTGAGATCCGACAGCATGATGTCGGCGCGCTGGTTCTCGACCTGGCGGAACCCGGCGGCGACGTCCGGGTAGGTCATGATCTCGACCCCCTCCATGCCGGCGTCCTCGCATACCTGGCTCTGGGAGCGCATGGCCGCTTCCTCGACCGTGCCGAGGCCGACGGAGAACACCTTGCCGCAGGCGTCGTCCAGGCTGCCGATGCCCTTCGGATTGCCCTTCTGGGTCATGCCGCCGGTGCCGGCCTGCATGTAGATGATGTAATCCACCTGCTCGGCCCGCTCGGCGGTGTAGTAGAGGGTATCCCACATCACGTCGATCTGGCCGGCGACGAGCGCAGGCAGAAGGCCGGACCAACCGCCGAGCTCGAACTCGACGTCCACTCCGGCGCACGCGAAGACCGCGCGAGAGAGATCGGCATCGTATCCGATCACGTTGTCGAAGTTCTCGCCATCGCGGAAGACGTAGGGCGGGGTTTGCGGGTCCGCGCCGATCTTCAAGGTCTTGCCCGCGATGTCGGGATATTTCTCCGCGACCTTGTCGGGCTCGCACATCGGATCGGCAGCCTGCGCGGTACCGACCATCGTCCAGGCCGCGAACGCGGCGCCCATAGCCATGGAAACGAGCGCTAGTCTTTTCATTGGGTCCCTCCCGTATCGGTATCGTTGAGCCTAGCCCGGATTTCTTGCCGCTGTCACGGGCTGCCTAAGCTCATCCAGTCATCTCGGCCCGGCGCGCCGCGGTGGCGTCCGCGTCGACCGAGCCCTCGGGATCGATGATTACGCCGTAGACATCGCGGGCGCGTTCGCGCGTGATCCAGCCCTCGGCTACGTCCTTCTGCACGCGCTCAGGCTCGCGCTCCAGCGGCGGCCCATAGCCTCCGCCGCCGGGCGTGTATGAAATAATCGTCTCCCCACGCTTGAGCACGTACTGGGCGCTGGTGTCCGGCACCTCGACCAGGTCGCCGTCGCCTTCGACCCGCTTGTAGTGACGCGCGGGGCAGCCGATGCCTCCGCCGCGCGCGCCCTTGGCCGGGTTCAGGCTGCCGTCGCAGACGTAGCCGAGCTCCATGTCGCAGTCCACGGGCCCGTATTCCACCCGGAAGCCGGGTCCGCCGCGAAAGCGCCCTTCGCCCTCCGAATCCGGTATCAGCCGGCGCTCCGTGATCAGCATGGGGTGATGGATCTCGTCCACCTCGATGCTGTCGACGAGCGGCATGCCGGCATTGCCCATGGTGAGCATGGTGAGCCAGCCGTCGGTGTAGGGCGTGCCGGGGCCGCTGCCGCCGAGCAGGATCACCTCGTTGCAGAAGGGCGCGCCGCCGTGGCGCGGATCCTTGCCCGAGATCACCGCGCCGGTCGCCGGGATCGCGGCGCCGCCGTCGGCCATGCCGATGCCGTCGCCGATGTCCGCCAGCGCGCGCTGCACCGCGCAGGTCACCCGGTCGCCGAGGTTGGTGGTGGCCACCGAGGTGCTGGTGGGATGGCGGGGCACGCCGCAGACGGTGCCCTCGCCCAGCAGCACGTCGATGCGCCGGTAGCTGCCGGCATTGGGCGGCACCTTGTGGCCCACCGTGTTGAACACGCCCACCATGCAGGCGGAGAGCGCACACGCCTGCGACAGGTTGAGGCCGCAGGGATAGGCCTGCGGGTTGTCGCGCAGATCGACCGTGATCCGCGCGTTCTCGCTGTCCACGGTGACGTCGGCCTTGACCGTGATACCGTGCTCCGGCGTGCCCGGCACCGGGTCGTGCGTCGCGGTGGCACTCGCCCGGCCACTCGGCATCTCGCGGACCGCCTGGATCATCAGGTATTCGCCGTAGTCGAAGTACTCGCGGGTGTACTGCTCCAGCGTCTCCCAGCCCACGTCGCGGCCCATCTCGAGCATGGCGCGCTCGCCGATTCGCGCCGCACCCAGCATGGCCAGGTAGTCGCCCCTCCACTGAGACGGCACGCGGATGCGCAGCTCGCACATGCGGATGATGTCGCCGATATCTTCGTACTCCCGCTGCACCTGCACGGCCGGGAAGATCAGCGCGCCCTCTTCGTACACGTCCCGCGCGGCGCCCATGTAGGTAGTGGCCATGGAGTTGCCGCAGTCCGCCTGATGGGCCTTGGCGAGCACGGTGAAGCGGTGCACGCCGTCGTCGTCGATGACCGGCACCAGGATCACGTGGTCGGCGGCGTGCGAATTGCCGTGGTAGGGCGAGTTGTGGAGGAAGGCGTCGCCCCGCCTCAACTCCGGGTGAAATTCCTTCATCGCGGCCGCCATGATGTCGGCGCCGCGCAGCACGTGGATCGGGTAGCACTCGGCCGCCGAGATCAGCTCGCAATCGGCCGTGACGATGCAGCACGAGAAGTCCCGCGCCATGTTCAGCACGCCGGAGCGCCCCGTGCGCAGCAGCGTGTTGGCCATCTTCGAGGCCACGCTCTCGAAGCGCTTGGAGAGCACCGCGAGCCGAACCCCGTCGAAGGTCCGCTCCGCGCCCCTTGCCGTGTCGTTACTGGCCACGGTTTCCCTCTCCTTTTAGCCGTTCATTTCGACGATCAGGTTGCCGTTTGCCGAGCGGACCACCGATGCGCCCGGATCGATGACGACGGTGGTGAAGCTCGATTCGACGATCGCCGGGCCGTCCACACGCTCGCCTGCGGCCATCGCCTGCAGCCTGCGCACGTGGGCGTCGACGAGCCCTGCGCCGGGGAAGTAGGCGGCGCGAAGCCAGCGCTCCTCGCCGTCCGCCGCAGGCTCGACGGCGCGGGTGTCGCTGAGCCGGCCGATGGCGCAGTGCGCCCGCGCGCGCCACGTCACCGCTTCGACGTGCGAATCCCGGTCGGCCACGGCGAACATCTCTTCGTGCAGGTCGTGGAGGTCCGCCACCACCCGCTCGACATCCTCGGGCGCGTCGAAGCGGCCCTTCGCGAGCGGGACCTCGATCTCCCAGACCTGGTGCGGGTAGCGGGCCTCGACCGAGAACTCCACGCTCTGCTCCATCCCGGCGGTGCCGCGCCCTTCGAGGAAGGCGCGGCACTGGGCCTCCAGCACTGAAAGGGTCGCGTTGACCGCGTCCGCATCGAAGCGGTCGCTGGTGGTGAACGTGGTGCGGCTGAACTCGGCGCTGAGGTCGGACATCAGCGCCCCGGCGGCGCTGAGCGTCGCGCCCACCTCTGGAATCACCAGCCGCTTGCAGCCCAGACGCCGCGCGATCTGGGCCGAGTTGAGGCCCGCCGCGCCGCCGCCGCCGATCAGCACCGCCTCGCGCGGATCGACGCCCTGGTTGATGGTGATGTCCTCGATGGCGTGGACCATGTTCTGGCTGACCACATCGAGGATCGCCGCCGCAGCCTCGTGCGCGCCCATGCCGAGCGGGGCGCTGATCTTCTCGGCGATGACGGCCGTCGCGCGCTCCGCATCCAGCGCGATGGTACCGCCGAGGAAGAAGTCGGCATCGATGTAGCCGAGGGCGAGCGCGGCGTCGGTCACGGTCGGCTCGGTGCCGCCTTGGCCGTAGCAGGCCGGGCCCGGCACGGAGCCGGCGCTGTCCGGGCCGACATGCAGCATGCCGCCCGGATCGACCCAGGCGATGGAGCCACCGCCGGCGCCGACACTGCGGACGTCGACGGAAGGAAACCCCGTCATGTGGCCACGGACGCGCGAGCCGAGCCAGGTCTCCCGGGTCCAGGGGATGCGCCCCTTGCGGACCAGCGAGACGTCGTAGCTGGTGCCGCCCGTGTCGGCGACGATGGCCATGTCCTCGGCGCCTTCGGCGGCGGCCAGGTTGCGGCCAGCCACGGGCGCCATCGCCGGGCCGGAGTTGAGCGAGTGGATGGGCGTCGCCGCCAGGTCGGCCGCATCGACCACGCCGCCCTGCGAGGTCACGGTGAGAAGCCGGCCGCTGAAGCCGGCCTCGCGCAGCCGCTCTTCCAGGGACGACAGGTAGCCGGTCATGACCGGCTTCAGGGACGCGTCGATGCAGGCGCTCGACGCCCGCCGGTACTCCCTGAGCGAGGGGTTGAGGCGGTGGGAGAGCGTGTAGGGCACACCCGGCAGATGGTCGTCCAGGAGCGCGCCGACCCTCTCCTCGTGGTCCGGATTGACGATCGACCAGAGCAGGCAGACCCCGACGGCCTCGACCTCGGCCGCCTTGAGCTGCTCGATCACGGCGCGGACGGCGTCCTCGTCCAGCGGCTTGTGGACCACGCCGTCGGCGCGCATGCGTTCCGGCACCTCGAAGGTGAGCCGGCGCGGCACCAGCGGGTCCGGGAACGGCACGGTGTTGTCGAAGGGATCGATCCGGCCGCCCTCGCGGAGCAGGAAGATGTCCGGATGCCCTTCGGTGGTGAGGAAGGCGGTCCGCGCCGTCCGCCCGGTCAGCACGGCATTGGTGGCGCGCGTGGTGGCGTGGAGGAAGAGCTCGCACTCGGCGAGCAGGGCGGCGCGGTCGCGCCCGTCGGCATCCGCCGCCCGCTGCAGCACCTCGAGGCAGCCCTGGACCGGATCGTCCGGCCGCGTCGGCGACTTGAAGAGACGGAAGGTTCCGTCCCCCGCCTCCAGCACGAGGTCGGTGAAGGTCCCCCCCACATCGACTGAAAGCCGCACCGACTGCCCTCCCATGACCGCGTTGCGGGCGCGCTATCCGGTCGCACCCTTGTCGAGCATGGGACCGGGGCCGTAACTCTGCAGCAGTTCGTCCACGTAATCTAGCACCGATCCCCAGTCGCATTCGCGGTGGTTGTGGCTGCGCACGACGTAGGCCGGTCCCATGTAGAAGCGCTCGTATTGCGCGTGGCGGCCGGCGAAGTCGCCGCCGAGCAGGTCCCACGCCAGCTTGTAGAGCTTGAAGCGATCGAGCGCGCCGTGCCCCGGCATCTGCCACAGCGCCTCGAACGTCTCTCGGGTGTCCTCGTTCTCCATGACCGAGATGTCGGCCGGCATCTGCAGCACGCCGCCGCCCGAAAGCTCGCGCACCTTGGAGCAGATGTGATCGTAGTTCTGGGTGCACCAGTAGATGGCCGCGTACATCATGTGCCGGTTGTAGTTCACGTAGCCGTTGCCGAGCTCCAGGAAGTCGTGGATCTGGCCCTGGATCATGCCGTCGATCATGCCGTACTGCGCGGCAAGATGGCCGATCTCGTCCCTCACCGCGGGCACGCCCGCGATGCCCGACGATTCCGTCATACGCCGCGCGAGACCGAGCAGCAGCCGCAGCTTCGAGCGGTAGCGGACGCAGGCCTGGTGGTTCGACAGCGTGTGGGCGGGGGTGCGGAAGTAGATCTGGCGGGAGAGCTCGATGTCGTCGAGGGTGAAGACGTACTCCCAGGGCACCTTGACCCCGTCGCAGACGACGATGCAGTCGCTCTCGTCGAAGCGGTAGGCCATCGGGTTGTCGACCTCGCTGACGGCGTAGCGCTCGAACGGCTTGCGCGACCACAGGCTCAGCCCCGGCGCGTTCGCCGGGATGACGCAGGTGATCGACTCCTTCTCGTGGCCCCTGGCGAGCGGCTGAATGTTGCCGATCCAGACGTGATCGCTGAAGGCGGCGCTGGTGGCCAGCATCTTGAGGCCGCTTACGACCACGCCGTCGTCCCGCTCCGCCGTGACGGCGAGCGCCGTCGGCACCGTGTCGGCCGCGCGGCCTGCGAAGCTCTCGTCCTTGCTGCCGGGCGGCGGTGTCACCGCGTGGGAGAGGAAGAGGTCGTCGCGCTTGCACTGCTCGTAGTAGGCGAGCAGGTTGGCGGCGAAGGGCCGGCTGCCGCTGTCGAAGACCTCCGGCTGCATGGCGGCGCCCGAGACGTAGCCGCCGATGAAGTCAGGCGAGCGGCCCATCAGGCCGTAGGTGAAGTCCGCGATGACCTCGGCCGAGCGCGACCGGCGCTCCAGGTCCTCGCGGGAGCGGGGCCGCAGGTGGTACATGGCGTGACGCGCGCCGTCCTCCTCGTAGCTCAGCAGGTCGCGGAAGCGGGGGTCGAAGCGGGCGTCGAACACCTTCGCGTAGGAGCGCGCCGCGTTGCGGAAGCCGGGATGGGTGGTGACGTCGTCGACCTTCTCGCCGCCGATGTAGACGGTGCGGCCGTCACGCAACGATTCCAGGTATTCGTCGCCGCTACGGATCATCGCTAATCTCTCTCCAACGGGGCAGGACGCTCGATCGGCTTGGTACGTGGAGACGGGAGGCAAGCATGAAACCGCCGCAGATTCCCCAGCGCGTCATCGATCGCGTGTTGCGCCGGCGCGGCCGGCTGCACGTGTACGAGAGCCTGGTCGCAGCATCCACGGCGCTCCTCGTGGTGGACTTGCAGGTCCATTTCATGCGCGAGGGTAGCCCGTCGGAGTTGCCGAGCGCACGGGCGATCGTGCCGACGGTCAACCGGCTTGCCGGCACGCTGCGGGCGCGTGGCGGGCACGTCGTCTGGGTGGTCTCGACTTACGGCCCGGACGAGGAGAGGAACTGGGCCAACCTCGACGTCGTCCTCGGCGAAGAGGCCGCGGCGGTCTTTCGCGGCGGGCTCAGCGAGGGCGCGGCGGGCCACGCGATCTGGCCCGATCTCGACGTGGGCGAGAGCGACCCGCTCGTTCACAAGAACCGCTTCGGCGGTTTCATCGGCAGCCAGGGGCGGCTCGCGCAAGTGCTGCGCGATCGCGGCGTCGACACGGTGCTGGTCGTCGGCACGGTCACCAACGTCTGCTGCGAGACGACCGCGCGAGAGGCTGCCGCCTACGACTTCAGGACGGTCATGATCTCGGACGCGAACGCAGGCCGCTCGGAGGAAGAGGACGCCTGGACCTATGCCGTCTGCTTCGCCACCTACGGCGACGTGCTGACGGCGGACGAGGCCATCGAACGCCTGGCCTGACGCGGACTTGCGCCGCGTCAGAGGTGCGCGCGGAAGAACGCCAGCGTGCGCTCCCAGGAGAGCGCGGCGGACTCCGGGTGGTGGGCGTCGTCCTGCTCGTTGAAGAAGGCGTGCTCGGCGTCGTAGCGATAGATCTCCACTGGTGACGCAGAGCCCTTCATGGTGTTCTCCAGCGCGGTCACGAGCTCCGGCGTGCACCACCAGTCGGTGTTGGCGAAATGCCCCTGGAACGGCACCGTGATGTCGGCCGGGTCAGCCTGCTCGCTCGGCGGGATGCCGTAGAACGAGACGCCGGCATCGCACGCGGGGATCTTCACGCAGGCGATGACGGTGAGCGCGCCGCCCAGGCAGAACCCGGTGACGCCGACCTTGTCGCAACTCTCCTTGAGCCGCGTGCATGCGCCGTGGATCTCGACCTCGGTCGCGCCCACCCAATCCAGCCCTTCCATCATGTGGTTGGCCTCGTCGGGCTCCTGCGTCACCCGGCCGTGGTAGAGATCCGGCGCGAGCGCGGTGAAGCCGGCCGCGGCGAAGCGGTCGGCGGTCCCCTTGATCTGATCGTTGAGGCCCCACCACTCCTGGATGACGACGAGGCCCGCGCGCGATCCCGGAGCCTCCGCCAGATATCCCTCCGCCTTGCTGCCGCCGGGGCAGCCGAACTCGATCATCTTGCCCATGTCATCCTCCCAACCGGCTGCCCACAGGCGCCGCCATTGCGGGCGCAAGACTAGGAGTCTGCCGTTCGCGAGGCAACGGAGGCGGAAGATACTCGGCCCCCGGCGGGCGGCGCAGACCATGACCCCGGCGAGAGTTCCGGGTTAAGCTCCGCAGGGAGCCGCCGGCTCCATCGAACGCCGGCGAGCACAAGGGAGACGGACGATGACCATGGTGCCGAAGGAGATCGTCGATCTCGGCCACACGATGTTTCACAACATGCCGAATATCGGCGGCGCGGCCGTGGCCTTCTGGCCGGTCAACTCCTTCGACGAGCTGGAGACGCTCAGCGACGGCAAGCTCTCGATGGAATCCCGCATGATGCTGCTGCCAGAGCATTGCGGCACCCACCTGGACGTTCCGCGCCACTGCACCCGGGGCGCCACCGACGTCGCCAACGTGCCGCTGGAGCGCCTGGTGCTGCCCGGCCATCTGCTGGACCTGACTCACAGGCAGAACGGCGAGGCGATCACCATCGCGGATCTCGAAGCCGCGGCCGAGGCCTCGGGGCGCGCGGTTCAGCCCGGCACGGCGCTCCTGGTCTGGGCCGGGGTCGAGGACGACTGGGGCAAGCCCGGCTTCACGCTGCAGCGGCCCTACGTGCCGACCGAGACGGCCAACTGGCTGGTCGAGCAGGACATCGCGCTCTTCGGCACCGACCTGATCGGCATGGACGACCCCACCGAGTGGTGGTGGCCGACCCATCGTGTCTGGCTGGAGGCCAACATCTGCATGGTGCAGCAGATGTGCAATCTCGGTGCGCTGGTGGGCAAGGAGTTCCTGTTCGTCGCAGCCCCGCTCAAGCTGCGCGACGGCACCGGCTGCCCGGTCCGGCCGATCGCGCTGGTGATGTGAGGGCAGGCTTCGGAGCACACGGTATCGACCGGCTTGCCGTCCCGGCCGCGTCATCTATATTTGTCGATCACGCCAAGAAGGTGGTTGGAGTGGGCCCCTGGGGTCGGACAGGTGGCTTGAAATGATTTGACCGGCGCGTCGGGCATTCGAAGGATCGACGCCCATGGCCAAGCACCGAGCCCACCGCACCCATAGCATCGCCTTCAAGCGCCAAGTCGTTCAGGAGTATCGCGCCGGCGAGACCCTGCACGGCCTGGCACGCCACCACGACCTCTCCCGCACCCTGATCCGGATCTGGGTGGACAAGTACGAGGCCCGGATCGCGGCGCTCGAGCGCCTTGTCGGCAAGCAGGCCCTGGAGCTCGAGTTTCTAAAGGGGGCTCAGCGGCAAGGACGGCCGCCGAGAAACGCACCCATGTCCGTCATCACCGGCCCGAAGGCCTCTCCATCGCCGAAGGATGCCGACTGATGGAGATCGCGCGTTCTACTTACTACCGCGCTTCGGACGGATCGGCAGACGACACCGCCCTGGTCGAGGCCATGCACGCGATCAAGGACGAGTTTGAGGCCTATGGCAGGCGGCGCTCAGACTGTCCAACGTCAGCGCCTATGGGACAGGCTGAGGCATTTTCATAAGGGAGGATTTCTGGCTCATCGCAGTGACCGAAGGGAACGAAGATGAGACAGAAATCCACGCGCGCCAA
>MKWU01002549.1_pt1 | contig 26915 bp, 30 predicted proteins | sample 809101 | NCBI WGS metagenome assembly MKWU01 (sample SAMN05860141, study PRJNA318959) | sponge metagenome | host: Aplysina aerophoba | place: Slovenia: Piran, Adriatic Sea, Gulf of Piran | collected 2013-05-07 | reverse complement strand
TCGTCCCGAAATTCTTCCAGGGACCCAAACGTGGTCCCCGCGATCAGGTCGTCGTTCAGCGTCCGCCAGAACCGCTCCACCTTCCCGTTCGTTTGCGGGCGATACGGTCGGGTATACCGGTGCTTGATCCCCAACTCCAGCAACATCCGTTCAAACGGGTGCGTCGCGGGCGGGGTCCGGGCCGCGAACTCCGAGCCATTGTCCGTTAAGACCTCGGCAAACTGAAGCTGGTAGCGCTGGTGGAGGAGATTGAAGCTTTTCAAGGCACTGAACATGACCGTCAGGCTCTTCAGATCGGTCACTACCTCCGCCCACGCCAGACGGGTACAGGCGTCGATCACGCACACCAGATAATAGCGCGTGGGATCCGTCGCCATGAGGTCCTTGCTCAAGTGATGGCAGTCCAAATGCCCCAATTCCCCGGCTTTCTGCTTCACAATGCGGCGTTTCTCCTGTTGCAGCGGGGGCGTTAAGCGGTTCAGCCCATACTGGTGCGTTATCCGATACACCGTGCTCGGTGACGGCGTCAGGCGCTTCAGTTTGGGAGCCAGCAGCTGGCAAATCTCATAGCGGTTGACGCCCTGCTGCCGGTGTTGCAGCACTTGTTGCTCAATATACCCGTAACGCCGGCGCTGTTTCCACTTCGGCCCACGTTTCTGGGGGACCAGGGCGTGGTCGGCGCCACTCTCCCGAAAGCGGTGATAATACTTGAAGAAGGTCTGCCGGTGGGTCTGATGAAACCGGTAGAAGTCGGCGGCAAACCGGAATTTGGGATGGCGCTTCTGTTTGACCAGCTCATACTCCTGGATCAGGAATTTCCACTTGCTCACATAGTTGCGGTAGAGCGTCTTATCCTCCGTATTTCTGCGCATGGCTTCGCCTCCAGATGATAGGGTGAGTCATCCTTCATTCTGTCAACGAATTGCTGAACATTTACAATCCCCGACGCTTGTCCCCGACTTGATCGGGGATCCAGGCGATCTATACGGATCCAGAGTCGTTTCTTTTCATTCGCTTTCGAAAGACACTGGATCCCCGATCGGGGTCGGGGATGACGGAAGGAATTGCCGGATTACGCCCTCGGCTAATCCGACCTACCCAACCTACCTTGATGTCTTCCCTGGCCCCCTCACCCCACCCTACCCCCGGGTCGAGTCCGGGGCAGGCCCTCTCCTGCCGGGGGCGAGGGTTTTATGAGTCAGTACTGCCCGCCCATGGGTTCACACGTGATCCAGGTGGCACAACTCCAGACATAGAATTGCACGATCAACCACAACAGCAACGGGATCGTAATCGCCACGAACATGGCAAAAAGCAGCACCCGAACGGGCAGAGAAAGTTTCTTAAGCAGCGTTGAGATCATCACGTGGCTTTAGGTCAGCCCTCGTTTTTGGAGATAGTCGCGGTCGATAACCGGAGCGGCTTTTTCCGGCAACCTGCCGCTGTGCTGAAGCAACCGCTCGACGTACTTGCCGATCAGGTCCGATTCCAGGTTGACGGCGTCCCCGGGCTGCTTGATCCCCAGTGTGGTGACCTTGGCCGTGTGAGGAATAATCGCCACGGATACCCCGTGCTCCAACACGTTATTGATCGTCAAACTGACCCCATCCACGGTGATCGAGCCTTTGGGAATACAATACCGGAGCATGGATTCCGGCACTTCAAACGTCAGCAACAACGTGTTGCCCTCTTGAGTTCGCTCTCGAAGGATGCCGGTTCCATCCACGTGACCCGTCACGAGATGCCCGCCAAGCCGGTCGTTCAATTTCAAGGCCCGCTCCAGGTTCACGGCCGCACCTGCCGTGATCGTACCCAGCGTGGTGACGTTCTCGCTTTCAACTGACACATCGACTGAAAAATCCCGTTCGCCCACGGCAGAAGCCGTCAAACAGGCTCCCGAGACACTCACGCTTTCACCAAGTTGAAGGTCCTTGAGAACGGTATCAGCCAGGATCGACAGGCGCGCGCCGGCGAGCCCCCGCTCAAAGGATTTGACCACACCCATTTCTTCCACGATCCCGCTGAACATGTTACCCGTCCTTGTCATCGCTAAAGAATACCATGCGAAACACCAGGATAAACACCACGATCAAGACGACGACTCCCCCCGCGGCCAACAGACCAATGACGACGTCGCCCGTTGTCATCGCTTCTTCCATGCTCGTGTATCCTTTCCGTCGAAAGGCGGCGACCCCGCTAGAGCCGCTGAACACCGGACCGCCGGCCAGTCGCCACCCAAAAGGCTGCCGCGGTGATCACTTGCAAGCACCCGATAATGGTAAAGGCCGCAGTATAGCTGATTGCGGCGACGAGTACACCTGCCACAATCGGCCCGCCGGCATGCCCGATATCCATGATGGTGCCGCGCAACCCCATGCCGGCTCCGACGTGTTCGGCTTTTCCCACGTCTGCAATCATCGCGGCCGATGACGACGTCACGACCGCTTCACCAAATCCAAACCCCGCCGCGCACAGGCACAACCAACCCAAGTGGGTCGTTTGAGGAACGCCCATGATGGCCACGCCGCAAATGAGAAGGCCCAACGTGATCAACGGCCGTCGCCCGACGTGATCCGAGACGCGCCCCATCACCGGCTTGGAGAGAAACGACGTGAACCCTTGTATACCGAACAATAACCCGCTCTCCGCCAAACTCAGGCCGATGGACAGCCCGTATAACGGCAAGAACGCCATCAGGGTGCCGTTGGCCACCATCTTCGAGGCTTCCGTCAGGCTCACCGCAACCATCTGAAGATGACGCAGGACGGTCCGCAACCCTTGCAGCACATTCGAGAGGAGAACCGTGGCATCCAGTTTCCCCTGGCGAGCCGGAGCGGGATAGCGCCACCAGAGCGCCAGGTACAGCGCAAGCCCGACCAGCCCGAACCCGCCGCCGGTCAGAAACGTTTCGGTATAACCGGCCGTGTCGATGATCCATCCACCCAGCATCGGGCCCAACAGCGCGCCACCCTGTGCGGCGGAGGTATACCAGCCCAAGGCCATACCTCTCGCGGCAGGATACAGTTCTGCCACCATGGCGAGGGCCAACGGCGTAAAAACGGCCGTGGCTAATCCATGGACCACCCGCAACGCCGTCAGGACCTCCAAATCGGTCACCAACGGATAGACAAAAGGCGGTAACGCAAAAGCCAGGACTCCAACCAGCATCAAGCGTGACCGGTTCACAAAGTCGGATAAGGCGCCAACCGGAAGTTTCAGAAGAACACCCGTCAGGGTTGACGCGGCGACAATGAACCCCACCGTGACCGGTCCCGCCCCCAATGTTTCAGCAAACGGAGCCAAGGCCGGCATGCGGACAAGGTTGTAGCTGACAAAAGAACAAAACCCCACGCCGCACAACAGCACGAAAATCGGGGTGACGGTCATTTGTGTAGGTGTTCACTCATGTGTTGACAATTTCCCCCTCACCCCAGACCTCTCCCTATTTCCCGCTTAAGGCAGGAAATCGGAAGGGAGGGGGGCCGTATCGGGCGCGGAGTTCTGCGGCGAATTCGCGAACGCCGACTGCCTCCAGGGTTCTCGAGATTGGGTAGCGGTCGTCACCGGCATGGACGACGAAGGCACGCGACGGCTCCACATCCGCGCAGGCGAGGTGAAAGCCCCGCTCAACGCTGGCGGAGAGCGAACGCTTCACTTCGATCGCCCACAGCGCGCCGTCGTCGTGCTCGACCACGAGGTCGATTTCGGCACCGGTGCTCGTACGATAGAAAAACGGCTTCACCGAGCGCGGCAGGACGGCAAGCAGCGTCTCGATCACGAATCCTTCCCAACTCCTGCCAACCACCGGATGCCCCGCGAGTTGCTCCAGCGACGCAATCCCCAACAGGGCATGCACCAGTCCGCTGTCCCGCACGTACACCTTCGGCGACTTGACGAGACGCTTGCCGGCATTGACTCGGAATGATGGCAACCGGCGCACCAGGAGCAAGTCAGCCAACAGATCGACGTAGCGGGTGACCGATTGCGCACTGACCTCCAGCGCCCTGGCAAGATCGGAAGCATTCAGCAGCGCTCCCTGGCGGTGTGCGAGCATCGTCCACAGCCGATCCAAGGTCGTGGCCGGAATGCGCCAACCGAACGACGCCACGTCACGCTCCAGGTACGTACGGATGAAGTCCTTGCGTAAAGCCACGCTGTCCCGGTCGCTGTCGGCCAGGTAACTGTCGGGGAACCCTCCACGTAGCCAAAGCCGCTCACGCGACGGGCGTGTGTCCTTGATCTCAAGTGCGGAAAAGGGGGCCATGTCGATGTACGCGAGGCGCCCCGCGAGCGTTTCACCGGATTGGCGCAACAAGTCGATTGAGGCAGACCCCAGGATTAGGAAGCGACCCTTCCCTTTTCTTTTGCGCCTGCCCCGGTCGATGACGCCACGCAGGACCTGAAACAATTCCGGCATCCGGTGGACTTCATCGAGAATGACGAGCCGATCTTCCGCGTGGTCGAAGAACAACACGGGTTCAGCGAGACGATTCCGGTCGTCCCGGTCTTCAAGATCAAGATAGAGCGCGTTGCGCGGGCGACCGATCTCCAGCGCCAACGTGGTCTTGCCGACCTGCCTCGGCCCAATCAGGGCAACGGCGGCCTGACGGTGTAGGGCGTCTTCGATGTCTCGAGTAATGAGCCTTTTGATCATGATTGCATTTTATCTATCTGATGGATAAAATGCAATCACGGGTGTCGTTCGAACTCAACGAAACCCCGCCTTCAGGCTTGTCGGGCGACGCGACGCCTGTCCTGAGCGTAGCGGAGCAAAGTCGAAGGAAGCGTAGTCGAAGGGCCAACTTGACCTGCCTCGCCTGGAAGGAAACACGGTCCGTCAAAACCAAAACGACAACCGCAACAAACTCCGCCACGTTTTTGTCGTTTTCATCTTCACGATGTACTATAGGTTTTGACGTTTGGGATTTCGCACCTTTTCTAAAATATGACGAGTCATGACGACGCGCCTTACGGAACTGTCCATACTGTTTCTCAGCGTGGCCAAGTGGTTTCTCCTGGCCGGTATCGTCGGCGTGCTCGTCGGGCTCTCCTCCACCCTGTTTCTCATCCTGCTCCGGAGCAGCCTCGCTCTCACGCAGTCATTCCCATACACGTTTCTTCTCCTGCCGGTCAGCCTCGCGCTCTCCGGGGTCATGACGGCCAGATTCGCTTTCAGGGCTCGAGGGTACGGCACGGAACAAGTCATTCGCGCCATTCATCAAGAGGGCGGGAAAATCCACCCTCGCGTGATTCCCGTCAAGTTTGTCGCCACGATCGTCACGATTGCGACCGGAGGATCGGCAGGCAACGTCGGACCCTGCGCGCAGATCGGCGGAGCGTTGTGCTCGGCATTCGGACAATTCATTCGCCTGGAGGACGTCGATCGAGTACGGCTCGTCGTGTGCGGAATCAGCGCGGGCTTCGCCGCCGTATTCGGCACCCCGGTCGCCGGAGCCCTGTTTGCCATCGAGGCACTCTGGATCGGGCGACTGTCCTACGGGGCGCTGTTCCCATCCCTGGTTGCGGCGTTTGTCGGGTATCAGGTCACCGCCTACTTTGGGGTGGCCCACGTCTGGCCCATCACGCCATCGGTCCCATCGCTGAGTGTTCCCTTTTTTCTCAGCGTAGGCTTGGCGGGAGTCACGTTCGGCGTGGCGGCATTCATCTTCGTCGAAATGATGGGACTCGGAAAACGGCTTTCGCTTTTGACCAAAACTTCCTCCGTCCTGACCGGCGTGATCGGCGGGTCGATCCTCATCGCGGTCACCTTTCTTTTTTCGGACGACTACCTCGGCCTGGGCTGGATGACGGTTGCTCACGCACTCAAGGGCGACGATCTGCCCTGGTACGCCTTTGCCGTCAAGGCCGTCACCACCAGCGTGACGCTGAACTTCGGCGGCAGCGGGGGCATTCTTCTTCCCCTCTGCTTTTACGGGGCGGCCCTGGGGTCGGCCCTGGCCCATGGGCTGGGATTGGATCCAGCCACCTTTGCCGCACTGGGACTCGTCAGCGTGTTGGCCGGCGCCACCAATACGCCCATCGCCGGCATTGTGTTAGCCATGGAATTATTCGGCCCCGCCATTGCACCATACGCGGCCACGAGTTGCGCCATGAGTTACCTGCTCACGGGGCATCGAAGCGTCATCCCCACACAACTCCTGCACGAGGCCAAATCCTCGTCGTTTGCACTCGCGTCTCAGCAGGAAATCGAAAGGGTCACGTGGGCGATCAAATCCCGGCGCTCGACGTTCACGAAACTGTTCTTCGGCAAACGGGGTTCCCCTGACTCTTCCGACGAGTAACCGTCTCTCTAGTCACCCTCATCGAGCGGCGATCTTCTTTGTGCTTCCGATAGGATCCTGTTACACTTTTTTCCATTCATGCCGCCTGCCATTCACCCAGTCGATCTTCTCCAAGTCCTTCGACAGCAACGTCTGACCCCGGCCATTGTCTTTTTGACATCCCGGCGCGCCTGCGATGAAGCCATTGCGAGCTTCGAACATCGCCACGTTCCGATTCCCACCACGCGATCGGCAGCCATCACGCAGGTGCTGGACAAGATGATCGCCGAATATCCCAGTATCACCAACCACCCCCTGATTCCCACGGTTCAAGACTATGGAGTGGCGGCCCATCACGCCGGACACCTGCCGTCCTGGAAAATTGCCATTGAAGAACTCATGCGTCAGGGCTGTCTGGATGCGGTCTTTGCCACCACGACCTTGGCCGCGGGTGTGGATTTTCCAGCCCGCACCGTCGTGATCACCCAATCGAGCGTCCGCAAGGACCGTGACATTATGGAACTGACCGTCAACGAAATCCAACAACTCGCCGGCCGCGGCGGGAGACGAGGGAAAGATTACGTGGGATTCGTCGTGGTCACGCCGTCGCCGTATATCGACCTCGGCCCGATTGCCAACGGGCTCACGAACCACCCGGAGCCCATCGACAGCCAATTTGTCGTCTCCTATCCCATGGTCCTGAATCTCTTGAAAGCCCATACCATCGACCATATTCAACCCATTCTGCAAAAGAGCTTTTCACAATTTCAGCTCAACCAACGAGCCGATGCGTATGAGACCAAACTGGACGAAGTGGAAACACAACTGGAGACCTACGGCCAGCGGGAATGCGCCGATTGGATTGCACAGTGGCAATCCTTCACCCTCGCCAAAAAACGCCGCTCGCACCATCGCCTGAAAACGCGGCACGACCCGCCTGAAGTGTCGGCTCAATTGGCGTTCCTGACACCGGGTCGCGTGGTTGAACTCTCCAGGGAACACGCCATCGTCCTGCGTCAATATCGAAGCCGCGGACAAGGGTACGCCATGTTGACCATCATTCGAAATGGCGGAAGTATTGTGGAATATCCGGCAAACGCGGTCACGGCCGTCATTGATGAAATCATTGACATCGCGGAAGCCAAGAAATTTCCATGGAGCACGCCGCAGAGCCTTGAGCATGCGATTGAAACGTTGGAAAATTTTCCCACACGATTGCGCCGTCTGCCGATTCGAGTGGATCAGGACGGCACGGAGAACCCGATCCTGACCGAGACACTCAGCGACGAGTTCCCCTGTCCAACCTGCCCGTCCCGTCCTGCTTGCCAAAAGGATCACCCACAAGCGTGGAAGCTGCGCCAGGAAGAGCATCGGTTGACGAAAACCATTCATGCCTTACGCACCGAACTCTGGCATCGTTTCCAGCAACACGTGGAAGTGTTGCAGCAATTCGGCTACCTGACACCCACGTGTCAGTTGACCCCGGAGGGTGACTGGGCACGGTTGATTCGTATCAATCATTCGTTACTCATCACGGAATTGATACGGATGGGGGCGTTTGACGGGATCAAAGCCTCGTTGCTCGCCGGCGTATTGGCAAGCATTGCGCATGACGACGACCGGCCGGCATCCTTTCACGGACGCCACCCGGCCCTGGTCACAACCCTCGGACAGGTCAGGAAAGTGGCCCACTCGTTGGCCGCGTATGAAGAACCGCCCCTCCTGCGGTGGGACATCGCAGCGATCGCGGACCGATGGATCGACGAATCCACCCTGCCCTGGAACGATCTCATTCACTCGACCAGCATGGCGGAAGGGGATATCTACCGCCTCCTGGCCAGGACCTTGGAATATCTCTCACAACTGCATGGATTAAGAGCAACGCATCCCGGGCTGGCCGACGTCGCCAGGGACGCGATGGACCTGATGCGCCGGGACGTGCTGCAAGAGTTGCCATGAGAGACGAAGAAGGAACAGCACACGCAGTTCCCCTCCTTTGTAAGGAGGGGCGAGGGGAGGTAGAAGCATTTGTACTCACCCGGCGATCGGAATCTACCCCACCTAGCCTCCCCTTACAAAGGGGAGGAAAAGAGAAAAACGGCCTAACGATGCACCGAGCAACCCTATGACCAACGACACCTTGGCAACACAACTCGCCGGCCTGCCCGTCAGGTTGCTCCACCACCTGGCGAAAAAACGGGTACCTCGACATTTTCGAATGGGGAAGAACCGGCTCATTCAATCGCTCTTGACCCTGTCACCCGATCAACAGGCAGAGGTCGCGGCGGCACTCGCATCGCTGCTGCAAGAATCCGCACACCTGCCGAAGCCTGAGAAACCGGAGAAACCAGCCAAGCCGCAACGTCCTCCCGATACACCCTCTCGGCAATCCCCACCCCACCAGCGACAGACCGTACCGGCGGAACCGGCTATCAGCACGAAGGCCTTGTTTGAAGGGATCGGCGTGCCTTCGCCGCAGCCCTTCAAGCCTGACGACTGGCAAGAAGAAGCCATCGACCGCTTGGTCACCAATGACGTAATCTTGAGCGTGCCCACCGGCAGCGGCAAAACCTACGTGGCGGTCGAGGCCATGCGACGGGCGATCGAAGCCGAACGCACAGTGATCTACACGTCACCCTTGAAGGCACTCTCCAACACAAAACTGACGGAGTTTTCGCAGATGTTCGGTGCCGATCAGGTCGGCATTCTCACGGGCGATCGTCGGGACAATCCGCAGGCGCCCATTCTGATCATGACCACGGAGATTCTGCGAAATTTACTGTACGATGCCGCGAGCGGCGAGATCGACTTGCGGTTGGATACCTTGGGGTTGATCATTCTGGATGAATCGCAGTTTCTGGCAGATCGGGAACGTGGAGTGGTCTGGGAAGAAACGATTATTTTCGCTCCCGCGCAATCACGACTCCTGCTGCTGTCGGCCTCCATCGGAAACCCTGACGAAGTCGCGGCCTGGATCAGTTCGATTCGTTCCACCTCCTGTCACCTGATCCATCATCGAAATCGCTCCGTCCCGCTTCGCGCGGCCTACCTGGATCCCTCAAGCAGACTCGCTCCCTTCTTCCGTACCCGGGACATTGCCCATGGCAAAGGCTTCGTGCTCCATCCCGAAACCAACCGCCTGTTTGCCAACTACGAAGAGCAAACCCTCGGCCCCCGCAGACGGTGAAGCCGGGGGCTTCGACCGGCCCATGGGTCATGTTGTGGCGAATGTTCCAAACCGTACAAAACTCAACAATCTGTAACATTCGTACGTATTATACAAAACTTTACAAAATGTAACATTTGTACAAAATGTGACGAATTTGGATGCCATGACAAGGTTTCAAGAATTGCAGAACATGCCAAAGAACCGGTTCAGAGGAGACGGCGGGAGGATTTTTTGTCCGCGGCGGGATCTTTATCAGGCCGGCAGACGTCGCATTGACACATTTGCCGAAGTTTGCCGAACGCATACAACCCGGTGTCATGCCCGTCACTCCAAATCAGGCGTAAGGCATAATGCCCCACCGGCTGGATATCCTTGAGCATGATCAGCATCGGGACGTCGTCAGGTTTCAGTTTCAACTCGCCGGTCCATTCATCCGTACAGGCCGCACAGGGGCAATGTAACCGCAGGTACCGGATCGGATAGACGCCTTGATGCCCATCGCTCCACGCGATGCCGAACACGCCCTTCTCGAGCCACTTCATATCTTCAGGCTGAATGGTCTCTGTGCTCATGCGTCGATAATTCTCCCGCCAGGAATTTCTTCTTCACCCTTTAACAAAAATTCTACCTCCCCTACGCCCCTCCTGACAAAGGAGGGGAACGACGTGTGGGCAGCTTTGTCTCTCCTCACTCTTCCTTCATCAAGGAGTGGGGCCATACGGCACCGGGGCCGGTTCCGCGGCCAAGGGCACTTTCGCCGGCAACCGTTTCCCGACAACGGCGCTGGCATAGGTTTCGACAATGGCTTCAATCTCTTTCCTCACTTGGCCTCCCGCTTTCAGCCGCGTCGCACGCTCAAATGGTGTGTGCCACGCTTGGCGAAGAAACGCCGTGCTCCCTTGAGACATCGGCAAACAATACTCCCAACTGCCACGATCGCACGACCCGCACAATCGCCCACCGGCCGAAGAGGAAAACCAGGCAGACCGTTCTCCGACATCCCGGCCACAGGAGGCACAACGCTCGATTTGTGGTTGAAACCCTGATTGTCCCAAAACATGCACCTGAAAGATCAGCGTCAGTAAACCCGGATCATCCGTTCGGACCAACAAGCGCAACCCCTCGAGCAGTGTATGAAAGATCTTGGGGCTGGGATCACGGTCCGCGGTGACGCCGTCAACCAGGGCCACCATACGCGACGCCGCCCAGATGAGGTCCAAGCTTTCTCTCAGTGCAATGAAGGATTCACGCGTATCAATCTGGCTGACCGAGGCTAGGCTGTCGTTGCGTTTGTCAAAAAACGTGAGCGTGATCGACGAAAACGGCTCAAGCATGCCGCCGAACCGGCTTTTCATCCGGCGCGCGCCGCGTGCAATCCCTCGAACCTTGCCGAATCGAAGAGAAAAAAACGTGAGAATGCGGTCGGCTTCTCCCCAGCGCATGCTCTTCAGCACGATCGCTTGTGTGGTGACAAGAGCCATGGGGTATGACGTGATGGGAATTCGTCGGATGTCAAGAACGCATCGGGGGCCGCTTCTCCGCCACAGCCTCTACCTCCCCTCACCCCTCCTTACAAAGGAGGGGAAGGCGGGTATCCTCAGCACATGAGCGAATGCATACTCCGTATCTCCGCTCGCCCTTTAGCGCAGGTGCTCCAGCATCATCGTGGCGAAGCCAAGGTAGATGCTGACCCCCGTGATGTCCATGGCCGTGGTGATAAACGGTCCCGCCGCCACGGCCGGATCAATATGAAACTTTCGCAAGAGCAGAGGGGTCACCGTGGCCATACTCGAGGAGATAATAAACGTAATCAGCAACGCCCCGCCAACCACCAATCCCAAATAGCCGTTATTCTGCCACACCCATCCGGTCAGAAAGAGTAACGTGCCACAGATGACGCCCAGCAGTAACCCGATACGGAGTTCCCGAAAGACGACTTTCCAGATATCACTATGCTCCACGTGACCCGTCGCCAGTCCCCGAATGATCAGTGTTGACGATTGGAGCCCCAGGTTTCCACCCATTGCCGCAATCACGGGAATAAAGGCCACCACGGCCACGACCTCCTGAATGGTGAACCGGAACCACCACAAGATCAGTCCCGACAAGAGACTGCCGGCCAAATTCGTAAACAGCCAGGGAAACCGCAGGCCGGCGGCCACCAGACTGGGAATGCGCATCTGCGCGTCTTCTTCGGCGGCTCCGGCCATCTTCAACATATCTTTGGTGTCTTCGTCCCGAATGACGTCCACCACGTCGTCGACCGTAATGATCCCCACGAGCCGATGCTCGGCATCGACAACCGGAATCGCCAACAGGTTGTAATTCGCCACCTGACGGGCGACTTCTTTCTGTGCCGTCTCCACGCTCACGCTGATGACGTCCCGGAAGAGCATGCTTTTCAGGGGAGTCGTCGGGGCCACCACCAGCAATTCCCGCAACGACACCACGCCGCTGAGCCGTCCTTTGCGATCCGTCGCGTAAATGTAAAACACGGTCTCGGCCTTGGTGGCCTGTTGCAGGCGCTGGATGGCTTCACGGGCCGTGGTCTCTTCGGGCAGCGAGAAGAACTCCGTCGTCATGATGCTCCCGGCCGTTCCCTTGGGGTATGCCATCAGATTGGCCACCTCTTGAGACTCTTCGGCTTTCATCAACGGCAAAATATTCTGCGCCAACTCCTCGGGCAGCACGCCTAAAATATCCGCGGAGTCATCAGCCGGCACCGTCCGTAACATCCACGCAATATCGGCGGCGTTCCGGTCTTCGAGCAGTTCCAGGATCATCTCATCACTCAACTCGCTCACGACTTTTCCCTGCTCCGCCACTCCTTCGACCAACTCAAAGACTGTCCGCCGTTCTTGCGGTGTATCCAAATTCATAATCACCCGGGCAATGTCCGCGGGGTGCAACCGGGCGATCAAATTCGTCAGATTTGAAATCGCGCCGCGCTTCAGGAGACGGCGCGTGGAGAGCCGCACCACGTCAAATTTTCCTTGACTATTGGTGGACGCCGACACGACCGGATCCCTGGCAGGGAGGGAGGCACTTTGCGTCATGGTCTTTACCGGGTCCGTCATGGCTGTGTTGAGTATCCCAATTCTGCCAACAACCGGTCATCGTCACGCCACGCGTTCTTGACTTTCACGTGGAGTTCCAAAAAAACCTTACCTGCCATGGCCTCCGCCAATTCCAAACGGGCGGCGGTGCCTATGGCTTTTAACCGCGCCCCGGATTTTCCGATCACAATCGCCTTCTGTCCGGGTTTCTCAACGAAAATGGACGCAGCGATGCTGGTGACGCGTCCGTTTTCCTGAAACTCGTCAACCTTCACGGCGACGGCATAGGGGAGTTCCGCCTTGGTCGATTCAATGACTTTTTCCCGTATGGTCTCCGCCGCCAGATGACGCCATGACTGGTCCGTGACAAAATCTTCACCGAAGGCTTCGTCCTGCTCCACCACTCGATCAAACACCAGCGAGACCAACCGGTCAACGTTCAGGCCGGTCTTGGCCGATACCGGAACGATCTCCATCCATTCCCCCAACACACGATACGCCTCGATCACCGGCAACACGTGACGTTTTTGCATCACGTCAATTTTATTCACCAACAAAAATACCGGTAATCCTGAAGGGCGTCCGTGTTTCGAGAATATTTGCTCTATCACAAATCGATCTGCAGGGCCAGGCAAATTTCTTGCATCCGCCATGACCGCCAGCACGTCGGCATCGTGCATGGCATCCAATGCCGTTCTCACCATGAGTTTATTGAGACGGTGCCAAGGTCGATGCAACCCCGGCGTATCCAATAACGCCAATTGACCTTGCGGAAAATGCGCTACGCCGAGAATCCGGGAGCGCGTGGTCTGAGGTTTGTCGGAAACAATGGCAATTTTTTGATTGACCAGCGTGTTAACGAGGGTGGATTTCCCCACGTTGGAACAGCCCACCACAGCCATCGTCCCGAATTTCATGACTCACCCAGTCAGGCAAAGATTTTATGCCTCCCACTCTTCCAGAGAAGATGGCGTCTTTCTTTATTCCCCTCCTTTGTAAGGAGGGGTGAAGGGGAGGTAGAGTAGCGTGATCGAGCGGAGAAACAACGACAAAACTGAGCGCAGATTGTTCGGACGTCGGCTCTACCCCACCTGGCCTCCCCTTACAAAGGGGAGGAACCGACATGCGGGGCCATGCAAGGTTGTTTCCCTGTCACTTTATTGATGCCGGTTTCGCTCATTGTCGTCTACGGCGACTCAACGAATTGATACACCGTCTCTCCTTCCTTCACGTACCCTAACCGCTCCCGTGCCCATCGTTCCAAGGTAAAGGGGTCGGATTCCAAAAGATGGATGTCCTCTCGAAGCCCGGCGTTCGACTGCTCCAACGAGGCAATCTCTTCTTGCGTCCTCTCAAGTTCCTGCGTCATCATCCAATACCGGGGCAACCCCGTTCCCTGCAACATCCACACCAGGCACAGCACGATCCCAATGCTGAAACCGAGCGGATACACCACCGATCGCGGGATGGACCACCGGCTCGGTTTCTCCACTCTTTGATTCTCGCGGACCATCTTATGCCTCCCGGGTTCGCAGTACCTTTCTTCCTTTATAGACCGCCGTTTTTCCCAACTCCTCTTCGATTCTGAGCAGTTGATTGTACTTGGCCAACCGATCCGTTCGAGACAACGAACCCGTTTTGATCTGTCCGGCGTTCACGGCCACGGCCAAGTCGGCGATGGTCGTATCCTCCGTTTCGCCGGAACGATGGGAGATCACGACGCCGAACCCTGCACGCTTGGCCAGCTCGACCGTCTCGAGGGTTTCGGTCAAGGTCCCGATCTGGTTGACTTTTATCAGAATAGCAGTTCCGACGTGGGTTTGAATACCCCTTGTCAAATAATCGACGTTGGTCACAAACAAGTCATCTCCAACCAACTGAACCCGTGCGCCGAGTCGATCGGTCAGGAGTTTCCAGCCTTCCCAGTCGTCTTCATGCAGTCCATCTTCGATCGAGACAATGGGATACCGCGCGACCAATCCTTCGTAAAAATCAATCATCCGGGCCGCGTTGCGCGCCGCACGCCTTTCCGTACCGAGCACATATCCTTTTTTCCCGTAAAATTCGCTCGCCGCGGCATCAATGGCTAAGACAATATCCGAGCCGAGCCCGTATCCCGCCTTGCGAACGGCTTGGCTGATCACAGCCAAGGCCTCTTCGTTCGACTGCAGCGCCGGCGCAAATCCGCCCTCGTCACCGACGGCCGTACTCAATCCCTTCGCCTTCAGCACGGCCCGTAAGTGGTGAAACACCTCCGCGCCCATCCGCAGCCCTTCACGAAACCGCTTCGCACCGACGGGCATGATCATGAACTCTTGCAGGTCCAATCCATTATTCGCGTGAACGCCGCCATTGATAATATTCATCATGGGGACCGGTAATTCACGGGCCTTGGTTCCGCCGATGTACCGGTAGAGAGGTTGACGCGTTTCCACCGACGCAGCACGCGCCACGGCCAACGAGACCCCCAGCACGGCATTCGCCCCGAGTCGGGACTTTCCCGGAGTCCCATCCAACGCGAGCATGGTGGAATCCACCAATGGTTGATCCAGGGCATTCATCCCCCGAAGTGCGGGCGCCAAGGTTTTCGTGATGTTCCGAATGGCCTTCGTGACCCCTTTCCCCATCCACCGTTGAGGATCGTGGTCCCGTAATTCCACCGCTTCTCGTGTCCCCGTGGAGGCACCGGAAGGCACGGCTGCCCGTCCCCTTGCACCACTGGTCAGCAGGACGTCCACCTCCACCGTGGGAGTCCCTCGGGAATCGAGTATGGCCCTTCCCTTGATTTCTTTAATTTTGCTCATTCACGCGTCGCTTTTCGTCAAAAGGAAGACCTCATACGGGCTGCCGCCTGCACATACGTCCTGGTCGCCAGCCCTTTTCCTCCCCTTTGTAAGTGGGCGCATTTCCGAAGAGGGAATGCGGGTGGGGTAGAGTTGGACGTCCATAGTGCATGTGGGGTCGCCTTCCTGAGCATAGCCTCTACTTCCCCTCGCCCCTCCTTACAAAGGAGGGGAACTAGGAAACAGCTATCGCATCATGCCGGGTTTCTGGTTCTTGACAAAACCTGCAACGCAGGCAGGACGACGTCGAATATTATTGCGAAAGCCGTGTCTTGAACAAGACATTCACTTTTTGCGGATTGGCTTTGCCTCCGGACCGTTTCATGACTTGGCCGACCAGAAACCCGAGCACCGTCTCTTTTCCCCCTCGATATTGGGTCACCTGCGCCGGATGCTGCTCGATGACGGCATCGATCAAGGCCCGCAGCTCCCCTTCGTCAGACAGTTGCCGGAGCCCTTTTTCTTCGACGAGTTGCGCTGCCGATTTGTCTCCGGCGTAGAGTTCCGGAAAAATCTCCTTGGCGACTTTCAAACTGATGGTTTCATCATGCACGAGCCGTAACAAGCCCACCAACCGTTCAGGAGACACGGGAGAAGACTCAACGGCGGTCCCGGATTGATGTAATTCCCGCAAGAATTCACTCATGATGAAGTTGCTGATGAGTTTGGGTTCGGGAAAGCACGTCACGCAGCCTTCAAAATAATCGGCCAAGGCACGAGAACTCGTGAGCACCCCGGCATCGTAGTCCGGCAATCCATAGTCCTTGAGAAATCGTTGATGCCGATCCTTGGGCAATTCCTGAATCGTGGATCGCAGTTCGTCAACCCACTCGTCGGGAATGTCCAGCGGCACGAGATCGGGATCGGGGAAATAGCGATAATCATGCGCTTCTTCCTTACTTCTCATGACCACGGTCTGGCTACGCTCAATATCCCACAGCCGGGTTTCCTGATGGACCGTTCCTCCCTCCGTGAGGACTTTGGTTTGACGTTTGATCTCATAGTCGATCGCGTCTTTGACAAACTTGAACGAGTTGATATTCTTGAGTTCCACCTTGGTCCCCAATTCCCCGGACCCCGCGGGCCTCAGCGAAAGGTTGGGTTCACAGCGAAGGCTGCCCTGTTCCATGTTGCCGTCACAGACGTCGATATACATCAACACGTCCCGTAAGGACTTCAAATACGAGACGACTTCCTCGGCCGAGCACAGATCGGGTTCGGTCACGATTTCGATCAACGGTGTTCCCGCTCGATTCAGATCGACGAAACTTTTGACACCGGCGTGACTGTTTTTCCCCGCGTCCTCTTCCAAATGCGCCCGACGGATTCTTACCCTTCGGGGAGTCCCGTTTTTCTTGAACTCGAGCCAGCCGTTTTCACAGATGGGCTGGTCATACTGGGAGATTTGATAGCCCTTCGGCAGATCCGGGTAAAAATAATTCTTTCGGGCGAATTGATTCGTCGGCCGAACGGTACAATTCAACGCCAACCCCGTTCGAATCGCCATTTCCACGGCACGCTTGTTTACCACCGGCAGGGAACCCGGCAATCCCAGGCATACGGGGCAGGTCCGCGTGTTGGCGGGCGATCCGAACTCCGTCGCACAGCCGCAGAACAGTTTCGACTGCGTTTGGAGTTGCGCGTGCACCTCCAACCCGATGACGGTCTCGAACGTCACCGTAACGGGTCGGACTCCTCTGAAGAAGAACGCCGCATTTGCTGGACGGACTCCCGGCCCGCGTCCACCGCATCCTTGACGACCGTCCCGGCCTCATTCAGAAACTCCCGGCCTTTGTTCACCACGTCATCCCAGGTATCCGTGGCTCTTTCCGAAAAATCTCGAACGTCATCGCCTGCCTGTCGCACCGTACGGAACAAGGTCTCCCGCGATTCCCGTCCGGCTTGCGGAGCCAATAACAAGGCGGCGACGGCGCCGAACGCCATCCCACTCAAAAAAGCCACCATCACGCTGCCGGCTGATGCGTCAGAATTCTTGTTGCCCATTTATCTACCCTCCTTGTTTTGTACACGATTTTTTACGGTGAGGACCATGGCCCTCATGCCCACCAACACGCTGGCCAGGTTCTTCATGAGCGTCGTCCCCTGCCCACGAATCGCTCCATGGACTTGATTGACCGTCTCACCCACGTCGCCGATGGCATGCATCAACACCGACGCCCGGCCCACTCCCTCCCGGGCTTGCTCGGACAGGACCCGGACGTTCTCGTTTGTCTGCTTCATCTCTTTCAGGAGTTCCGGCAATTCGGCATTGACCTGCAACAGGAGTCGTTCGGCTTCCGTCGCGGTCTTCCGCACCTGAATCACGGCCGGAACGATGTAGCCGACAAGCACCACAAAGGCTACGGCAATTGCCACTACGGCCAAGTCAATCATGCGTCACCTTCCCTAGCGAATAAGTGGGCGTTTTTTGTGCCAGTCCGTGGCCAATTCATACGCACGTGCGGCCCGAAGAACGACGTCTTCTTCAAAGGGACGCCCCAAAATTTGCATGCCGATCGGCAACCCCTTCCGGCTCAACCCGCAAGGCAAGGCCATCGCCGGAATCCCGGCCAGACTTGCGGAAATGGTATACAGATCCGACAAATACATTTGCAAAGGATCTTCGATTTTTTCACCGAGTTGAAACGCGGGGGTCGGCATCACGGGAGTTACGAGCAGATCGACGTCCTGAAAGACCCGGTCAAAATCCTGTCGAATCAAGGTCCGCACCGCTTGGGCTTTGGCATAATATGCATCATAGTAGCCGCTGCTCAGCGCATAGGTGCCCAGCATGATCCGCCGTTTCACCTCCGGCCCGAACCCTTCCTGCCTCGTACTCCGATACATCTCCAGGAGATCAGGGCTTTCTTTGGCGCGGAATCCATATTTGACGCCATCGTAGCGGGCCAGGTTGGAACTCGCCTCCGCCGTCGCCACGATGTAATAGGTCGCCACCGCCACTCCCGTGTGCGGGAGCGAGACCTCTTCAATCGTCCCGCCCAAATCTTCCAGCACGGCGAGGGCTTCGCCCACGGCGTCGTAGACTTCCTGATCCAGACCTTCTGCAAAAAACTCAAGCGGGACTCCGATCCTCAGTTTCTTGACGTCTTTCTTCTTGAAAGCCCGCGTAAAATCCGGAACCGGTTTGTCCGCCGAGGTCGAATCCCGGGGATCGTGCCCGGCAAGCACGTTCAACATCAACGCGGCATCCATGACGTCCTTGGTAATGGACCCGATCTGATCCAGGGAAGAGGCAAACGCGATGAGCCCGTAACGGGAGACGCGTCCATACGTCGGTTTCAGCCCGACGACCCCACAACACGCGGCCGGCTGGCGGATAGACCCCCCGGTATCCGTCCCCAGGGCCGCCACGCATTCGTCGGCTGCCACGGCCGCGGCCGAGCCGCCACTCGAACCACCGGGCACACAGGAAAGTTTCCACGGATTTCGACTCGGGCCAAAAGCCGAATATTCGGTGGAGGAACCCATCCCGAATTCATCGAGGTTGGTTTTTCCGATAAAAAAACATTGCTGCGCCCGGAGGGCATCCACCACGGTGGCGGAATACGGCGGGGTGAACCCTCCCAGAATGCGAGACCCACACGTCGTGGGCAGGCTTTCCGTGCAAATATTATCCTTGATGGCAATCGGCATCGCCATCATGGGCTCGGTTTTTCTCCAGGCGCCCAACGCCTCATCCAATGCTTCGGCCTGAGACAACAGGGTCTCCTTGTCGTTCAGCGTAATATAGGCTTTGACCTTCGATTCCACGACGCTGATCCGCAGAAAGTAGGCACGGACGATCTCCACGGCACTGACGTCTCCGCGCGTAAAACGATCCTGAAGCTCTTTCAGGGTACATTTAACAAGTGACATGGCGATGAACAGGGCGACGAGTGTAGGAAGAAACGACGATCAGAAGCCGCTCGGCATTACGAGCAATTGGCGATTCGATTGTCGTCGTCTACTTGAATGATTCGAGGGCAATGGTGCTTGGCTTCGTCGTCATTGTAATATTCATAACAAAAAATGATGATCCGATCCCCAGTCACGCCTTTTCTGGCCGTGGGTCCATTGAGCACGACTTCGCCGGAGCCCCGTTTTCCATTGATGGCATAGGTCGTGAACCGCTCCCCATTGTTCAAATTCGAAACCATCACGAGTTCATAGGGCAAAATCCCGGCGGCATCCAACAAATCTTCATCGACCGTCAAACTGCCCTCATATTCCAGACAGGCATCCGTGACCAGTGCCCGGTGGATTTTCGCCCGTAACATATGCCGTAACATCTATTTCCCTCGACTTTCTCCGATTTACCGATCACTGATAATTTGCGGAACCTGAAACAAGCCATCGACCGCTTCCGGCGCGTTGCTCAACGCGTGTGCTTGCGACAACGAGGGTCGGACTTCATCCTCACGCAACACGTTGACGTCACCCGCCACCACTGACGCCGTCCCGGGGACACCCGCCGTCTCAATGGCGTTCAACTCTTCCATGTAGGCCAAAATACCACTCAGTTGCGTGCTCAAGCGCTCCAGTTCTTCACGGCTCAACTGGAGCCGCGCAAGGTCCGCCACGTGTTCCACTTGACGTATCTCGATGCTCATCGACGAAGGCGTTCTCCCCTCACCATCGGGTTTTCCCGATACTCGGAAAAAGTGATTATACCATTAGGAACGACATCCTACAAAGAGTCAGTTATTTTATCATGACGGGTGCTGAAAAGCTACGAAAGAGCTTCACCTCGCCACGACCTTGCACGATGTCTCGTCAACGCAGATATTTTCTCGACACCGAAGGCGACGACATCCATCCCTCATCGGCAAAGGAGATATAGCGTTTGTCCCCAATAATGAGGTGGTCAAGAACCTGCACGCCCAGAATATCACCGGCTTCCTGCAAACGTGCCGTCAATGCACGGTCTTCTTTACTGGGCTTGGGATCCCCGCTCGGATGATTATGCAAGAAGATCACGGCCGCAGCCGACTCGCGGACGGCTTCATTGAACACCTCCCTGGGATGCACCAGACTGCTGGTCAAACTCCCTTCGGAGACGGTCTTTTCCCGGATGATCGCATGCTTGGCATCGAGGAGAATCACCTTGAACAGTTCGCGCCGCAAGTCCCGCAACAGTGGATAATAATGGTCAAAAACCGTCTGACTTTGGGTAATGACCGTCCCGGTCGTCAGGGGAGTCGACAACGCACGTTTCCCCAGTTCAATGGCTGCTTTGATCTGGGCCACCTTGGCCGGGCCGATACCCGGCACGGCACAGAGTTCCTGGACGCTTCGATTGGCTAAACCCTGTAACCCGCCCAAGCGCTTCAGAAGATCCATGCCGACCTGGACGGCCGAAGTCTTATGCCGGCCTACCCGAAGCACGATAGCCAGCAGTTGCGCTTCCGTCAGAGATTCCGGTCCTTCTTCCAACAGACGTTCACGCGGCCGTTCACCTTTTGGCCAATGCAGGATCGCTTTTGAAAGGTTTTCCTCCATCTCGCCTTTGTCGTCACTTACCGGAAGCCTTCGACAACATTCATCGCGAGCATACAACAATCTTGATCGTACAGTCACATATCATTAACGCGGTGCCACCTGACCTTATCTTGCCGCTCAAAAAGCAGTATGCTACTTTTTCTCGTCGAATAGGAGCAAGCAATGCGAGTCGTGGCCGGAAAACACAAAGGGCGTCGTCTCAAGGAACCCGAAGGGCAAGACCTTCGTCCGACCCCGGCCCGGGTCCGCGAAGCCTTATTGGCGATCCTGGCCCATCGCACACGGGACGCACGCGTGCTGGATCTTTACGCGGGAACCGGGGCATTGGGCCTCGAAGCCTTGAGTCGCGGGGCCCGCCAGGTCGTCTTTGTGGACAACCACGTCGCCTCAACACGAATCCTTCGGGAAAACGTCACCCGGTGCGAATATGACGACCAATGCATCGTCATCACGCAGGACGTTGAGACGTTTTTAGCCTCATCTCCATCCTTCGGCGAACCGCCGGCATTCGATCTTGTCTTCGCCGATCCACCCTATCACACAACCGATTTGGGCACGTTACTCGAACGCCTGAGCATGAGCGGGAAAACCGCTGCTCACGGGCTGGTCATTCTTGAACATTTTTTCAAGCATGCCGTCCCAAGCCGAATCGGCGCACTCACGCAGATGCGTCAGTCGCGGTACGGCGACACCATGCTCACCTTCTATCGACGGACTACGGAGGACACATGCGACTAGCCGTCTATCCAGGCACCTTTGATCCCATTACCCGCGGGCATACGGATCTTGTCAGCCGCAGCCTCGGCATCTTCGACCGGCTGGTCGTGGCCGTCGCGCCCAATCCGCGAAAGGGCGCGCTGCTGTCTCTCGAGGAACGGGTTGAACTGGCGAAAATCGCGACAAAGCAATTTGCCAACGTGGAAGTGGAATCGTTCAACGGCCTGTTGGCGGATTACGTACGACAGCGGGGAGCCCATGCCATTATTCGGGGATTGCGGGCAGTCTCCGACTTTGAACACGAATTTCAAATGGCCTTACTCAATCGCAAACTCGATGAACGGTTGGAAACGGTCTTTCTGATGCCCAGCGAAGAATATTCGTATTTGACTTCCAGCATCGTCAAAGAACTGGCCTTGTTCGGAGGCCAGCTGGAGGCCTTTCTCATCCCTGAGGTGGCCAAACACCTTCATGAAAAGTATGGACATCCCACACCATGAAACTGGCTACCCGCACCACTCGCATTGTCCCGTCCGCGACCTTGAACGTGTCGGCCACGGCCAAAGCCATGGCGGCCCAAGGCGTGGACGTCGTGGATTTTTCCGCAGGGGAACCGGCCTCTGACACGCCGGAGGTGGTGAAAGCGGCCGCGAAGGCGGCCATCACAAACGGGTTTACGAAATACACGCCGGCATCGGGTACCGAAGAACTCAAACAAGCCATCGTTGACAAATTTTCACGGGACCAGGGCATCCAGTACGAGACATCGCAAATCCTCGTATCCTGTGGGGCCAAACACACCCTGTATAACGTCGCGCAGGCGCTTCTGGATCCCGGGGACGAAGTCATCATTCCCGCTCCCTATTGGGTCTCCTACCCGGATATTGTGCGACTGGCCGATGGGTATCCCGTTATCCTGGAAACACAGGAAAGCCACGGGTATGCTCTCGATCCGAAACAATTGGAAGCCAAGATCACGCCCCGCACCAAGGCGCTGATCCTGAACAGCCCGTGCAACCCGACGGGGGCGCTGTACTCACGGGAGACGCTTGAAGCCGTGGCCGACGTGGCCGAACGGCACGGCTTTCTCGTGATCTCAGACGAAATTTACGAACAACTCGTCTATGGAGAAACTCCGTTCCTGAGTATCGTATCCGCCGTGCCCGAGATCGCCGATCAGACGCTCGTGGTGAATGGTGTGTCCAAAGCCTTCTCCATGACGGGATGGCGTATCGGCTACGCAGGAGGACCGAAAGCGTTAATCGCCGCGATGGCGATGATTCAAAGCCAAAGCACGTCCAATCCCACGTCGATTTCGCAAAAAGCCGCGGTGGCCGCCCTCCGTGACGGGACTCCATTTTTCAAGGAGTTGCTCGCGGATCTCGGCCTCAAGCGTCGCCTCATGGTTGGCGCGTTGAACGCCATTCCCGGCATCACCTGTCCAACCCCTGCCGGAGCGTTTTACGCATTTCCGAACGTGTCAGCCGTGTTGGGCAAACGACATGCAAACGGCACCATTGCAACCTCGGCGGACTTGGCCAACTACTTATTGCAGGAAGCGCACGTGGCCTGTGTGCCCGGTGAACCGTTCGGCAGTCCGCACCACCTGCGGTTGACCTATACCCCCGCCCTCGACGCCATTGAACGCGGCATGCAACGATTCAACAAGGCGATTGAGTCTCTGACTTGATCCCCCTCAGATCCTTGACTGTGTCGAGAACACTCTTATGGCAAACAGAAGAATCGTGAAACGAAAGGACGACGATGCCACTCTACGAATATGAATGTGAGAGCTGTCACCATCGATTCGAAGTCCAGCAAAAATTTTCCGACCCGTTGGTCGACAAATGCGTACGATGCGGAAAAGGGGTCCGCAAACTCATCTCGGCTCCCGGCATCATGTTCAAGGGGAGCGGCTGGTACGTGACGGATTACTCAAATAAATTGAAAGATCCCAGTCAGGCGAAACAACCCGAGAGTCCGACCAAGGAAGCCAAGGACGGGGCAGCCCCTGGCTCGGAAAAGGCTCCCGCCAAAAGCGAAGCCGGTTCCACCTCCGACACATCGGCATCCTCACCCGCGACTCCTCCGTCGAGTTCCACGTCATCAGGTTCGTCTTCAGGTTCCACAACCTGATGGCTCTCAGCCGGTCGCCTCTGAGGGCTCAGCGGGGCAGGCGCCGAATTGATTCGCCAATACTTCGTTCCACACCAACCGGGCAAGCGTCCGGTAACCCGCCGTATTGAGATGCAGGCCATCGCTGGAAAACCGGGGGGCCAACAGACAAGAGGGGCCTTCCGAGGTCGCCTGAAACAGATCGACACACGGTATGTGGTGACGTGCACATCGTTCCATCACCAGGCGGTTCACTTCCAACCGACCATGAATATGCGATTGAATCCAGGCAGGCAACACCCCGGCGCCGGAACCCTCGACCCTGAGGGACGGGATCGTCACTCCCACGGGCTGAATTCCCGCGGCCAACGCCAACGTATAGAAACGCTCCAAATTCGCGATAATCGTTGAGGGGACAACGCCCCATCCCAAATCGTTCGTTCCGCCCAAAATCACGGTGTGAGAAGGAACGGCGTCGAGGACATCACGGGAAAATCGTGTCGCCATGTCGGACGTGGTTTCGCCACACACTCCTTTCACGGAGACTCGCCCTCGTGCCCCCAACCATTCCTGCAGAAACCCGCCATAGGGCGTATCCGGCAAAGGTATCCCCGTTTCAGCCTGAACCTGATACCCCGCAGTCAGACTGTCACCGAAACACACGAGTATCGGAGACGAGTCAGCCTGCGACCTGACACGTTCGGACATCGTCTGGAATCCCCCTCTTGACATCGCCCGGTCTCAATGCATAGCCTTAGAATTCCGAAGATAGACTGATCGAGGCAATCCATCTCCGTACCAACACTCGTTGTCCATGACCAATCATCACCTGTTTTGAGGAAGGAGTTCTGTCTTATGCAAGGACGTCATCAGCTTACTTCACAGACACGCGGCCACGTGGTCCTCTCCCTGCTTGGATGGTTCATCATCCAAAGCCTGTTGCTTGGCCTCCCCCACGCCTTTGCAGAGGACTCGATTCAAATCGCCATCATCGATCCTCAAGCGGTCCTGGAAAATTCCAACGCGGGACAAAAGGCGCTGGCGACCTTAAAAGAACACGTGATGGTTCGTCAAAAACTGTTGGAAACGGACGAAGTCGAAATACAAAAACTCGAGCAGCAGCTTCAAGGCAATACCGGCCGGAGTGAAACCGAAACGCAAGTTTTACGTGGAGAGTTACAAACCAAGATCCAGGATTACCAACGGCGGCGCCAGACGTTCCAGCAAGAAGTTCAGGATAAGCAGAAGAATCTGATGGTGGATTACATGAAGAAAATCGAGGGGGCGACCAAGGTCGTCGCCGAACGGCGCGGCTTTTCACTGGTCATCGATAAGGGCAATGAAGCCATCATGCAAATTGTGATTTACTCCACCAAGGGCATGGATATTACCGATGAGGTCGTCAAGGAGTTTAATAAAACCTACAAATAGAGGGCTCAACCTTCATACGAGGAAAGAGTAGCGGAACATTGGTATTCTAGTGTCGAGCATCAGGGCCCGGGTTCCAGAGGATATCCTGCCTGCCGCCATGCCTTGATCCCCCCTGCCATGGACAAGACCTGCGTGTAGCCCATCTCTTGCAAGTTGGCGGCCGACAGGGCCGACCGATAGCCTCCACCGCAATAGAGCACAATTTCCGCGTTTTTATCCGGAATCATCTCCTCTATGTCCCGTTCCAGAATCCCCCGGCCTTTGTGAATAGCCCCCTGGGCATACCCCTGAGCCACCTCATGATCCTCCCGAATATCGATAAAATGAAAGGCTTCTCCACGCTCGATTCGAGCCATAACCTCACTCGGCCCGCACTCACGAATTTCGCTCTTTCGTGTCTCAACGAGTCGTTCGAATCCAGGATTATGCCCCATCGCCACTCTCCCTGTTTGAAAAACGCAGACTTGAAGAAACTGAAACGCCGATAGCCCGTAGGGCGGGTTAGCGTAGCGTAACCCGACAGCTAACGTTGCCTCTGACAAGTCTAGGCTTCACGCCACAAATTGAAGTCTCACTCCACATGCGGAGGCGATTTTGGCGACCGTTCCGAGCCGAGGATCCCGGTTGCCCGATAAGCCGCGGGAAAGGCCCACGCGATTGACATCGGCCCGACGTGCGAGTTCAGAGACGCCGCCCTGCGCCGCTGCCACGTTACGAAACGCCTTCATCAACAGTCGAGGGTCACCGTCGAATTCTTCAATCGCCGCGTTCAGATAGGCCGCAATATCTTCCGGGGTTTTGAGGTAATCGCTGGCTTTATGGTCTTTTACGGGCATCGTGCTTCTCCTCCTTATAGAGCTTCCAGTAAGTCCGGGCCAACTTAATGGTCCGGGCCTGCTGTTTTTTCGTTCCCTCGACCAGCAGGATCACAAGCGTCTTACTGTCAAGGCCATAGTAGACACGGTATCCAGGACCACAGTCGATCCGAAGCTCAAAAACGCCTTCGCCCACTCCCTTGTAATCGCCAAAATTTCCAAGTTCAATTCGGTCAATGCGCGTCTGGACCCGGGCTTTGATCTCGGCAACCTGGCACTGTAGCCATTCGTCGAAGTAGTCCCTCCCATCTTCTGTGACGTAGTGGACTACTTGTACCATTGCCTTAGTTGTAGCCAATTAGCTACAGAATGTCAAGGTTAAACCAATTTCATGTTTTGCTGAATCTATGAAATCCTAGAGAGTATCTTCCCTAGACATCAACATTCAGCACAAGGACCGAAGGCCCTGCATATCTCGGGAAACACCTCTGTAGTAGCAGACATAAAAGAAGTGGGGGCGAATTGCACCTGTAGAATTACCCCCCTTGTGCGGACGACGGGGAAGCCTCGGATGGTTCCGCTGGCTCTGCTTCGACACGGAGTTGTGAAGCCTTGGCTGCGGGCCGTTTCTTTGTCTCCCCAGAAGCGTTCAGTCGTTTTAAAAGAGTTCGATTGACTTTGAGTCTTTGGTCATCGCCAAGTTGCGTTTCAATGATTTCTGCAACGAGTTCTTCTGGAATTCTCACCCCATGAATTTCACTTAACAATTTTGTCACAAGCTTAATGGCTTTCTGGCTCAGCAAAATTGTAAAAATATCATTGACATTCGTGGCTTGTTTTAAGGTAGAGAGGTGGCTCGGGAAATTTGAACAAGGGGGATAAGTGACATGTCTGCTCACGAGCGGCATGATTGCCGTGAATGAGGAGGACCCATGACGAGACGCCTACGCCGAATCCATAGCCCGGCTTTGAAGGCCAAGGAGGCGCTG
>MKWU01002547.1_pt1 | contig 26920 bp, 36 predicted proteins | sample 809101 | NCBI WGS metagenome assembly MKWU01 (sample SAMN05860141, study PRJNA318959) | sponge metagenome | host: Aplysina aerophoba | place: Slovenia: Piran, Adriatic Sea, Gulf of Piran | collected 2013-05-07 | reverse complement strand
ATGAAAACGGTGTTGACGAGGTCGTGGTTCGTTCGGCGATCACCTGCGAGACCCGTTACGGAATTTGTGCAAAATGTTACGGCAGGGACCTGGCGCGGGGTCATATCGTGAACATAGGTGAAGCCGTCGGCGTGGTAGCCGCGCAATCGATCGGTGAACCGGGCACACAATTGACCATGAGGACTTTTCACATTGGCGGCGCTGCATCCAGGGCGGCTGCGATCAGCAGTATTGATGTGAAATACGGCGGTACCGTGCGCCTGGACAACGTCAAGCTGCTGGCGCAGGAGAGCGGTAACAAGGTGGTCGTGTCGCGTTCAGGAGACGTATCCCTGCTGGATGAGGTGGGCAGGGAACGTGAGCGCTATAAACTTCCTTACGGCGCCGTGCTTACGGTAAACGACGGCGATACGGTTGACCCCGGCACGAAGATCGCCGATTGGGACCCGCATACGCATCCGGTGATATCCGAAGTCACGGGTCATATCCGCTTTGCAGATATCATCGAGGGTAAGACCGTATTGCGTCACGTGGACGAGATAACCGGGCTGACCAACATGATGATAATGGACCCCAAGGAGCGCAGCAGTGACGCGAAGGAAATGCGCCCGGTCGTCATACTGGTGGATAAGGACGGGACCCAGTTGATTTTGCCTGAAACGACTATTCCCGCGCATTACCCGTTGCCGCCGAAAGCATTGATCACGGTTCGTGAAGGCGCGGAAATCAAGGTTGGTGATGTCATTGCCAAGATGCCGCAGGAATCGCTGAAAACCCGCGACATTACCGGTGGTTTGCCCCGGGTTGCAGATTTGTTTGAGGCCAGGAAACCCAAGGAGCCCGGCATTCTGGCAGAAGCAAGCGGCACCGTCAGTTTCGGCAAGGATACCAAGGGCAAACAACGGCTGGTGATAACCGACCGGGATGGTGAGACCCACGAACTGCTCATACCTAAATGGCGTCATATCAACGTATTTGAGGGAGAGCACGTGGAAAAGGGAGAGTCCGTAGTCGACGGTCCCCCAACCCCTCATGATATCCTCAGGCTGAAGGGGGTGCATGCGCTGGCAAGTTACATCGTTAATGAGATTCAGGAAGTTTACCGCTTGCAGGGCGTAAAGATAAACGACAAGCACATCGAAGTCATCGTCAGGCAGATGTTGCGCAAGAGTGAAATTACGGACCCCGGTGATTCCGTTTTCCTCAGGGGTGAACAGGCAGAGAAAGCCAAGGTTCTGGAAGAAAATGAAAAGCTGCTGGCAGATGGGAAGATAGCAGCACAGTGGGACCCTGTGCTGCTTGGTATTACCAAGGCATCCCTGTCTACGGAATCGTTCATCTCGGCCGCGTCATTCCAGGAAACCACCCGGGTATTGACGGAGGCCAGCGTCAACGGCAAGCGGGACGAACTGCGCGGATTGAAGGAGAACGTCATTGTCGGACGCCTGGTGCCCGCCGGCACCGGACTGGCGTACCATACCGAACGCAGATTAAAACGCACCGAGGAAGACTTGGAGGCAGAGGAAGGTGTCGGTGAAGACGCACTTGAAGAAGAGGGCAGTGGCGATGAGAATGAGGTTATTATTCTTACTCCGTCCAGGGAAGAGACTGTGGAGATCGCCAGGGTGGATCAGGTCTGACGGAACCGGTTCGAAAATGGGGACGGATTTGAACCTGTCTCCATTTTTCTGTCTGCCCCTTTTTCCGCTTGACATCCTGCTCTATAAGGAAATATAATCCCGCTTCTTTTTGAGAGGGTCACGGACAACAGGGTCCGGGCCTTCCTTTCAGAGGCAAAAACGACCGATGTACTGGTTGTTTTTTTATTTTAATCAACCACATAAACGTGTTATAGAAGCACTGCACCGCGCCGGTTGCCCTGTACCGCAGGAAACCCCGAACGAAACAGGGCTGAATAAATCGGATACGACGACAGATGTCTACAATTAGCCAGTTGGTACGCAAGCCGAGAAAACGGCAGAGGGCGAAAAGTAATGTTCCCGCCCTGGAAAATTGCCCACAGAAGCGTGGGGTGTGTACCCGCGTGTACACCACAACACCGAAGAAGCCCAATTCCGCCCTGCGTAAAGTTGCCAGGGTGCGGTTGACCAACGGCCATGAAGTGACCACGTATATCGGTGGTGAGGGCCATAACCTGCAGGAGCACTCCGTCATCCTGATTCGCGGCGGCAGGGTCAAGGATTTACCCGGCGTTCGCTACCATACGGTGAGAGGTACCCTGGATACTTCGGGTGTGGTTGATCGGCGCCAGCGCCGTTCCAAGTACGGGGCCAAGAAACCCAGGTCATAAACCGGATCGAGAGTAGCGCCATGTCCAGAAGAAGAGAAGCTGAAAAAAGGGAAATCCTGCCGGATCCGAAATACCACAACCAGGTCCTGGCAAAGTTTATCAACATGGTCATGCGCAGCGGCAAGAAATCCATCGCCGAGAAAATAGTCTATGGCGCCCTCGATCAGATCGGCAGCAGGAAAAAAACGGATAATTCACTGGAAGTGTTCATACAGGCGCTGGATAACGTAAAACCTATAGTCGAGGTGAAATCCAGGCGTGTAGGCGGCGCCACTTACCAGATTCCCATCGAAGTACGCTCCGAGCGCAGTACGACCCTGGCAATGCGCTGGCTGGTGGACGCGGCCAAGAGACGCGGGGAGAAGAGTATGGGTCTGCGTCTGGCAGGAGAGATACTGGATGCCTCGGACAACAAGGGAACGGCCATAAAGAAGAGGGAAGATACCCACAAGATGGCTGAAGCCAACAAGGCATTCTCCCATTACCGGTGGTAGGAGCGGTAACTGGAGCAACAACCATGGCGCGCAGTGTCCCCATCGAACGTTATCGGAATATCGGCATCATGGCGCATATTGATGCAGGTAAAACGACGACTACGGAACGCATCCTCTATTACACCGGGGTTTCCCACAAGATAGGTGAAGTGCATGACGGCGCAGCCACCATGGACTGGATGGAACAGGAACAGGAACGGGGCATCACCATCACCTCGGCGGCGACCACCTGTTTCTGGAACGGCATGGCCGGCCAGTACCCGGAACATCGAATCAATATCATCGATACACCGGGACACGTGGACTTCACTATTGAGGTGGAGAGGTCTCTCAGGGTACTGGACAGTGCCTGTGCCGTTTTTTGTGCCGTGGGCGGTGTTGAACCGCAATCGGAAACCGTTTGGCGGCAGGCAAACAGGTATAACGTGCCGAGGCTGGCCTTCGTCAATAAAATGGACCGTTCCGGCGCGGATTACCTCAGGGTTGTCAACCAGATAAGAGACCGCCTCGGGAGCACGGCGGTGCCCATACAACTCCCCATCGGGTCGGAACACATGTTTAAGGGTATTGTTGACCTGGTCCGGGGCAGGGCGATGTACTGGGACGACCGGAGCATGGGGATGAAGTTTACCGAGGAAGATATTCCGGAAGAGATGCTCGGTGCCTGCCGGGAAGCCCGTGAACAGTTGATGGAAGCCGCTGCTGAAGCCAATGAGGAATTGATGGATGCGTACCTGGAGAAAGGAGAGTTATCGGAGCAACAGGTAAAACAGGGCATCAGGGCAAGGACACTGGCCAACGAGATAGTCCCGGTCCTGTGTGGTTCCGCTTTCAAGAACAAAGGTGTCCAGAGTATGCTGGATGCCGTCATTGACTACCTCCCTGCACCTGATGATATCCCTGCCGTAAGAGGCATTCACAAGAATGCTTCCCAAAAAGAAGTTTCCCGCCATTCCGATGATGCCGAACCGTTCGCGGCGCTGGCTTTCAAGATTGCCACCGACCCGTTCGTCGGGTCGTTGACTTTTTTCCGGGTTTACTCCGGTGTGCTTAAATCCGGCGATTCGGTGCTTAATACGGTGAAGGACAAAAAGGAGCGAATCGGACGGATCCTGCAGATGCATGCCAACTCACGGGAAGAAATAAACGAGGTCAGGGCGGGGGATATAGCTGCCGCCGTGGGCCTTAAGGACGTCACAACAGGCGACACCCTGTGCGCCGCAAATTCTGCCATCGTCCTCGAAAGAATGGAGTTTCCCGATCCGGTCATTTCCGTCGCGGTGGAACCGAAAACCCGGCCCGATCAGGAAAAGATGGGTATGGCCCTGGGCAAACTGGCGCAGGAAGATCCCTCTTTTCGGGTACATACCGACGATGAGTCCGGGCAGACCATCATCTCGGGAATGGGTGAATTGCACCTCGAGATTATCGTGGACCGGCTGAAACGGGAATTCAAGGTGGATGCCAGCGTAGGCAAGCCGCAGGTGGCTTACCGGGAAACGATCAGGAAACCGGTGGAGAAGGCGGAAGGCAGGTTTGTACGCCAATCCGGCGGGCGCGGCCAGTACGGCCACGTCATACTGAAAATCGAGCCGCAGGAACCGGGTCACGGCTATGAGTTCATAAATAAAATTGTCGGCGGCACCATACCGAAAGATTTTATCCCGGCGGTAAACAAAGGCATCCAGGAACAGATGGAGAGCGGTGTTGTAGCCGGATACCCGATGGTAGACGTAAAGGTCACGTTGTACGACGGTTCCTTCCATGAAGTGGACTCCAGTGAAATAGCCTTCAAGATAGCCGGTTCCATAGGCTTCAAGAACGGCGCCGACCGCGCCGCGCCTATCCTGCTGGAACCGGTAATGAACGTTGAAGTAGTAACGCCGGAAGATTACCTGGGTTCGGTAACGGGTGACTTGAGTCGGCGGCGCGGCATATTGTCGGAAACCGCCACCACACCGGCGGGAAGGATTATCAAGGCGGAAGTTCCCCTGGAACAGATGTTCGGTTATGCGACAGCCTTGCGCTCGGCCACACAGGGACGCGCCACGTACACCATGGAGTTTTCGAAGTATAATCCGGTTCCGCCCGGGGTCGCGGAAGAGATCACGAGCAAAAATTCAGGTTAGGTAATCACCAGGTATTGCGGACAGAGTAAAGACACATGGCGGAAGAACAGGTTATAAGGATCAGGCTGAAAGCGTTCGATCACCGGTTGATTGACCAGTCGACACGTGAAATTGTGGAGACTGCGCGTCGCACCGGCGCCCAGGTGAAGGGACCCATCCCGTTGCCCACAAAAAAAGAACGTTATACCGTTTTGATTTCGCCCCACGTCAACAAGGACGCCCGGGACCAGTATGAGATCAGGACCCATAAACGCCTGGTGGACATCATCAACCCCACGGATAAAACGGTTGATGCGCTGATGAAACTCGACCTGGCGGCGGGCGTGGACGTCCAGATCAAACTCAGTTGAAGACAACGGGCAGATAACGGGTCAGAGACATGGCAATCGGAATAATAGGCAAAAAGCGAGGGATGACCCGTATCTTTACGGATTCAGGCCAGTCCATCCCTGTCAGCGTTATCGAGGCGAGTCCCAACAGGGTTACCTCACTTGCCACCGTCGAGAAACACGGTTACAGCGCCGTGCAGGTCGCCTACGGAAGCAAGCGCCGCAACCTGATAAGCAAGCCTCTGGCCGGAACGCTGGCCAGGGCAGGCATTGAATCTGCCGAGGGCCTGCATGAATTCAGGCTGGATAATGAGGAAGCCGGTGAATTGTCAGCCGGCGCGGAAATAACGGTGGATATTTTCAAGGCCGGGCAGAAAGTCGACGTAACCGGAACGACTATCGGGAAAGGCTATGCAGGCGTGATAAAGCGGCACAATTTCAGCAGTCAGCGTAACAGTCACGGTAATTCCCGCGCCCACCGGGCGCCCGGTTCGATCGGCCAGAACCAGTCTCCGGGACGGGTTTTCCCGGGCAAGAAGATGGCGGGACACATGGGCAACGCGAAACAGACAGCGCAGAACCTGGAGGTTGTGCGGGTTGACACGGACAGGAACCTGGTGCTTGTCAAAGGTTCTGTCCCCGGCGCTCCCGGCGGCACGCTTATCGTCAAGGCGGCGGTCAAGTCAGCAGGGGTATTGGAGGCCTGAGATGGAATTGTCAGTGCGCAAAACCGGAAAAAAACGGGCCGGCCGGGTAACAGTTGCCGACGAGGTTTTCGGCGTTGATTTCAACGAATCCCTGGTACACCAGGTGCTGACCTCATACCTTGCAAACGGCAGAGCTGCATCCAAGTCACTGAAAAACCGTGCCGCGGTGCGGGGGGGCGGGAAAAAGCCGTGGCGTCAGAAAGGCCTGGGCAGGGCCAGGGCCGGTACCAGAAGCAGCCCTATCTGGCGCGGAGGAGGCGTGACTTTCGCAAACAATCAGCGCACGTTTGCCAGGAAAGTGAACAGGAAAATGTATCGCGGCGCGCTGCGCTCCATCCTCTCGGAACTGGTTCGACAGGAACGGCTGATTTGTATTGACGAATTGAATATATCCGGGACAAAGACAAAGGCTGCGATCGGGGTACTGGCGGAACTTGGCCTGGAAGAGGTATTGATCATCACCGATTCCATCAGCGAGGAATTACACCTGTCAACCCGGAACCTGGCGCAGGTGGCCGTTATAGATACACATGAAATCAACCCGCATTCCCTGATCGGGTTTGAGCGGGTACTGATAACCAAAGAGGCGCTGGGAAAGGTGGGAAAATGGCTCGAGCCGGAGCTGAAGGACAGCGGGGAACAGCCGCAAGCCGGCGCGCAGGAGACTGCAGAAGAGGAGACGCCGGGCGGAGGTAAAGAGGATGAATGACGAGAGGCTGATGAAAATACTGCTGGAGCCGCGGGTAACGGAAAAAAGTACGTATACCGCAGAAAAGTACCGGCAGTTTGTCTTCAAGGTCATGCGCGACGCGACCAAACCCGACATAAAAAAAGCCGTGGAAAAAATATTTGAAGTCGAGGTCGAGTCGGTACAGGTGCTGAACGTGCGCGGCAAGACCAAGATGTTCCGGCGTGCACGTGGCAAACGCCCGGACTGGAAGAAGGCCTACGTCAAGTTGAAACCCGGCTTTGATATAGATTTCATCGGTGCCTGAGGAACTATCAGAGATATGCCCTTAATCAAACCAAAACCAACATCGGCAGGGCGGCGCGGCGTCGTGAAGGTCGTCCATCCGGACCTGTACAAGGGCGATCCGTACGGCCCCCTGGTTGAAAAACAGGGCAGGACCGCAGGGCGTAATAATCACGGCAGAATTACCGTGAGACACCGGGGCGGCGGCGCAAAACAGCGTTACCGGATCATTGATTTCAAACGTGACAAGGACGGTATCGCGGCAAAGGTGGAGAGGATTGAATACGACCCCAACCGCACCGCGCACATTGCCTTGCTGTGTTATGCCGATGGCGAGCGCCGTTACATAATAGCGCCTGCGGGCCTCGCGGTCGGGACAGAACTGATGTCCGGCACGCGGGCTGAAATAGCGCCGGGGAATTGCCTGGCCCTGCGCAATATACCGGTGGGGGCGAATGTGCATTGTGTGGAATTAAAACGGGGCAAGGGAGCGCAACTTGCGCGCAGCGCCGGCACCAGTGTGCAGTTGATTGCACGCGAAGGCGCCCACGCAACGCTGCGTCTGCGCTCGGGCGAAGTCAGGAAAGTGCCGCTGGATTGCCGCGCCACTATCGGCGAGGTGAGCAACGTCGAACATTCGCTGCAAAAACTGGGAAAGGCAGGCGCAAAACGTTGGCGCGGTATTCGCCCGACGGTGCGCGGAGTGGCCATGAACCCGGTCGATCATCCTCATGGAGGCGGTGAAGGGCGTTCATCCGGTGGGCGTCACCCCTCCACGCCCTGGGGTTATCCCACGAAAGGCTACAAGACAAGGAAGAACAAACGTACCAACAACATGATTATTCGAAAAAGGAAGAACTAGAGAGGATTAACCATGCCGCGTTCGATCAGGAAAGGGCCGTTCATAGATCATCATTTGATCAGAAAGGTGGAGACTGCCACACAGAATAATGATAAGCGGCCTATCAAGACCTGGTCCAGAAGGTCGATGATAGTGCCGGATATGGTTGGACTGACGATTGCCATTCATAACGGCCGCGACCATGTGCCGGTCTTTATTACAGAGAATATGGTGGGGCACAAGCTGGGTGAATTTGCCATTACCCGGACGTTTCGCGGCCATGCCGCGGATAGAAAAACCCCGAAATAGGTAGAGCACAACGGGATTATGACAACTGCATGTCTTAAATTTGTACGGATGGCGCCGCAAAAGCTGCGCCTGGTAGCCGATCAGGTGCGGGGAATGCCGGTTGATCGGGCAATCAATATTCTGGCATACAGCAACAAGAAGGCTGCCGGTATCGTCAAGAAAGTGCTGGAATCGGCAATTGCGAATGCCGAGCATAACGATGCGGCGGATATAGACGAACTGAAAATAAGTGCGATAACCGTCGACCAGGGACCCACGCACAAGCGCTTGCGTACCCGGGCCCGGGGACGGGCTGACAGGATATTCAAGCGTACCAGCCATTTGGCAATCACCGTCACTGAGACGAAAGAATAGGCAGAACTATGGGACAGAAAGTACACCCCACGGGCATGCGCATCGGCATTATCAAGGATTGGACCTCAACCTGGTATGCCGATACGAAAAATTATGCAAGGTATTTGAATACGGACCTGCAGGTACGCGACTTCCTCAGGAAAAAACTGGTTAATGCTTCGGTCAGCCGGATCCAGATCGAACGTCCTCCTAATGAAATCAAGGTGATCATATACAGTGCCCGTCCGGGCATCGTGATCGGCAAGAAAGGAGAGGACATCGAGCGTTTAAGCCAGGAAGTATCGGAAATGATGGGCGTCAGGGCAAAAGTGAGCGTCCGGGAAATCCGCAAGCCTGAGCTTGACGCGAGCCTGGTGGCTGAGAGCGTTGCCCAGCAGATCGAGAGAAAAATCATGTTCAGGCGGGCCATGAAGCGCGCGGTGACCAATTCGATGAGGCTTGGCGCACTGGGCATTAAAATCAATGTCAGCGGTCGTTTGAACGGTGCGGAGATCGCACGGTCCGAATGGTACCGGGAGGGACGCGTACCCCTGCACACCTTGCGCGCCGATATAGATTACGGCATTGCCAACTCGAATACGACCTACGGCGTCATCGGAGTAAAGGTCTGGATATTCAAGGGCGAAGTATTCAACGTCGACGACAGGGGCGACGATGAGGAAGCGCCGGTAATCGGGGCGTAAGCAAATGTTACAACCAAAACGAACCAAATTCAGGAAACAGAGCAAGGGCAGGAATCGCGGGCTGGCCAGTAATGGCAACAAGGTCAATTTTGGCGAGTTCGGTCTGAAGGCGATTACCCGCGGACGCATTACCGCGCGCCAGATTGAGGCCGCCCGCCGGACCATCACCCGCAAGGTCAAGCGGGGAGGAAAAGTCTGGATCCGGATTTTTCCGGATAAGCCGATCACGACTAAACCCCTGGAAGTACGCCAGGGCAAGGGCAAAGGTAACGTCGAATACTGGGTGTCCGTTGTTCAACCCGGCAAGATGCTGTACGAAATTGAAGGCGTATCGGAACAACTTGCAAGAGAAGCCTTTAAACTCGCGTCGGCGAAATTACCGGTCAAGACCATATTTGTTAACAGGACAATACTGTGACGAAAGCCGCGGAATTGAGGGGCAGGAACCCCGAGGAATTGCAAGTACTACTCGTCGACCTGCTGCGTGAACAACTTAACCTGCGCATGCAAAAAGGTTCGGGCCAGCTCGGCAACCCGAGTCGTTTCAAGGCAGTGCGGCGGGAAATAGCCAGGGTTAAAACGGTGTTAAACGAAAAAGCGAAGCAAGATGAGTGAATCCGTAAAATCAACCAGAACACTGACCGGAACGGTTGTCAGCAACAAGATGGACAAGTCGATTGCCGTCGATATCGGGCGCACGGTAAAACACCCGCTGTACGGCAAATACATCCGGCGCACTACCAGGTTGCTTGCGCACGATGAGAATAATGAGTGCAATGAGGGCGACATGGTAATCATTGAGTCATCCCGGCCCATTTCCAGGAACAAGGCCTGGCGCTTGCAAAGCATCGTCAGCAGGGCCCAGGAAGTATAGGGAGCCCGGACATGATCCAAATGCAGACAATGCTGGGTGTGGCCGATAACAGCGGTGCGCGGCGCCTCATGTGTGTGAAGGTTCTGGGTGGTTCGAAAAGGCGCTATGCCGGAGTAGGGGACGTGATAAAGGTGAGTATCAAGGAAGCCATCCCGAGGAGCAAGGTAAAAAAAGGAGAGATTTACAGTGCCGTGGTGGTGCGGACAAAAAAAGGCGTGAGGCGACCGGATGGTTCACTGATACGGTTTGACAGCAATGCCGCCGTGTTGCTGACCAACCAGTTGCAACCTGTCGGGACCCGGATATTCGGCCCGGTCACCCGTGAACTCAGGACTGAGAATTTTATGAAAATCGTGTCCCTCGCCCCCGAGGTATTATAGACAGGAGTCCGTTATACATTATGAACAGGATACGAAAAGGTGACGAAGTAGTCGTAATTGCCGGCAAGGACAAGGGTAAGCGCGGCGTCGTGCTCAATGTCGACAGGAACGGCAATAAGGTCATCGTTGAAAATATCAATATGGCCAAACGCCATACCAAGGGAAACCCCATGCGCGGCGCGCCCGGCGGTATCATTGAAAAGGAGATGCCGTTCGCGATTTCCAATATCGCATTGTGGAATCCGGTTTCAAACAGGCCGGACCGGGTGGGCTTCCGGTTTCTGGAGGATGGAAGGAAAGTCCGTTATTTTAAATCCAACGACGAAGTGGTTGATGTCTGAACAGCAATAACAAGATGGCCAGATTACAGGAATATTACCGGACCACGGTTGCACCGCAACTGATGGAGCAGTTCAGCTATACGTCGCCGATGCAGGTGCCGAGGATAACCAAGATCACGCTGAACATGGGCTTGGGCAAGGTAATGACCGACAAGAAAATGATCGAGCAGGCGGCTGCTGACATGGCGCGCATCGCCGGCCAGAAGCCGATCGTGATCAATGCAAAAAAATCCGTGGCGAACTTCAAGGTCAGGAAAGGCTTCCCGAACGGTTGCAAGGTTACATTACGGCGCAAGCGCATGTACGAATTTCTGGACAGGCTGATTTCAATTGCTATTCCAAGGATCAGGGATTTTCGCGGCCTGAGCCCGCGTGCGTTTGATGGTCGCGGCAACTACAGCCTGGGTGTGAAGGAACAGATTATTTTTCCTGAAATTGATTATGACAAGATCGAGGCGCTACGCGGCCTGGACGTGACGATAACGACATCGGCAAAAACCGATGCAGAGGCGCAGGCCCTGTTGAAAGCGTTCAACTTTCCCCTTAGAGGTTAAAGGTAGAGGAGACTTATGGCTAAAACATCAATGGTAAACCGGGAACGGAAAAGGGAGAAACTGGTTGAGAAATACGCCGAAAAACGCGCCGGGTTGAAGCGCATTATCAAGGATATGTCACTGTCTGCGGAAGAGCGTAAAGAGGCAAGGATTAAGTTGAATAAATTACCCAGGGATTCCAGCCCGTCCCGCTTGAGAAACCGGTGCAGCCTGACCGGGCGGCCGAACGGGTATTACCGAAAATTCGGGCTGGGCCGAAACAAGCTGCGCGAGGCAGCCATGCGTGGGGATATCCCGGGCCTGGTCAAGGCGAGCTGGTAAAAAAACCCGCGAGGCAGCAAGAGAATACAAAATGAGCTTACAGGATCAAATATCGGACATGCTGACACGGATCCGCAACGGCCAGCACAGGTCAAAGCGGGAAATCGGCATGCCTTCGTCGAAGTTAAAAATTGCCGTGGCCAAAATCCTCCAGGAAGAGGGATATATTACCGGATTCAGTGTGAACGAGGACACGGCCAGGCACCTGCTGACAATTGAATTGAAGTATTATGAGGGCAAGCCCGTGATCGAGTTATTGCGGCGCGTCAGTACGCCGGGATTACGCCGCTACAGCGCCGGCGACAAGTTGCCGAAGGTGCACGAAGGCCTGGGTACTGCCATCATCTCCACTTCCAGGGGAGTCATGACGGACAGGAATGCCCGGCAACTGGGGATTGGCGGCGAGATCATCTGTATCGTTGCGTAGGTCTTGATATGTCGAGAATCGCCAATAACCCGATAACAGTTCCCGAAAGCGTGGAGGTAGACGTGAACGGGGCACAGGTACGAATCAAGGGCAGCAAAGGAGAATTGATGCATACCCTGCATTCACTCGTACAACTGGACCGTGAAGACAACCTGTTGAAGTTTTCCGCAAAAGGCGACACCAAGTCGGCGCGGGCCCTGGCGGGAACCACCAGGGCGATTTTACAGAATATGGTAACGGGTGTTACTGACGGATATGAAATCAAGCTCGAGATTACCGGGGTGGGTTATCGCGCCCAGGCGAACCAGGGGAGCATCAACCTGACGCTGGGATTTTCCCATCCGGTGGATATTGACATTCCCGACGGTATAACGGTTGAGACCCCCAGCCAGACCCAGATCATAGTCAGGGGTTCGGACAAACAGAAAGTCGGTCAGGTGGCAGCCAATATCCGCAGCTACCGGCCGCCGGAGCCTTACAAGGGGAAAGGCGTGCGTTACGCCGACGAACAGATTTTGCGCAAGGAGGCCAAGAAAGCGTAATGAACAAGAAGACGGCAAGATTGAGAAGAGCGGTAAAAACACGCATGCGTATCAAGTCACAAGGCTTAAGCCGTTTGTGCGTGTTCCGTACACCCCGGCATATCTATGCCCAGGTAATCGCTGCCGGCGGGTCGGAAGTGCTGGTCAGCGCATCTTCCCTGGATAAGGAAGTGCGCAGCAAGATAAAAAACGGCGGCAACAAGGAGGCGGCCGGGGTAGTAGGCCAGGTAGTTGCAGAACGGGCAAAGAAAGCCGGGATAACAACGGTTGCCTTTGACCGCTCGGGTTTCAAGTTCCACGGCAGGGTGAAGGCGCTGGCGGATGCCGCCAGGGAACAAGGTATAAAATTCTGAATGATGAGGAGATAACACCAGCATGGCGCTAGCGGATTCCATCACAGGTAACGAAGATTTACTGGAGAAACTGGTTGCAGTCAACCGGGTGGCCAAGGTGGTCAAGGGCGGCCGTATATTCGGCTTTACCGCATTGACCGTAGTCGGTGACGGTAACGGCCGGGTCGGTTTTGGCCGGGGCAAGGCCCGGGAGGTGCCCGTAGCTATACAGAAAGCCATGGAAAAAGCGCGCCGGAATATGATCAGGGTCCCGCTTAAGGGCGATACCCTGTATTACGCGGTTACTGCGAGGCACGGCGCCGCCAAGGTGTATATGCAACCTGCTTCGGAAGGCACGGGTATTATTGCGGGTGGCGCAATGCGCGCCGTATTTGAATGCGCGGGTGTACAGAATGTCCTGGCAAAATGTACCGGCTCGACCAATCCGATTAACGTGGTCCGGTCGACTATGAAAGGCCTGCAGTCAATGGCTGAGCCGGAATACTTCGCGGCAAAACGCGGAAAAACAGTCGAGGAACTTACCGGTTAACCACGGTTCGCAGAAAGGTAGAACGATAGAAGACAGCACACCGGGATTATGATGGCTGAGGCAAAGAAACAATTGAGAGTGACCTTGAAACGCAGTGTCAACCGCAGGACCGCGCAACATAAAGCCTGTGTAGCGGGGCTCGGTTTGCGCCGTATAGGTCATTCGGTAACGCTCGCGGACACTGCGGAAAACCGCGGCATGATCAACAAGGTGGCCTATTTGCTGGCGGTAGATGAGATCTGATATGCGACTTAATTCAATCAAACCTGCGAACGGTTCCAAACGCGATGCCAAACGGGTAGGCCGGGGTATCGGTTCCGGTCACGGCAAGACCGCGGGTCGCGGCCATAAAGGACAGAAATCCCGCTCGGGCGGGTACCACAAAGTAGGTTTTGAGGGCGGGCAGATGCCGTTGCAAAGGCGCCTCCCCAAGGTCGGTTTCCGTTCCTACCTTGCCAGGATAACCGACGAAATCCGCCTTGACGAGCTGGAGAAAACAGGGACCGAAACCATAGACCTGGATACGCTGAGGAAAGCCGGCCTTGTGTCGAGAAAAATCAAGAGAGTCAAGATTATTGCCAGTGGGACGATCAACAGGGCAGTGACTGTCAAGGGACTGCGGGCAAGCAAAGCGGCGCGGGCCGCCATCGAGACCGCCGGCGGGAAATTCGAGTAGGATAATGGCAGCAAGAAATCCAGCAATACCGGGCGGCATCGCGGGATTGACCCAGGTAACCGAACTGCGCAGGCGGCTGTTGTTCGTCCTGTTGGCCCTGTTCGTTTACCGGATCTGCACTTTCATTCCCGTGCCGGGGATTAACCCCGATACCCTGGCCCAGTTGTTCGAGCAACAACGGGGCACTATCCTGGATATGTTCAATATGTTTTCCGGCGGTGCGCTGGAACGCCTGTCGGTAGTCGCCCTCGGCATCATGCCGTACATATCCGCCTCGATCATCATGCAGATTCTGTCCTTTGTCGACCCGCGCCTGAAACAATTGCGCAGGGAAGGTGAAACGGGACGCCGCAAGATCACCCAGTATACGAGGTACGGAACGGTGCTGCTTGCCACCTTCCAGGCACTGGGCGTATCGCTGGCGCTGGAAGGGCAGCAGGTGTCAGGCGGTTCAGTCGTCCTCGACCCGGGCTTGACCTTTCGCATCACTGCAGTGACCACGCTGGTAACCGGGACCATGTTCCTGATGTGGCTGGGCGAACAGATTACCGAACGGGGTGTCGGCAACGGCATCTCACTGATCATTTTTGCCGGAATCGTAGCCGGACTGCCCTCCGCGGTAGGCGGAACGCTGGAGTTATCCCGTACCGGCGAGTTGCACCTGATAATGGTGTTTACCCTGTTTGCCCTGGCCATCGCAGTTACCGGTTTCGTCGTATTTATTGAACGCGGGCAACGCAGGATTACGGTGAATTATGCCCAGCGCCAGGTCGGACGAAAACTGTACGCGGGGCAATCCAGCCACCTGCCTTTGAAACTGAATATGGCAGGCGTCATTCCTCCGATATTCGCCTCCAGCCTGATACTGTTTCCGGGGACCCTGGCAAGCTGGGCGGGTCAGGCGCGGGAAATGCGCTGGCTGCAGGACCTGGCTACACTGCTGCAACCCGGGCAGCCCATATACGTCGCGTTTTATGCCGCAGGCATCATTTTCTTTTGTTTCTTCTATACCGCCGTTGTGTTTGATCCGCGGGAAACTGCGGATAACCTGAAAAAATCAGGTGCGTTCGTTCCGGGTATGAGGCCCGGTGAGCAGACTGCCAAGTATCTTGACGGCGTGTTGACAAAGCTGACGATGGTCGGCGCCATATACATCACTTTCGTCTGTTTGCTGCCGGAATTCCTGATTATCCAGTATAACGTACCGTTTTATTTCGGCGGGACTTCGTTGTTGATCATTGTCGTCGTCGTAATGGACTTCATGGCGCAAATCCAGGCCCACCTGATGTCGCACCAGTATGAAGGCGCGTTAAAGAAGGCTAATTTGAAAAGCCACGGGAGGCGTTCGTAATGGCCGTCCTTCAACACGATACGCCTGTGTGACGGGAGAATGAAATGAAAGTCAGGGCTTCAGTAAAAAAGATATGCCGTAATTGCCGTATTATCCGCAGGTTTGGCAGCGTCCGCGTGATCTGCTCCGACCCGCGCCATAAACAACGGCAAGGGTGAGCCGGCCCAGGACGCTTACCGGTTCGACTGGTTGAATGATTATTAACTAAAGAGAAAATAATGGCTCGAATAGCTGGGGTAAATATCCCGGACAACAAACACGTCAGCATCGCGTTGACTCACATTTACGGGATTGGCAATACATCAGCCCGGAAAATCTGTTCCGCAACAGGAATAGAGCCGGGTGTCAAGGTGTCGACTCTCAGTGAAGACCAGCTCGACCAGTTGCGGGCGGAAGTAACGAATTATGAACTGGAAGGTGATTTACGCAGGGACGTATCCATGAACATCAAGCGCCTGATGGATTTGGGCTCATACCGGGGTATTCGCCACCGCCGCGGGTTGCCCCTGCGCGGCCAGCGTACCCGCACGAATGCGAGAACACGCAAGGGACCGCGCCGGATAATTAAAAAGTAATACGACGAGAGATTGAATGGCAAAACCGAGAAGCACCAGAAAGAAGGTCAAGAAGACGGTGGTTGACGGAATAGCGCATGTGCATGCGTCGTTCAACAACACCATTATTAATATTACCGACCGGCAGGGAAATACCCTGGCGTGGGCCACGGCCGGCGGCAGCGGATTTCGCGGTTCGCGCAAAAGCACGCCGTTTGCAGCGCAGATCGCCGCGCAGAAAGTAGGTTCTGTTGCACAGGAATTCGGTATGAAAAACCTGGAAGTGAATATAAAAGGTCCCGGACCGGGACGGGAGTCGGCTGTACGTGCATTGAATGCGTTGGGCTATAAAATTACCAACATCACGGACGTCACGCCCATTCCTCATAATGGTTGTCGCCCGCCAAAGAAAAGACGGGTGTAAGTGGAGGAGATATGGCTCGTTACCTGGGACCCAAATGCAAGCTGAGTCGCCGTGAAGGCGTAGACCTGTTTTTAAAAAGTCGCGCACGGCCGATTGAATCCAAATGCCAGATTGACAAACCGCCCGGTGAACAAGGCGTCAGGGCAAAACGCCTGTCTGATTACGCCGTGCAACTCCGGGAAAAGCAGAAACTGCGGCGTATATACGGCGTGCTGGAAAAACAGTTTCGCCGCTATTACAAGGAGGCAGTCCGGCGCAGAGGCTCAACCGGTGAGAACCTGTTGCAACTGCTGGAATGCCGTCTGGATAACGTGGTGTTCAGGATGGGGTTTGGCTGTACCCGTAACGAATCCAGGCAACTGGTCAGTCACAAATCGGTCATGGTCAACGGGCGACTCGTTAATATACCTTCTTACCAGGTCAAGCCTGAAGACAAGGTTGAGATAAGGGAAAAAAGCAGGGAACAACTGCGTATCAAGGATGCGCTTAATGTCGCAGATCAAATCGGCTTCCCCGAATGGGTAGACGTAGACGCCAAAAAGATGACCGGAGTATTCAAAACGATACCTGAACGGGGTGAACTCTCGTCGGATATCAACGAACAGTTAGTCGTAGAACTGTATTCCAAGTAAGAAGCAAAAGGAAAAACGCATATGCCGTCAACATTCAGTGAATTATTAAAGCCGCGCCGGGTTGATGTGGAAAATATCAGCAATACGCTGGCAAAAATAACCATAGAACCTCTAAACCGGGGGTTTGGCCATACCCTGGGCAATGCCCTGCGCCGGGTATTGCTGTCTTCCATGTCCGGCTGTGCCGTGACTGAAGTGGAAATCGACGGCGTGTTACATGAGTATACGACCATAGATGGTGTGCACGAGGATGTAACGGATATCCTGCTGAACCTGAAGGAACTGGCTATCAACATGCATGCACGGGATGATGCCACCCTTTCGTTGAACAAGAACGGACCAGGGGAGATCAAGGCCAGCGACATCAACCTGGACCACGATGTGGAGATTGCCAACCCCGAACACCTGATCGCACACCTCACGCGGTCGGGTGAGCTGAACATGAATATTGTTGTTGAGCGCGGACGCGGTTATCGCCCCGTAGTGATCGGCAATCCGGAAGAGGATGTCGGACAGAGTATAGGCCGGCTGAAACTCGATGCTTCCTTCAGTCCGGTAAAACGCGTGTCTTACGACGTACAGAGTGCCCGCGTGGAACAACAAACAGACCTGGACAAGTTAATCCTGGAGGTCGAGACAAACGGCACCATCGACCCGGAAGAGGCCATCAAGGAAGCGGCGCTTATATTGCGCAACCAGTTGTCCATATTCGTTGACCTGGAAGCAGAACAGGCAGAGGAAATCCCGGCAGCCAGCAGCGAGCCGGAAATCGACCCCGTATTGTTGCGCCCGGTTGACGACCTGGAGCTTACGGTTCGTTCTGCGAACTGTCTGAAGGCAGAAAGCATTTATTATATCGGCGACCTGATTCAACGTACGGAAATGGAATTATTAAAGACCCCGAACCTGGGCAAAAAATCCCTGACGGAGATAAAGGACGTGCTTGCCTCCCGCGGCCTGTCGCTGGGAATGAGGCTGGAGAACTGGCCTCCCTCAGACCTGTACGAGGACAAGGAAATGTCGTCAGTGATTTCCTATTAGACTACGTGGGTAACTGTAATGCGTCATAGACAAAGCGGGCGGAAACTGAACCGGAACAGCAGCCACCGCACTGCGCTGTTCCGCAACATGACCGTATCGCTGGTACGGCATGAATTGATCAAGACCACCGTCGCCAAGGCGAAAGAACTGCGCCGTGTGGCTGAACCGTTGATTACACTGGCAAAAACAGATTCGGTTTCCAGGCGCAGACTGGCATTCGCACGCCTGCGTGACAGACCGACAGTGACGAAACTGTTTAATGAACTGGGGCCGCGCTACAAGAGCAGGCCGGGCGGCTACCTGCGCATCCTGAAATGTGGTTTCAGGGTCGGTGACAAGGCGCCCATGGCTATCGTCGAGCTGGTTGACCGGCCCGTCGCAGATTTGGAAGAAAATAACGACAGTACGGATAGTTGATATAACTATAATAAAGCAGTAACGACTCGAAGCCGGACTTGGTCCGGCTTTTTATTTCGTACCCCTGGCAGCCAAATTTCGGTAACCTGTAGGCCATGCAAGACAAGCGCTACGACACTCCTGAAGCCCTGAGGTCCCTGGTAGAGCCCGCCCGCGTGCACCGGGACGTCTATGTCCGGGAAGAGATCTTCGAACTGGAAATGGAGCGGATATGGGGACAGGCGTGGATCTATGTCGGCCACGAAAGCCAGGTCAGGTCCCCCGGGGATTACATCACCACCAGCATCGGGCTGACGCCCGTTATTATGGTCAGGGACATGAACGGAAAGGATATCAATGTCCTGGTGAACCGTTGCGGGCACCGTGGCGCACAGGTGTGCCAGGCCCGCGCCGGCAGCGCCGGCAACGGCATATTCAAGTGTCCTTATCACGGCTGGACGTACCGGACGGATGGCTCACTGCGTTCACAGCCGAGCCCCGCCGGCTACAGGGACGTGGGATTCGACAACAGCGCCGCGGAATACGATCTGCCCGGAGTAGCGAGGACGGGACAATACCGGGGTTTTATCTTTGCTTCCCTGTCCGCCACAGGTCCCGACCTGGACAGCTTTCTCGGTGAAATGCGTTACACCATAGACAATATGGCCGACCGCGCTCCCGAGGGTGAGGTGGAGGTCACCGGGAAGACCTGCCACCGGTTTCACCACCCGGTCAACTGGAAGTTCTTTATCGAAAACCTGCATGACGCCATGCACCCCATGGTGGCCCATGCCGGCACCAGCGACGCGGTGCGGCAATACCTGGAGCAGCTCCCCCCGGAACACGATCCGCTGCCCGAAGCGGAGGTGATCGCCCCGTTTGGCGGCTCCTATGATTTCTTCGACAACATGGGTTTCGTGGGGTTGGCCAGGGGACACGGCTACATGGGAGGGGAAACCAGCATTTTCAGTCATTACCAGGTTTATCCCGATTACCTGCAGGCTATGGAACAGGCCCATGGCAGGGAGCGTACTGAGGAAATCCTCTCCTTCAATCGCCACAACGGCCTGATATACCCGTCCTGTACGGTGCGCGACAATATCCAGTCCATCCGCGTTGTCATCCCCGTCTCGGTCAATGAAACCATTATTGAATCGTGGACGTTCAGGTTGAAAGGCGCACCGCCGAACATGCTGGAACGAACCCTGCGTTATTCCCGTTTGATCAATTCCCCCGCGTCGATGGTGGGTCCGGACGACCTGGACTGTTACATCCGTATCCAGGAAAGCGCCGCGGCCGGCGCGGTCGAATGGGTAGACATGCACCGCCATTTCGGCAGGGAAGTTGCGGATGGGGAAAGGCTGAAGGCCACGGGCACCAGCGACCTGGCGTTACGCAACCAGTATTCGGCGTGGCTTGACTACATGACCTGACTCAAATTTCTAACTGTTAACATGGCAGATGACAATCTACAGCAAGCAGTTACAAACCTGATCCGCCTGGAAACACGGTGCCTCGACGACGCGGACCTGGACACCTGGGCTTCCCTGTTTACGGAAGACGGGTATTACTGGATGCCTCTCGAACGGGAACAAACCGACCCGGAACAGCACGATTCCCTGGTCTACGATAACCGCGCCCTGATGGAAATGCGTAAGTACAACCTGCACAACCCGTTATCGCCTTCCATGCAACGTGAAGTGCGGTCTGTACGTATCCTGTCGGACCTGGAAACAGATCTGCCTGCGGATTCCGCTGGCGAAATTACCGCAACCGCCAGTGTTATCGCGGTGATCCATCACCGTAAGCAGGACACCTATGCAGGTACCGTCACCTGGCGCCTGGTTCAGACAGGGGAGGGGCTGAAAATAAAATCCAAGCGCGTGGACCTGCTGAATGCAGACGCGCCGTTGGACAGTATCATGATGTATATTTAATGAAGCTCTGACTTAATCCTCAGGGCGCCCTTAAATGGTTACAACAGTTTAAAATCAGTGGAAAGTTTCGACCAGTGGGAGCGCAGAACGTCCTTATGCAGTTCCTGCATGGGCAGATCCTGCAACATTCCGGGCCACCGGTCACGTGCTGCTGCCAGGGCATCGAGCAAATGCACTTTTATGGCCGGCCACGGGACGTCTATCCGTTTACTCCAGGTCTGAAAGGTTTCCAGAGTCATGGGATACCATTTTTTCTGTTTGCCCAGGTTTAATGCGATACCGGTTTCGCCCGGGACGTATGGCAGCGTCGACACGATGTCGTAGGCAGGCGCCAGTTTCGGGTTGACTGCATCGGGATAAATCAGGGTCCAATTCTTCAAATGGGCATCGCCGTTAGCCAGCAGGATATTCGCCAGGAGGCGCCGGGCCAACTGCTGGATATCTCCCAACCCGCCCCCGCCATAACGATATAAAACGGCGGCAACCTGTTCATAATTGGCCTTTCCATACTTATCGTGGGCGAAAAACTCAAATACCTGGGCGAAGTCTTCCGTATGGATACGCCCCCGGGCGCTACGGTCGAAACGGCGGATGGCATAGGCATGTTCTTCGTCCGGCAATTGGATTGAGGGCAGGTTGTCCAGTGTATCCAGGGAAATCAGCGCTACCTCAGGGATATCCACACCTGCGGCTTCAGCCAGTTTCATTGCGCTGAATTCGTTTTCCGGCACGTTCCTGTGAAGAGTGGATGGTGTTTTAACAATCCAACTGTCAGTTCCCAACTCAGCGCTGATGTTGTACCGTCCGTCTCGCCGGACGGTGGAAAATTTCATCTGGATACCGGCGAGTGAAAACTTTTGCGCAACTCCCCTGACGTCGATTTGAACCGCCTCTGTCCGGTTCCTCGCAGACAAGGCCCAGACAGGAATCTCACTGCCAGGCACAGGCGCCGCAATGATGGCCCCAGGGAGGTTGTTGCCGACCCATGCCAGCATAGGGAACTCGTTTGCCGGATGAATTCTCAATGTTTCGGATAACAGTTCCCGTAGCGCGCCTTCCGGCAACAGGTTGGACAGGACAGCCGGGACTCTCTGGGAACTTACCAACACTTTGTCCACGTAGTCGGGGTTTATTCTTTGAGTCAGCGTCATTGTTGGCCGGTCCTGCTCCCGCAAGGCCCTGTATTCCGGGCCGAAGGTCAAGATATTCTTACCACCGGTGTAATGGGTGAGTATCCCGACTTTCTGCCCGTGCAAGGTCAGTTGTAACGCTTCGACAGATTCTGCTTGACGGTTGGTTTCCGACATCGTCATTCGTCCTCGAATTCAGCCAGTAACGGGGACCAGGAGGAATCTTTGACCTCATCCTGCCATTCAGTATCAGCAGGTACCATGCCGCGCTCATGGCCATACGAACGCGGCAAATTTTCCAGGTGTCGAACCTGCTCGCGGGGCGCTATCAGCAGTTCCAGGCCCATTCCTTCAAGGACGCGTAGCAGAGTGGAAACCCGTATGTCATGACCGGCTTCAACGCGTTGGTATTGTTGCTGTGACATGCCGATTTTCATCAGCATATCCGATTGCTTCAACCCCAACTCGCGCCGACGCTTCTCGATAGCGGAAGATAGTTCAATCAATGTTTTCATGGTGGCTGACCAGATTATTCAACAGGTACAATATATTAGTAGTTAAACCACAAATATACAATAATATTATTGTATATAAATAATAATACATTAAAAAAATAGTAATAAAATCATAATACAATAAATATATTGTATTATGATTTAAACACGGCTATAAGTTGCAAATATTGCGAACGGATGAGTGAAGCTGAACCAGCGGTTCGGAATGGGGGAGAATGTCTGTTACGTCCCTGTATATGACATTCGTGGAGGCGGCCGGAGTCGAACCGGCGTCCGCGAGCCCTCTGCCCTTGGATCTACATGCTTAGCCGACTCATCAAGTTTAATCATCTGTTTCCTGAACCGGCAGGGAAAACAGGCAACGAGTCCGTAAAATTTTAGCGAATCCGCCCCGGACAGACTTCACCGCGATCTTGTGTTTATGACCTCTGAGTTGAAAGCACAAGCACTGTCCAGTCAGAGGCTAGCCGGCGTTTAAGCGGCTAGAGCGTAGTTGTACTCTTCGTCAACTAGTTAGTTATGCAGCTGTATTAACGAGGTAATCTGCGCCTCGGCATGCCCCTTGGGTTTCAGCACCCTCGTCGAAACCAGGTACGCCCCCAAAACACCGAAAGATATCCAAAATCAGGAATATCTATCCGAAATATAGCGAAATTACAGGCAAAAATCAAGTATGCATTGCTACATGGATATACACGCCGGGAATAGAAATATCCCCATATCAACGCCATTGTATCTCGATAATTTCGACCGGTTCATCGCATGGTCGTTGTCGAATACTGCCCGGTGCCTGGGCTCTTCGTAGACCGGTATCCATTCTTCGGAAAGGGCCGGTTCAACCATAAGCAAAATACCCGATATGAGAAAAACGCCAGGTTTGATCAACCGGGCCGGATGGGTTAAAACACGCATGATATGACGGTGGCGTTGTTACCCGTCCAGCCGGGACAGTTTTTCTTTCAGTTGCGGCGACAGGTTCGAATACCACTCCTGTTCCTTGCCTGACTCCGGTAAAATTTCTCCATACTCGATCATCTGGTTGGGAACCAGGTCGATTATATACACCCAGACATTCGACTTATCCAGTCCCGAAACAGTTATCAATACATCTCTTAATTCCAGGATAAGTTTTTTCTTCACTTCTGCCGTTCTTCCGGACCGAATCTGGCCGTGCAGGTACAACTGCGGTTCGGATATGGTTTTCCCGCCCATGAAATGGTTCCCCGGGGGTTTCTCATCAAATATCACCTGGGCAAAATATTTATTTGCGCCGGTTACCCTGTAATGCACTTCGGTTATTCCTTTTGCCAGTTGATCTTTCTGCTCCGGATTCAACTCCAGGGATGAATGGGTTACCGTGTAAGTGGGCATGGTTGTCCTCGTTGTAATCGCCGCCGGTTTATAGGTTCGACTATATTAACAGTTTCCCCGGTTCCAGGTCAGGCTGACGGCAGACTCCCGCTAATGTCACGCAGGGACATGCTTAAACCTGTTCCCGGGTGATTCAGGAGGTATCGATATAACTCGATGGCGAGCCTGTCTTCATGCTGCTCCAGCCAACGCAGGGCGGCCGGCGCCAGCAACATCGTCTGGCAGGCTTCGTCTGCAATCACGGAGGCCGCTTTGCCGTCCAGGGCGCCTGATGTCCATATCGGATCGCCCGGAACACATTGATGGAGACGCGTGCCGGCATGATCATGGACTGAAGCCCGGCCGAAAACCAACAGTTCCAGACCTTCCTGTTTCGCATCCGGCCCTGCGATGTTATCACCAGCCGAGTAGCTGCGGGGATTCAGCCAACGTTGAAGTTTTTCCATCAGGTTCTCGAAACGTATTTGCCGGTCCAGGTACCGTTCTATATCGTCACCGGTGGTTTCCAGCAGCAGCGCACGCCGCTTGTCAGCCATCTCATCATCAGCCCTCCACGCTGCGATGATGAGTTCCTCGCATCGCTCCAGGGCTTGATCGGTACTTTGCTCCACCTGTAACCCGTCGAATACGGAGGGCGGAAGGTTCCGTTTCAATCCGGCCAGAAACTGTTCCGACGTTGAGCATAGAACAACCTGCACTCCGGCTGCGTTCGCCGTTTGTACAAACCTGCCCAGGACGTTCACTGCCGAGACATCGAAGCCGGAGACGTCGGTAAAGTCCAGCATCAGGCAAGCAGGAGCGGGAGAGCCGTTCAGGCACTGTTTGAGGTGATCGACAAGGGTATATACGCTGCCGAAGAAAATGTAGCCGCACAACCGGAATGCCTTCACCCGTTCTCCCTCGTGCATCAGAATAGCAAGTTCGGGGATTGAACGGGTTCTGTTGCTATGGCGATCGCGCAACGTGAAACCGGATTCGATCGTACCTACTCTACTGAGGCGTATAACGAAGAATATGAGGGTGGCCACCAGTCCGACGCCCACGCCTTCCAACAACCCGAACGCGATGATGGTAAAGAAGATCGCCACAATAATGACAAATTCCGACCAGGGGATCTGCTTGTGGCTTCTCACAAGCCCTTGATCCAGCATACCCATGCCGGCAAAGAAAAGTATTCCTCCTGTCAGCGCTACCGGTATCACCTCAAGCATCCCGTCGCCCAGGATTAAAGCGCCGCCGATGACAAGAGCAGCGGCCACGCCAGTCATCCGGGATGTGGCTCCGAACAGCTTGCTGCGTAACGAAGCGGGCACGATCATGCTGCCAACCGTCCCGCCACCCAGACCGGCGATTACGCTTGCGAAGCCCGTAGCTCTGAACTCCCGGTCCCAGTCCAGATCCTGGCTCGCGGCAAGCTCCAACCCGGCAAGATTCATGATCAAAACGATGAAAGCAATCAATATCAGCGTCAGCATGCCGGGAATTTGCGTGGCCATGGCGCCCCAATCGAGATACTCGATATCCGCTGGAAGCAATGCCGGCCACAGGTTCCCATCCGCCGTGCTGGTGAAAAGCAAACCTGCCTCCCGCGCCGCTGTGCCGGAGATGCCGAGACCGTTAAGGACGAAATGGTAGGCAACAACAGCAAATGCAACACTCAGCGGCAGGATCAATGGGTTTTTCCAGCGTTTCATTGCGAGGTACAAGGCGATTCCAAATAAAGCGCCCGGACCCCACTTCCAGAAAACCGGGGGTTCCAGGAGCGCCGGGATTGCCCGGTAATCGGGTTCCGCCCCCATCAGGGACATGGCAGCAAAACAAACAATCGCTCCAATTCCGGCCACGAATCCGGCCGCCATCGGATACGGAATAAAACGCAACAGGTTGGAGAGTCGAAACCGTCCGATCAGGAGAAACAGCACACCGGTGGCCACTGCGCTGATAATAAGAGCGCCTGTGGTGGTGACGAATAACGTGTAGCCTTCAGCATCAATAGAGGTCCCAATCAAGGCCATCACGACTACCAGCGTAGGTGATAACCCCGAAATCGCGCCGCGATAGCCGCCGGCCAGCGCAATGATCAGACAGGCCGCAAAGTTCCCGAACAAGACCAGACCGACTCCCTGGGAGGAATAAGGCGCCAATGGTCCGGAGAAGATAAAGGTCCCGAAGGCAATCTGGGCGACGAGCAGACCCAGGCCCGAGGTAAAGCCGACTGAAAGCGCCGCAACGGCTTTCGTAGACATGATGCTCATTTGCTATATTTTTTATCAGGCATTGAGAAAAATACACAACGACAAAAAAAGCATACTATCGCTTTCATCTTTTTGCCAATACAGGTTGCAGGAACGGACTCACGGTGAAATGGTGCCGGATGACGGATTCGAAATACTATTTTAACTTATTGAAATTACTGCAGAAGACATTTCAACTATTTTGTTTACCAACAATTTTACTAACATAATTTACTGGTAGTGACCGTTACTCAATTCTGTGGTCAGACTAATTTACGGGGTGTTGGCCATAATAGCCCAGATATTGCAGCAAGGAGCGAGAATACATATTTTTTCTCAGGTATTTTCTCTCCGAAATCGCTCAAACGCTTCAGGATGGAAAACGCGGGCGGATATTGTTTCGGCTATAATGTAGTTCAATTCGAAAATCGTTAATTACTAAGTCTGAGATCTTTTCAAAAGATACCCTAATTACGAGAGCATAATTGTTTCTAACACATGAGTGTCTTTATTTCTATAGCCGCTTGCAATAGGGATAAGTGCAATGTCGGGACTCACATCCGGGTGCCTCATATAACCAGATTAACCCGAAACTGGCCGTTTACATAGTTGTATGATTATTATGGATATTATGCATTCTTACTGTATGCGACTGGATAAACTTCATACAAAATGTCAGCAAAACTACCAAACCGATTGCTGGTTTATCTATGTGTATGTGCTGGCTGATGTGATAGACCTGGCACGAATTTGATCCAGCCAATCACCGTCAGGTAGGTGAAGTCCGCCTGCTATAATATAGTTGCACAAATAAGTTTGTAACTGAAGGACACCGTGACCAGTAGTTTTCAGTCCTTACCCAAGTCTTTCAACTAATAGAGTTTGTAACCAAGTCAACGAAATCGAGACCCAGTAACGAAATTTCAAACAAATAAGCTTGTAACCAAGACCATTGATGGGAGTATGATACGCCGGTGGCAGCGGACTAACACTGATTGGACTATAGACACTGCATCAGGAGAACAAAAAGAAATCACACTCATCGAACAGAGAACCGGCCTCACAATAATGCGTGCCCCGACCGAAATATGATCAGCATTGCCTAGACATAAAAAAATGAAATTACCAGAATTTAAAGAAGACCTGAGAAGAATCGGCACAATTCTGATAACTGGTGGACTACTTCACGCAGGCATTGACGAAAATGC
>MKWU01002546.1_pt1 | contig 26923 bp, 26 predicted proteins | sample 809101 | NCBI WGS metagenome assembly MKWU01 (sample SAMN05860141, study PRJNA318959) | sponge metagenome | host: Aplysina aerophoba | place: Slovenia: Piran, Adriatic Sea, Gulf of Piran | collected 2013-05-07 | reverse complement strand
GGCGGCGGCGGGCCTCGATCCCGACTACGCCCCGCCGACCTGGGACGACTGGATCGCTTCGGCCCGCCAGGTGATGGACAGCGGGGCGGCCCCGTTCGGCGCCACGTTCGACGCCAACGGTTGGCGTTCGCTCGCCCCGATCGCCCACTCAATCGACATCAACGTGTACACGGACGAAGGCCGCTTCGACTTCACCCACGACGCGGTGATCGAGGCCCTCGAGATCATGAGACGGCTGATGGAGGTGTCGAACCCGGACGTGCTCGGCCAGGGGGCGACCGACGCCGGGGCCAACGTCACCCCGGACGAGGGCGCCTTCGCCGGCGAGAAGGCCGCTTACTACTTCAAGCACGCCTTCGGGCCGATCAACATGTCTTCGAAATGGGCGGACCCCAGCCATCTGCGGCTCGGGGCAATCCCGACCGTGCCGGGCGGATCCGGCGGAACGGTGTTCTGGTCGACCGGCGCCGGTTTGTTCACGTACGGTGGCAACAAGGAACAGGCGGCCGAATACATGCACTACCTCACGTCCCACGAGGACATCCACCGGGCGGACGTAGGTAACCAGGGCGGGGTGGTAGGCCAGCTCCAGCCATACCAGACGATCTGGAACGAGTGGCGGGGGGGGCGGGCCAGGCGTGCGGGGGGGGGGGTAGGGTAACGAGGGCGGGGGGGTAGCCCAGCCCCAGCCATACCAGACGATCTGGAACGAGTGGCGGGCGAATCCGCCGGCTTGGCTGGCGAGTTGGGCGTTCGCGCTGCAGGACCAGCTCGGCAGGGCGAGCGCGATCCACACTCATACGGCCGGTGTCACCCAGTTCCAGATCGGCAGACCCCACTGGGAGACCTACCTGACCGGCGAGGTGTCCACCGCACGCGAGGCACTGCAAGCCGCCAAGGACGCGGTACTGGCCGAAACGGCCTAGGGGTCCGCCCTCGAAGTGAGACGCGGTGTGCTGATTGCTGCCGCCGGGCCCGGCGAGGGACACCGCCGCGGGCATACGACACGCCGTCGCTTTGCGGACTAGCCCCAGCAGGCTGATCCCTGCACGTGGAGGATGCGCTGAAGAGGTTGTCCCGGCTTAGGACCCGGCGGAGCGGCAGGAGGTCCGGGGTCATCCCGTTCCTGGTCCCGGCGCTGGTCCTGTTCGGTATCTGGCAGCTGTACCCGATGCTGCGGGTCGTGTTCCTGGCCTTCACGGACTACGTCGTGATCGGCTCCGCCCCCACCTCGTTCGTGGGGTTCGGGAACTTCATCGAGGCGTTCGGCGATCCGCTGGTACGGAGCGGGCTAACCCGGGCACTGGTGTTCACGCTGATCTTCCTGCCGGGAGCGATCATCCTGCCCCTGCTGGCGGCGGTAGCTCTGACCCGGGTCAGCTCGACCCGCCTGGCCGCCTTCTACCGGGTGGTCCTCCTGGTCCCGGCGCTGCTGCCCGGGCCGCTGATATTCATCATGTGGCGATGGCTGTACAGCCCGGCCATCGGGCCCATCAACTACCTGCTGGTCGACGTGTTCGGGTGGTTCACCATCCACACGGTGCCCAACTGGGCGGGCGACCCCGTTCTCATGCTCCCCTCCATCGTGGTGATGGAATGGTGGTGGGGGATCGGGTACCACACCATCTTTTTCTTGGCCGGCCTGGCCGCCATTCCGATGAGCACCTTGGAGTCGGCACGGGTAGACGGCGCCCACGAGGGGAGGGTGTTCTGGCACATCCTGCTGCCCGGGCTGAGGCCGATAATCGCCGTGCTGGTGATCCTGCGGTTGGGCTCCGCCTTCGCCGTCATCGAGGAGTTCCTCATCTACGGCGGGGTGAACCGGGCGCTGCCGACCTACACCTGGACCGTGTACATGTGGGACACCGCGTTCAAGGTCGGCAGATGGGAGCAGGGCTACGCCTCGGCGGTAGGGCTGATCGGCACCCTGACGGTTCTCGCCTTGATCGTGCTGATGCTGCGGGTGGGAAGGTTGACGCGCTCATGACGACGGTCAACACACCGGAGGTGGGCCGCCGGGACCTGCGGGCCCTCCTAGGCCGGGTGGCAACGCACGGATACCTGGTCCTGCTGGTGCTGTTCGTGGCGCTGCCGCTGCTCTGGGTCCTGCTGCTGTCCCTCAAGACCCTCCCGGACGCCTACACCAACCAGATCATCCCGCGTTTCGGCCTGACGCTGGAGCACTACTGGCAAACATGGGGGACGATCGGCTCCCTGCGGCGCAACTTCCTCAACAGCGCCATAGTGGCGGTGGGGAGCATCTCCCTCACCGTGGCGGTGGCGAGCCTGGTGGCCTACGCAGTGGTGCATCTCCGCTTCCGCGCCAAGGCGGTGGTGATCGTCACGGCCTTCGCGGCGCTGCTGATCCCGATCCGGGTCTCCGGCATCATCGGGGTGTGGGCGGTCCAGCGCCAGCTGGACCTCCTCGACTCGGTTCTCGGGCTGATCCCGCCCTATTCGACCTTCGGGCTGGCGGTGGGCTTCTTTATCATGAAGAGCACATTCGAGCTGATACCCAAGGAGCTGATGGAAGCGGCGGAAGTGGACGGTGCCTCGCCCCTCTGGAGGTTCTGGCACGTGGCGATCCCGCTGGCCCGCAACGGCCTCATCGTCGCCGGACTGACCCAGTTCATACTGTCGTGGGGCGACTACCTGCTGGCGGTGACCCTCACGACCTCCCTGGAGTCCCGCACCCTGCCGGTGCTGCTCGCCACCGCCACGGGAGGGATGGGCGCCTGGAACTGGCCCTCGATCTCGGCGGTCTTCGTGATGGCCTCCCTGCCGGTGCTGATCGTGTTCATCTTCGTGTACCGACGGTTCATGCAAGGAGTTCTCGAAGGCGGACTACGGGGATAGGAAGAGGAAGGAAGATACATGAATGTACCGGGCGGTCCCAAAATGCTCATCGGCTACGACGTGGAGTCCTGCGCGATCGGGGAGAGCCTGAGCCGCATCAAAGATCCGGCGAACCAGCTCTACCAGGCGATGGATTCGGCGTCGATCGAGGAAGGCTGCCGCCGGATCGTGTCCCTTCACAGGGCTCTTGGTGTGGCGGGCACGGTCTTCGCCTGCGGGAAGACGGTGCTCCACGCCCTTCCCACCTTCGAGAAGCTGGTCGAGGAGGAACTGATCGACATCCAGCAGCACACCTACAGCCACGTGCTGTTCAAGGAGGACGTGCAGCTGGGGGCGACCTTTCCCGCTTCTCCCACCCCTGCCCTGCAGTTCGAAGTGCGGATGGCTTCGACGGTCCTCCGCGAGTACCTGGGTATCGAGTGCATCGGGCTGCGCACCCCCCACGGCTATGCCTTCGGCCTGTCGGACCGCCCCGACCTCGTGGACGTGATCCGATCCGAGGGTATACGCTTCGTCAGTTCCTGGGCGCGGGACCCCGAGGGGAACTCCCCGGCGCCGCTCACCAACCAGCCCCACTGGTACGACGGGGGCGGCGTGCTAGAGACGCCGTTCCAGCACTGGATGGACGTGGCGTGGTTCGAGTTGAAGGGGCTCACCGCTCACGACGAGTTCACCAAGGTGCTGCGCGAGGCGGTGGACTGGATCGTCGACAACGAGGCGGTCTACGGGACGTGCTTCCATGACTGGGGGTTGGTGCGCTACCAGTCGGAGGAGTCCGGATGGCTGCGTAACCTGGTCGAATATGCATTGGAGAGCGGGGTTGAGGTGATGAGCTACGCGGACTACTACCGGGAGGCCCAAGCCTACCAGGAGGGTGACAGCACATGACGATGCTGATGGAAGGGATCATCACACCGGTGGTCACGCCGTTCCACGACGACGGGAGCATCGACCGGGCCTCCTTCGGCGATATGCTTGAACAACTCATCAGCGCAGGCGTGCACAGCGTCATCGTCGGGGGCAGCACCGGCGAGTTCTACGCCCAGACCCTCGCCGAGCGGGTCGAGATGATGGAGCTCGGGTCCGACGTGGTGCGTCGGCGGATACCCGTGATGGCGGGGGTGTCGGCCAGCCGCACCGAGGACTCGATCACGCTCGCCACCGCCGCCCGCAACCTCGGACTGGACGGCCTGCTGGTGGGTTCGCCCCCGTACGCGGCGCCCACCGAGAAGGAGAACGCCCTCCACGCCCTGCGAATCGATCGGGCGGCCGGACTCCCGATCATGCTCTACAACTATCCGGGCCGGACCGGCTCCGATATGGGCCCCGAGTACCTGAGCAGGGTGAGCCGCTCGCCCCGGTTCCAAGCCATCAAGGAGAGTTCGGGTGACATCGACCGGCTCCACCTGCTGGCTCGCGAGTTCCCTCACCTCTCGATCGCCTGCGGGGCCGATGACCAGGCCCTGGAGTTCTTCGTCTGGGGGGCACGCTCATGGGTGTGCGCCGGGTCCAACTTCCTGGCGGCCGAGCACATTGCCCTCTACGAGGCGTGCGCCGTGAAGGGCGACTTCGAGTTGGGCCGGAGGATCATGAAGGCCATGCTCCCGCTGATGACCACCCTCGAGAGGGGCGGGAAGTTCGTCCAAGGGGTCAAGTTCGGCGCTCGCATAGCGGGGTTGCCCGCCGGGGTGCCCCGCCAACCCCTCCGGTCGCTCACCAAGGAGGAGAAGCGGGAGTTGGAGCGGGTCATCCGGACGCTACGGACCACGGTACGCAGCCTTCACGAAGTTGGATCCGCCCATGCGTGATCTGCTGACTAGGGACGAGTACGCCGCGCTTTCGTCGGCGATCATCCTGCCCGCAAACTCCTTCATCGACGGCAAGTTCCGTCCGGCCCGGTCGGGCGCGACATTCATATCCACCAACCCGGCGACGGGGGAGCCGCTCGCCGAGGTGGCCGCGTGCGGCGCCGAGGATGTGGACCTGGCGGTTCGCAAGGCGCGCAGGGCATTCGGCGACGGGCGATGGTCCAAGATGGCGCCGGCCGACCGCAAGGAGATCCTCATCCGGCTGGTCCAGCTGGTGACCCGCACCCGCCGGGAGCTGGCGGTGATGGAGAGTATCGAGTCGGGTAAACCGATCCGGGACTGCGACTCGATCGACGTGCCGGAAGCCATCGACACCATCAAGTGGCACGCTGAACTCATCGACAAGGTCTATGACCGCTCCGCTCCGGTCGGTGACGACGCCATGGCCATCATCGTGCGGGAGCCGGTCGGGGTGGTCGGCGCCGTCCTCCCGTGGAACTTCCCGCTGCTCATAGCAGCCTGGAAGATCGGACCGGCCCTGGCCGCCGGGAACTCTGTGGTGCTGAAGCCCTCCAAGCAGACGTCGCTGACCGCCCTGCGCCTGGCCGAGTTGGCCATGGAGGCGGGCCTCCCGGACGGCGTGCTCAACGTAGTCACCGGCACCGGTCCGGGGGTCGGGGAGCCGCTGGGTAGGCACAGGGACGTCGACATGGTCACCTTCACGGGATCGACCGAGGTCGGTCGCAGGTTCCTGCGGTTCTCGGCCGACTCCAACCTCAAGAAGGTCACCCTGGAGTGCGGCGGCAAGAACCCGTTCGTCGTGCTCGAAGGCGCCGAGGACCTGGATATGGTGGCGGAGCACTTCGTGACGGGCGCCTTCTGGAACATGGGGGAGAACTGCTCCGCATCGTCCCGCCTGATCGTCCACCAACGGGTGCGGGACGAGTTGCTTGACCGGGTCCTCGCCCGGGCGGCGGACTGGCGGACCGGGGACCCGCTCGATCCGGTCAACCAACTCGGTCCGCTGGTCGACGAGCCGCACCACCGCAAGGTCTGCTCGTATCTGCGGGCGGGAACCGACGAGGGGGCCGGCGTGCTGCTGGGCGGCCGGTCGCTGGGTGGCCTGTACGTGGAGCCGACCATCTTCGACGTGAACGACACCGATTCCGTGCTCGTCACCGAGGAGATCTTCGGTCCGGTAGCAGCGGTTACGACCGTCGGCAGCAACGACACCGCCATCCGTATGGCCAATGACACCCCCTACGGCCTGGCCGCCTCGGTGTTCTCCGGGAACATGCGAGAAGCCCTCCGCGGAGCACGGGCCATCCGGGCCGGTACCGTCACCGTCAACTGCTACGGCGAGGGGGACATCTCCACCCCCTTCGGCGGCTACAAGCAGTCCGGTTTCGGCGGCCGGGACAACTCCGTGTACGCCCACGAGCAGTACACCGAACTCAAGACCATCTGGATAGACCTCAGCGACCGGGCCTTGGAGGAGGCCATCGACTAGTCAGCTCCATTGTCCGTTGGTCGTAACGACCGGCACGGGAAGAAACGGGTGCATGCGTGGGCTTGGAGGTCGTGTGCGCGGAGTATGACCGACCATGAGCAGCATCGCCTTGGTCATTACATTCAGGGCGGGCAAGGAACTCGTCGTGCAGAACGCCAACCTCGTTGACGGCAGTCATGAGGCGATAGGTTGGAACTCTGGCCCCGAAAGTGGCACGTAGCCGTCTGGCCACGGAGCGGTCAGGCGGCAGATGAGGCGCATGCTCGGAGCGACGTCAGGGGGGTTGACGTGTTCGGCCGTGATGGAGATAACGCTCTCGGCGGCACGCTCGCGGAGTTCGTGCACCGTATTGAGTAGGTACTCCGGTACCCAGCCCACGGGCTTGTGCTCCGGGGTGGCGACGCGGATGGCTCGCGGATTCATCTCATTTTCGAGATCGTCAACCAGCGTTAGGAGGTCGCCGGGCAGCATCGCCTCAACAGCTTCCGAAGCGCCTTCGACGTGACGGATCCCGCGGGCGAAGAACGAGGTGGTGAGTTTGGCGTCGTCGGTGCGGTTTGGCGGGGCGAACACCTCGATACGGTCGGTCAGCTTCCGACCCTCGTTGCGGGCCATGACCTCGAAGGGGTGCCTGTCAATGCCTAGGCCCAGCTTGCTGACAAACGTGCGGTAGTCGGGGCGCCGGCGTGACATCTGCCGGTTGCGAAACACGGGGAACAACTTCGGGCTCTCATAGACTCTGTGAAGATTCGGCAAGCCCGGCAAATACGTGAAGCCGTCAACGGATTCGGAGTCTTTCAAATAGACGAAGCGGTAGGACTCCGATCCGTTAGACACCCACTGGGTGAGCAGACCCACGGGGTGGATCCGGCCCTCTGGATGGCGCCAAGTGACATACAGTCTAGTTTCGGTGCAGTTAGTCATACGTCTCTCCACCATCGCAAAGAGGGCTGCCCTCAGCCTAGCGAGCGTTAGAACCGGTCAGTCGCTCCCAGTTCCGACGCATTACCCGTTCAGCGAACTTCCGAGCGAGCATCGACATCCGATGCTCCGGGATCGCCCAGATCGGCGCCACCAGGTCTTCTATTCCGGGAAGTTGGTTGAGCCAGTGTTCTGTAGCGTCTCCGCCGCCCAACATTCGGGCTTCCACCACAGCATCGATCGGGTGCGGTCTGGCACGGAACTTTGTCCTAGCTCGGTCGGCGAACGCCTCGGGCGTGTAATTGTGATCTTTGGACGACATCCGTTCCAGCCTCTGTGCGTTGCTTAACAGGAACCCGAGACTTGATGCATGATCGAAGGTAGGGGCCAGATAGCGGCCGGACTCCGACACGATAACGGCCCAGTTCTCTTCATGGCGATCGGTGTTACCGATGAGGGCGTCCAATACCAGATACCCAACGAACACTCCCCAAGCCGATGAACCGTTCGCGCCTGGGGGAGACGGATAGTCTTCCAACGTCCGGTGGATAGCCGCAACTGTATATGACCTTCGGTCGTCGACGGTTACGTGGATGCCATGTTCGGCGAGCAACTCGTTCCCGAGAACCAGATCTTCCGCCGGGCCGAGCACGGAACGACATATCGTCCCGAATACGGCGGTGTGACCCCTGCCGTCGACGCAGAGCTCAACCCGGGCTGCAGGTAGCCCCAACGCGACGGCTACGCCGTAGGCGATCCGCTCGGCCCAATCATCGCCTTTGCGGTACTTCGAGCCGTCTCCGAGCGTGTTGAAGGTGGCGTCTTTCATCAGCCATAGTCGTTCTTGGGTATCCGGCCTAATCAGCCAGCGCTTGGGCTTGGTTCCCAGAACTTCCTCCCCATATAGGTTCCATTCGCTGACATCGATCTCGATGTATCGGTGCGGCTGCTCGCTCAAATCTCCAGGCATCACAGCTATAGCGTAACCAACCGAAGAACAACACATAGACCGGCGTCCGGCCGCTGGCGTTTCCACACTCGGGCGCTGGATCACAACTCAGCCTGTTAGGGCAATCGAACAAGCGCGAACGCCCGGACTAGCCGGGGCTACCCCGCCAAGAGAGCGCGAGGGGCGGGGGGAGAGCGGGGTTGACTGGCTGTCGCTGGCCGGGCCGTGGTCAACGTTCCTGAGGATCACCGGCTACCGGCCGATGCCACCAGCCACTAGGAGGGTGCTGAGTCGGGAGTTCGCTGGAGATAGCCTCCTCCGCATGGCACGCACCGGTTCCGGGGGTGCCGAGACCGCGAAAACCGTCGAGGCGGTCTCCTCCGGCGGGCCCTCCCCCAACCGCCACCTCCTCGGCGTCGAACGCGTCCCGCCGTACCCTCCACGAGGGGCTGGGTGCACAACATGAACCAAATCACGGTCCGATCGGTACCGAAAGCGGACCGTTGGCGCTTTGCGGTTACCTACAAGCATGCAACAGGCCTGTGACACAACCAACCCGTCGCATGACTACACGTCTTCCAAACACAACCGAACTAAAGACCCGGGACACTAGGAGGGTGCTGAACAATGACGATTGCTGGGGGCCTGCCGCCCGCCGACCCAGGCAGCATGTCGGCAATTGGCAGGCCGCTGGTGGATTGCTCAGCACCCTCCTAGAAAATCGTCGTCGCGGCATCTACAACGTTGTACTCATCGTCCACGACGAGCAGAACTCTCCACTTGTCGAGGGTGGTGCAGGGATGGGAAATCCCGACCCGGGCCGGGGTGCCCACGGGGAGGAAGGTGGGATCATCGGGGCGCACGAAGGCGTGCTGGTCGTTCAACTCGACGATGGGAGACGGCCCGCTCCCGTCGGCCGGGAGGGGGTCGATCACCGAGGGGGAGCCTTCGTCGAAGCCGATGTCCCGGCGTCCGACGTTGAGCAGGGCCAGGTCGGTCTGCGGCCTCGATACGACGGTTGCGCCCACCTCGAGCGCCCCTTGGAACGGGGTGTAGGCCCAGCCGGGCTGGACGCTGGGACCGACCGCGGCGTAGTGGCCGTGATCGTGGACCAGGTAGCAGCCCGAGCGGATAACCAGCCGGTACTCGTCAATCGAGGTGAGTTGGTGCTGTACGTACCCAGTGACTTTCTCGAAGATCTCCGATCCTCCGATGCTGAGCACCGGGGGGTGGTCGCCGGCGAAGACTCCCGCCGTGTGGAAGTCGCGGAATGTGCCGGTGACCGAGTTGAGATAAGAGTTGACCGACGCCAGGCTCTCCGGTGAGCGGTCCTCACCGGCGGGACCCTCGTAGGCACCGATGCCGCCGACCACCGCGGTGCGGGTTTGGCAGATCTCGCGCGCCACGGCTTCGGCCTCGGCCCGGCTGCGGCATCCCGTGCGCCCCTTCGGCACGCCGATGTCGATCAGGAACCGGAGACCGGTGGGTTCCGTCCCGGTGGCGTCGATCACCGCCCGGTAGGCCCTCACCACGGCCACCGAGTCGACGAAGCTGTACACCTCCGTGCCGGGCTCTGCCGCCAGTCGGACCAGGCTCTCCAGCGCCACAGGGTCGGCCGCCTCGTTGGCCAGCAGGATCCGGCGGATCCCGAACCGGTGGGCGGTGACTGCCTGGTGCGGCAGGGCTACCGTCATGGCCCAGGTTCCGCTCTCGAACTGGAGCTTCCACAGGGCCGGGGCCATCGTCGTCTTGCCGTGCGGGGCGAGGAGGACATCGTTGTCGGCACACCATCGGCCCATCACCTCGGCGTTGTGGTGCAGGGCGCTCCGCCGGAGCATGGCGAAGGGGGTAGGGAGATCCCGGAGGGCGTTCAATCCGGCTCCGGATACCCCTGTCGGGGTCCAAGGCCTGCCGCCGGCTTCGGGAGGTAGGCCCTTCAATCCGGGTGGCAGGGGTATGCGGTCCAGTGATCGGAGCGCCTCCTCCATCACTTCGTAGTCGATTCCGGCTGGTTGTGGCATCGTTTCTCCACGGCGATGGTCTGTGTGCCCGTGCTACGGTCATGCTACAGCGTGGCTTCGACGGGTCCCGGACGCAACGGCTGACGGGACGTGATGCCGGCTACCGACACGCAGGGTCTTGATCGAGAGTGCTCACCATTCAACCGGACGACTTGAAGTTCGACTACAGCCGCCTCCACGAGCCGGTGGCGACCCTCCGTCCCGGCGAGCGGGCGATGGTCCGCACCGTTGACTGCTTCACGGAGAGGTTCCAGACCCCCGAGGGTTTCACCGACGAGAACCTGCGCTGGACCCACAAAAACCTGGACGGGGTGACCGGACCGATCGCCGTTGAGGGTGTTCAAGCCGGAGACACCATCGCGGTCACACTCCATTCGGTCAAGCCGAACAGCGTCGGCTCCGTGGTACTCAGCCGCTGTGAGGCGCATTCGGTATACGACTGGTGGCAAGAGGAGTTCGCGTGCGACGGGCTGGTGATCGAAGGCGACACCATCGATGTCTTCGGGATCAGCCTGCCGATCGACCCGGTGGTGGGTTGCATCGCCGTGGCTCCGGGCCGGGAGTCGGTGCTCAGCATCAAGCAGGGCCGCTACGGAGGCAACCTCGACTGCGATCTGATTCGGGAAGGGGCGACCGTCCTGCTCGCCGCGGAGGTGGACGGCGCGTACCTGTACCTCGGTGACAGCAAGGCCGTACTGGGGCGCGGCGAGGTGTGCCAGCCGCCCGAGATCGGCACCGACGTCGAGATCACAGTTGAGATTGCAGAAGGGATAGACGGCGCCGACCTGGTAGGACCCAGGCTCATGTCGGTGGACACCATTGCCTCGATCGTCTCCTACACCAGCCTGGGGGAAGCGGGCCGGATGGCCTTCAAGGACCTGCTCAACTGGCTCGACGGCGCCACGGAGATGTCGCGCCCAGAGTTGGGCGTCTTCATGGCTTCCGTTGCCGACCTCGGGGTTTGCCAGGTGTCCAACAGCCTGTACACGGCCCACTGCAAGATACCTCGCAAGTACGTCGAACTTCTCAACCCGAGTCCGGACGCCTTCTGACCGGACCTTAGCGACACCAACCCGTTCTGAACCGGGCGGGACCCGACAATGGTCCCCAAGAACTCCTCTAGCCTGCGAGGCAGGCGACGCGCCGGGCGGCGACGAGACAACGTATCCGGAGTGAGCGGTGAGGTTGCGGGACGGGCGCTGCCACCGAAAGAGTGACGGGTCAGCGCCCGGACGTGTCAAGGACCTGCTGAGCGGGAACCCTCCGCCGCCGCGGTCATGTCGCCTAGGAGGGCGCTGAACAATGACGATTCCATCCGGCCCTCCACGACCACCGTGTCACCGGCCCGTTGCTCGGGCCTGCCGCCCGCCGGCCCAGGCATTTTGCCGGCGGTTGGCAGGCCGCTGGTGGATTGCTCAGCACCCTCCTAGCACGCCTCGAAGCATCGACGGGGTAGCCTCATCGCTAATAGGACCTTCCCAATCGACCAGGCGAAATGCCTGCTTGACCGGATGTGGGACCCCTACGACCGTTGCTTCCGCACTCGTAAGGACAGCGATCGCGGCTTCCTGGACGCAGGGCTCCGAAACGTAACGGGCTCGCGTCCACCATCGACACCAGCTTGCCCGCGAAGGCGGACTGGCCATACGGGCGCGAGGCCCTGTCGATCATGTTCTTCAACACGCCGGTGATGCTGCCGTTGTACTCGGGGGACGCGATCAACACGGCGTCGGATGAGCGAGTCCTAGCCCCGATTTTTCATGCGGGGGTTTGTACTAGACGAGCAGAGCGCGCGATGTAAGCTTCTGACCAGGGACTACGGCCATTTCCACAATCCCGTCTCGGCCCGGCGGGACCTTCACCCGTCGGGTGAAGCCAGGCCCAGTCACGATCATGTGGTTGATGTGGCCTGTTGCCGTGGGTTTGTCTGGAAACATGAAGAATCAAGGCTAGTGCGCAACTCCAGCACCGGACCCGGAGTCAGATCGCCCTCGGAATCCTCGTTGAACAGCGGTATCCGTGCTGCACCGCCCGAGATGTCGACATCACCCCGCGGCTCTGCCAGTGGCTTGGCAGCCTTGAGCAGCATCGTGTTGTACGAACTGCGCCTGAGGCTGCCGGGTATCGCCAGGCTATGGATGGAATGCTCGTTCAAGAATGACTCCTCTGCACTATCGCAGCACCGCGATCACGAGAAATGTCGAGTCGCTGATGTGGCTGGCCAACATGGGTTGTATAGAGATCCACCCCTGGCTGTCCCGGCTCCGGCATCTGGACCGGGAAGACTTTGCGGTGTTCGACCTCGACCCGGCTGAGGGGGCCACGTGGAAGCAGGTGGTGGCGGTCGCCCGGTTGCTTCGCGTGGCTCTCGACCGCCTCGGGCTGCGCGGGTATCCCAAGACTTCCGGGTCCAGAGGAATACATGTCTACGTCCCGCTGGATCCTATCTACGACTACCGGAGGGTCCGGACGTTCGTCGAGAGGCTCGGACATCTCCTGGCGTCGGCCAACCCGCAAGATGTGACTATGGACCGCAACATCCCGAGGCGCAGGGGCAGGGTCTTCATCGACTCGGGACAGAACCGGGCCGGAGCGACCATCGCGTCCGTGTACTCGGTCCGTCCCCGGCCAGGCGCCCCGGTGTCGACTCCCCTTCGTTGGGAGGAACTCGACCGCATCAGCCCGGGGGACTTCACCATCGCCACCGTCTGGCACCGGATCTCCGGGTTCGGAGACCTGTTCGCGCCGGTTCTCAAGGGCGGACAGGTCCTCGACCATGCGGAAGCAGCCTTAGGCATCGTCCTTGCCTGAGGCGACCTGAGCGCTGGCCACGCCTCTGAACAGACCATGCAGCCGATTACTTTGCCGAACTTGTCACACCCACGGTGTACAAAGTCGTAGAAGAAAACACGGGACCGTGGCACAAGTTCGCCGCGAGCAAGGGATTCAGAACGGTCCCAATACAGAAGGAGGGGTATATCCATGACGGAAAACCGACACGCTGATGATGTAGCCGGGGTTATCGCATCGGCCTTTCTAGTCTCTGTGGTCTTTGGCTCATGGCTTGTAGATGCTCTTACATCCGTTCGTCCGTGGGTATGGACTCTGTTCGGATTGTGGTCTCTAGGACTTGGTATCTCCGTCTACAGGTGGTGGATGACTCGCCGATCCATACCCACCTCGATATGGATGCCTTGGCTCATGCTCGTGATTGTCGGGGCTCTATTGGAGTACGTCCTTTCGACCCTCACTTAGGAGCGCTTCACCCTGGTTGGGTTGTTGAGCGATCACTCCTAGAGTGATTGCTATGACAGACAAGACATCAAGGTACCGGGTCGAGGAGTTGGCAGTGCAGGCGGGGATCGGTGTGGACACCGTACGCTACTACCAGGGTATGGGACTCCTTCCTCCTACCGGGCGGGAGGGCCGGGCCGTCGTTTACCGTTCCGCTCATCTCACGCGGCTTCGAACCATCCGGGCCCTCGCGGACGACGGGTTCACGCTTGCTCAGATCAAGCGCTTGCTCGAAGAGTCCGGAGACCCTCTGCTCGTATCCCTTGCCGGAACGATTGTCGGGCTGACCAGGGATGAACTGGCGGAGCGATCAGGGCTTGCCCTGCCCTTGGTGGACATCGCGGTATCGGCCGGGCTGATCGAACCCCTTGGCAACAGCGTGGAGGAACGATTCTCGCCCGACGTGGCACCGATGCTGGCCGCCGGCATGTCGCTCCTCGAGGCCGGGTTCCCGCTTGACAGGCTGGCAGCTCTGGCTGCCCGTCACGCCACCGGAGTGGAGAGCGTGGTGGACGAGGCAATCGACCTGTTCAAAGACCATGTCCGGTCCGGGCAGTCGGACAGTCCCGAGGATCTTGCCAAGCTGTTCCGTACCCTCCTGGCGCACGTCACCAGGCTTGTCGCGCAGCACTTTCACCACACCGTGGTCAGCCGGGTCAAGGAGCGTCTCGAGGATTCCGAGGATGAGGCCCTGGTCGAGGCTCTCGAGAACGCCGGGAAGCAGCAGTTCGTCGTCTCCACCGAATGGCGATGATCGAACGTCGACGGCTGGAACAACGCATAGCCAGGGCCGTCGCCCGGGCGGCCGTTTCCGGCCGGCCGTCGGTGGTAACGGTGGCCGCGCCCGCCGAAAACCTCGATCCTCTCGCCATCGCCCTGGGTGGCGGGCCACCCTTCGCCTACTGGGAGAGTCCCGGGCGGAGCTTTGCGGTCGCGGCGCTCGGGGAGACACTCAGCCTGGTGCCGGAGGCCGGTCCTGAGAGGTTCGCCGCCGCATCATCGGCAGTTCGCGAGCTGGCGACTCGAACCCACCAGGTGTCGTTCGAAGGCACCGAGCGGGCGCCCCTTCTCATCGGAGGCTTCTCCTTCCCCGACCGGAGCCGCTGGCCCGGTTTCCCCTCGGGACGGCTGGTGCTGCCCCGCCTGGCATTCATCCGCCGTGGACCCGCACGGACCGCCTGGGTGGCCACCGCCGAGGTCAGCAGCGACGACGACCCGTCCGCCCATGCCGGAACCCTGCTTGCCAGGCTACGGAAGGCTCGGCTGATGCGACCGGACAGGATATACCCGGAAGTCATCGATGATCCGCATGCCGAGAAGGTCGATCTGCGGGATCCTTCCCTCGTGGAGAAGGCTGCCCGCGCGGTCCGGGCGGTCCGGAGCGGCGCTCTCCGGAAGGTGGTACTCGCCCGCTGCCTGGAGTTGGAGCACCGACCCGAACTCGGCCCGTACCTCGCCGCCCTGCGCCACATCCACCACGAGACCGCCCTGTTCGCCTTCGCTGGGACGGAAGGTCCTGTGTTCTGCGGAGCTACGCCCGAACTGCTCGCCAGCGTGGAAGGCGTGACGGTCTCTACCCTCGCCCTCGCCGGTACCGCTCCCCGGGGCGGGAGCCCGTCCGGGGACGATCTGCTCGCTGACCGGTTGGTCGGGGATCCGAAGGAGATGGAGGAACATCTTCTCGTCCACAGCGAGATCTCCCGGCGTCTCGACAGGAACGGCTTCGTGGTCGGACCGCGGCAGAAGACCAGCGTTCTCCGGCTTCCAGGGATCCAGCACCTATCCACCCCGGTTACGGCGATAGCACCGGTCGGCACGAACGTCCTGGACGTCGTCGGCGCGTTGCATCCGACCCCGGCGGTGGCTGGACTCCCTGTCGAAAGGGCCATCGAATGGATAGCCGAGCACGAGGGATTCGACCGGGGCTGGTATTCCGGGCCGGTCGGCTACTGTGACCTGGCCGGAAACGGCGAGTTCCACGTAGCCCTGCGCTCCTGCTTGATCGACGAGGACGGCACCCGGCTCTTCGCCGGGGCGGGTATCGTCTCCGCCTCGTCTCCCGAGCGGGAGGCCGAGGAGACCAACCTGAAGCTCGGCGCGCTGCTTCCGTCCCTCTTCGGGATGAAGGATCACCGCTGGCGGGCCCACGCGACAGCCCATGCTCTGTTCGCCACCTTGCGTGCAGGCTCGGTCGGGGGCGTGGTCATGTCACCGGGCTCGCGCAACACCCCCCTGATGCTGGCCGCGGCCGCTGAAGACATCGCGTGCTGGACGGTGCTCGACGAGCGTTCGGCGGGGTTCGTGGCCCTCGGCATGGCCAAGGTCTCGGAGCGCCCGGTCGCGCTCGTCTGCACCTCTGGATCGGCGGCCGCCAACTACCTGCCGGCCGTGGCGGAGGCCGACCGGGCACGCGTGCCCTTGGTGGTCATCACCGCAGACCGGCCGCCTGGTTTCCTCGATCGTGACGCTCCCCAGACCATCGACCAGGTGAACCTGTACGGGTCAAGAGTCCGGGCTTCCTCCAACCTTGCGGTCGCCCACGAATGCCATCCCGACCTGGTGATACAGGAAACCCTGAGACTCCTGCGGGCCGCCCGGCCGCCCGCGGCCGGACCGGTGCACCTCAACGCCCCGTTCGACAAGCCGCTGGAGCCTCCCCACCGCCACGACTTCCGGATCCCCATCCCGCAAGCCGACGTGCCCTCGCAGCCCGGAGTCGACCTCGAGCAGGCGAATAGGCTTGACCTCTTCATCCGCCGGGCTTCCCGTGGGGTGATCGTGGTCGGACCGTGGACCAGCACCACCGACGAAAGGCTCGCCGTTGAACGCATCGCGACGATGTCGGGATGGCCGATCCTGGCCGACGGGATGTCGGGAATGCGCCAAGTAAGCCACGGCAACCTGGTCACCGGCGCCGATCTACTACTCCGGGACACTCCGTTCGTCGCTTCCGTTCCGGCGGACGCCGTCCTGCGGATAGGAGCCCTCCCCACCGGCACGGCATCCCAGAACTGGTTGGACTCCCTCGGAGCCCCTCAGGCTCTTCTCGACCCGGACCTGCGCTGGAACGCGTCGGGACCGGAGTTGGTACTGAGGGACCCGGTCGCCCCTTTGCTCGACGCCGTTTCGCCTGCTCGAACCGAACCCGGCTGGATGGAGTCATGGCGTAGTGCGGAGGAGGAGATCAGAAGTCGCCGTAGGCGGGAGCGGGCCACCCACGCCGACACGGAGCTGGCCGTGGCCGCCTCGGTGCTTCAATCCGAAAGGACGCTGTGGGTGGCGTCCAGCATGCCGGTACGCCACGTTGACGCGATGATGGAACCCGGCTGCAACGCCCGTGTGTTCGGGAACCGCGGCGCCGCGGGCATTGACGGGACCATCGCGTCGGCGGTGGGAGCCTCCCTGGCATCGGGAGAGAGATTGACCGTCCTCATCGGGGATCTGGCCTTCCTGCACGATGTCGGTTCGCTTGCCGTCGCCCGCCAGTTGGAAGCCCCCCTCTCCCTGGTGGTTCTCGACAACGGGGGTGGGGCCATATTCGAGAGCCTCCCGTATCTGCGATCCCTGCGGAGATCGGGTAGCCCGGCTGCCTACGCCGAGGCCCGGGAGTTGTTCGTCACCCCCCACCGCCAGGATCTGGTGTCGATCGCAGCCGGTTTCGGGATACCGGCCAGGCAGGTCGAGCCCGGGGAGGTCAGTCGGGCTCTGACCATGGCACGCCGAGGGAAAGGGCCCCGCGTGTTCGTCGTCGCTACCGACCAGGATGCAATGTTCGCCGCCTATGAACGGCTGGCAGCGTCACAGTCCTGAACCTGCAAACCAAAAGTCGAGTACCAGACCGGGTCGGGGAACCGGGCATGCAGTCCGATGACGCATGTAGACCATGGCAAGGTGGGTCGATATCCAGGCACTCGAACACCGAGGAGAGGGGGGATCGCTGCTTACGACGATCCAATGACCCTGCTCTTGCTTCGTGCAATCAGGTTCTGGTGACCCTGGTCGCGGAGGGGTAACCCCGAGTCACCCTTTGAAGCCGGCGATCAGATGCTGCTTGAGGTCGGACAGTTCCGGGCTGAGGGACACGTGATAGGTGTGGGGGTTGACGAGGCGCCGCACACCGGGATCTAGTCTCGCCAGGTCGGCGTCCCGTCGGGACCGAGAGGCCTCGATGTCTCCGGCGTCGTTCGGCACCCGCCGACCGTTGCCCAGGACCTTCACCCGGAGCGACTCCACTTCGGAGACCTCGTAGTGGGTAAGGGTCCGCCCCACGTCGGAACGGCTGGGGTGCACTAGGCGGATGGGACGCTCGTCCGGATCGTGGTCGTCGAGGGTGACCAGGTCGGCATTGGCGGTACCGCGACGGTCGTAGACCCGCCAGAGCCGCTTGCGTCCGGGGTCGGGAACCTTGGCCGGGGTCTCCGAGATCTTGATCGCCGGGGTCCACTCCCCGCCGGAATCCTCGATCGCGACCAGCTTGAAGACCCCGCTCAGGCTCGAGTAACCGTGGGAGGTGGCCAGACGGGTCCCCACCCCGTACACCAGCCTGTCGAGTAGCCCGCCGGCCTCCACTCCGTAACGGGCCGCCTCCTCGGAAATCTGGTTCCGGATCTGCCAGATGGTCAACTCGTCCAGTTCCGAGGACAGCACGATCGACACTTCTTCGAAGCCGGCCGCATCAAGCATCGCGGCCGAGCGGATGGCCAGATGCGCGAGGTCGCCGGAGTCGAGCCGGATCCCCACCGGCCTGTGCCCCCGGCGGCGTAGCTCCTCGAACACGGTTATGGCATTGGGAATGCCCGACCCGAGCGTGTCGATCGTGTCGACCAGGAGGAGGCAGTCATCGGGATAGACATCTGCGTAGGCGCGGAAGGCGTCGAGTTCGCTTCCGGAGTCGGCCATGAATACCTGGACCATGGAGTGGGCGTGCGTCCCCTTCGACGGGAACCCCAACTGGTAGGAGGCGGCAAAGTTGGAGGATCCGACGGCGCCGGCGATCAGGGAAGAGCGGGTGGCGACGGTGGCGGCCGCTTCCGGCGCCCGGCGCATACCGAACTCCATCACGGCGGCGCCTCCGGCAGCTTCCACCACCCGGGAGGTCTTGGTGGCGATCAGCGTGGCGTAGTTAAGGCGGTTGAGGAGGGGGGTCTCCAGGAGCTGAGCTACCGCCAGAGGCGCCTCGACCGTCAACACAGGGGTGTTGGGATGGACCACCCGACCTTCCGGCACCGCCCACATGGATGCGCTACCGAAACCTTCCGACCGGGTGAGCCAATCGATGAACGGCTCCCCGAACAAGCGAGCCCCGTTGTTGCTGCGGATATCCCGTAGCGCGGCCCGTTCCTCCCTCCCGAACCAGGTTCGGGCCATCCATTCGAGCAGCGGCCCCAGACCGGCGGTGATGCAGTAGCCGGCCTGGTGACTCCCGTAGTCGGGGTAGGAACGGAACAGGTAGTCGAACTGGGCGCTCCGGTCGGCCAGCCCGTAGCGGTGATAGAGCTGGGCCATCGTGAGTTGGTAGTGGTCGGTGAAGAGAATGCCCTCGGTAAGCACCCTCGTTACGTTACCTGAGCAACCTCCTGTTCACGGCCTTCGGGCCCCTTTCCTGTCCGCTGCCGGGCCGCTGACGACCGACCGGCTAGCCTTCTTGGACCATGACGAGATATGACAACAACACGGCGTTGGTGGTGGTTGATGTCCAGAACGACTTCGCCGATCCGTCCGGCAGCCTGTACGTTGCAGGAGGAGACACCGAGGTGGTCCCGGCCGTGAACCGAGAGGTGGCCGAAGCGGTCGCGGCCGGGTCGAGCGTCTTCTACACCCAGGACTGGCACCCGGAGCGTACTCCCCACTTCGCAATCGACGGCGGGATCTGGCCCGTGCATTGCGTGGCCGGCTCGAAGGGGGCCGACTTCCACCCGGACCTCAGGGTGGAAGGACCGAGCGTCCGCAAGGGAACCAACGGGGAAGACGGATACTCCGGATTCACGATGCGGGACCCGGCCTCCGGCGATACATTGCCCACACCTCTCGCCTCGATGATCCGGGAAGCCGGTTGCCGCCGGGTCGTAGTCGTCGGCCTTGCTCTCGACTACTGCGTCAAGGACACCGCCCTCGACTCCAAGCAGGAGGGCTTTGATACGACGGTGTTGCTCGGTGCGACCGCGGCTGTGAACCTGGCCCCTGACGATGGTGACAAGGCGATCGAGGAACTGCGCCAGGTCGGCGTCAAGGTAGCGTGACCCCAGCGCGTCAATCCGTCCGGGCGGAGATCATTCCCCATATCGATGACATAGGGGTAACCCTCGGCTCCGTGAAGGCGATGGACGAACTGGCCGGGGCCGGATTCGTCACCTCGGGCTCGGTCATGGCGCCTTGCCCGTGGTTTCCCGACGTGGCCGAACTTGCCGCTCGACGTCCCGAACTGGATCTCGGTCTCCACCTGACGCTCACTTCGGAATCGGCCCGGATGAGATGGCGTCCCATGTCCACTGCTTCCCGCACGTCGGGCTTGATCGATGGCGATGGCTACATGTGGTCGCAGGTTCCGGGCCTGCGTGCCAACGCCCAGCCGGCCGCCATCGAGGACGAACTCGAAACCCAGATCGCCGCCGCCATCGAGGCAGGGATCCGCATCACCCACCTCGACCACCACATGGGAGGTGCGTTCGCTCCGGAATTCGCCGAGATCACCATGAGGGTGGCCCGCCGCCACCACCTTCCCGTGCTCGTACCGGGAGACCCCGCCGCCTATGCGGGAGTTCTGAATTGGGGACCGGCCGACATGGCGTTACTCGCCGGCCTCCGCGACGACGTCGTGGCGGGTGGCGGCGTGCCGATCGATCACTTCCTGATGGGACTTACATTCCAGAACGAGGATCCCCCCACCGTCTACCGGAGGTTCATGACGGAGGCAAGCGGCCTATCCTTCCTGTCCATGCACTGCAACGTACCGGGCGAGGTATGGGCCGTGCATCCCAGAGACGCCGCCTGGCGGATCGCCGAGTACGAATGGCTCCGGGGAGGGCCCCCCGAGATCCCGGACGATCTGGTCCTAACGGACTTCCGGGAGGTCGGGGCCCGCTGGAATTGGAACTGACCGGCCGCCAACCAGCCCCCTTCGGTGAGTTCGATCGCGGTACTGCAAACGACTACGCATAGCGTGAACGCGCCCTAGCCGTGATTCTTCATGTTTCCAGACAAACCCACGGCAACAGGCCACATCAACCACATGATCGTGACTGGGCCTGGCTTCACCCGACGGGTGAAGGTCCTGAACAATGACGATTGCTCGGGCCTGCCACCCGCCGACCCAGGAATAATGCCGGCGGTTGGCATGCCGCTGGTGGATTGCTCAGCACCCTCCTAGGACAAACACCCGCATGAAAAACCGGGGCTAGTTCTTACTCCAAGGATCGAACAGTCTGAGCCGGCTGAACCGCGAGAAGTCACGCGTGTTCCTCGTTACCACGACCATTTCGTTCACCTGGGCCGTAGCAGCAATCAGCGCATCGAGGACAGGTGCGGGATCCGGCACATGTAGAGCCGCCGCGGCGCGTGCCACATCACCATCTACAGGCAGAATGCGCCCGCCGAACGCTCTCGAAACGTCGTTGTCGAGCCAGTCACGCAGGACAGACCCCTTGGTGGAGTCCTTTCGTTCGGCCAGCAGTACACCGTGTTCGAGTTCCTGGATGGTGATGGCAGATATGTAGGTGATGGCTGCGTCGATCTCGTTGGCCCATCGGGCAACGTTCGGGTCGGCCCCACCCCCCGTGATCTTGCGCACCTCGGAAACCACGTTGGTGTCGAGCAGGTACATCAGTCGAAGTTCACGCGGCGCGGCCGTTCAACACGGCTGGGAATCGGAAGTTCCACCTCGCCTGCACCGGGTGTGCTGCACAGCATGTCTACGAGGCTGGGAGCGCCATCGACCAACTTCGTGTAGTGGTCGTAGCTCACGAGCACATGGGAGGGACGGCCTCGATCAGTTATGTAGACAGGGCCGTCGATGGCGGCACGCTTGGCATCTCCGGTACGCTGGTTGAACCTCCGACTGGTCATCGTTCGAGCCGGTTTCAGCATGCGGTCGGGAACCTCCTCGTATATGTAGCTACGTTACTACAATTACACTCGCCCAGACTTCCTCGGGATTGGCCCAATCACTGGCATCGCGAGGTGGCTGGGCCGCTCATCCGCAATAGGATGACAAAGACCACGCCACTATAGTTAGTTAACTACCGCCAACATCTCTTACCCTTGCGGCGTACCCGGCAAACCACAACCCGGAAACTAGGAGGGTGCGGGGCCTGGTTCGGGACCGGTGGCGGCCGGGAAACCGGAAGAGGACCAGTCGGACCACGATCCGGGATACAGGGTGGGTTCCGGGAAACCTGCCAGGTGCAGGGCGAGGATGTTGTGGCAGGCAGTCACGCCGCTCCCGCACGAGCTAACGATCGGCTCAACAGGGTCGATACCCAATTCCTTGAAGCGGTCCGCCAACCCTTCGGGTGACTTGAAGCGACCGTCCGGACCCAGGTTCCCGTCGGTGGGCACCGAGATCGAGGTAGGGATGTGGCCCGCTACGGGATCGATCGGCTCGACGTCCCCCCGGTAGCGCTCCGGAGGGCGGGCGTCGACAACCTGGATGTTCCCGAGCCGGGACAGGAGAGCGTGGCGGTCGATGGTGGGGGTACGACCCTCGCCGGCATCGAAGGTGGTGGGAGCCATCCCTCTTACCGTGACAGTCGTAGGTCCGCCCTCTGCCGTCCATCCGGAGTACCCGCCGTCCAGGACGCTCACCCCAGCATGACCTAGGTCGCGCAGCATCCACCAGAGGCGGGCCGCTATCGAGCCGGGTCCCTGGTCATATACCACTACATGGTGGTCGTTCCCGATGCCCCGCTGCCCGAGCAGCTCGGCGAACCGGTCACGGTCCGGGAGTGGATGGCGGCCGGGCCCCGCAGGCGCGACCAGATCCTCGTCCAGGTCCATGAACAATGCCCCGGGAATGTGCCCCTGCTCGTAGTGCGTGCGACCCTTCCCCGGCTCGCCCAAGTACCAACGGGTATCCACCACCCGTATGTCCGGACCGTCAAGCCGTTCCGCCAGCCAGGAGCAGGAAGCGAGCGGTCCGGTCATCCAACCGAGCCGGTCGGGCGGGGTGGTGGCCGGTAACCGGTCCGCACCATGGAACCCACCGAGAACAGGGCGAAGGCCATCCGGATGATGACGTACCATGCCAGCACCAGGACCTCGAGGGGAACCGTCAACTGCGAGTGGAAGTGCATCCTCCTGGTGGTCCACATCCTCAACTCGCCGGTCTCGGCGCCCGGAGGCCCCATCGTCCAGCGACCTTTGAAACCGGAACGGTTGGTCAACTGGTAGCAGTACCGGTTACCGGCCAGTTCCCAGCGCCTCCCCCAAGGGTCCAGACGTTCTGCCGAGAGCAGTAGGTCCTCTCCCTCCCAGACGTGGAGACCATCGGTCCCGTCGGGAAGGATCAACCAGGTGCGGCCGTCGGGCAGGTCGACCCGGGCTGTCCTTCTCCGGGCCGGTACCCCACGAGCAAGGACGCCGGTCGGCGACTGGAACCGCCACACTGGGGCCAATCCCCTGCGGCTGATCGTGACGGTCTCTGGTGCTTCCGGGGTCATCAAGGAGGTCCGTTCCGAGTTACGTCCGGCGCCCGTTCCGGGTTCGGGTCGCAGCGCCGGCTGCCACGTCCCGCACAGTCGCCCCGATCGCATCGACCAGGGACCCGAAGGTCTGCTTCGCTCCGGCACGCATCTCCGGATCATTGACGGCGGTTGCGACCGCCTGGCCCAGCCCCTGCGCGGCCGTCACGAAGCCGCTCCAGGCTTGGCGCAATTCATCCCGGGATCCTTCCTTCTCCGGGTCCGCGAACCCGGACCGCAGCAGGTCGCCCAACTCGGCGAACCCGGTAGCCACCTGCTCCCAGGCAGCTTCGGGGTCGTCATGGTCTCTAACATCGTCCATGTGAATCTCCACTTGCTCGATGCCACATACGAACTGTTCCGAGCCTACTTCGGTTTCCCGCGTAGGCAGGCTCCCAACGGAACGGAAGTGGGTGCCGTGTACGGCATCATCGAAACGACCCTCCGCCTGCTCCGGGAAGACGGCGTAACGCATCTGGCGGCCGCCACCGACGCGGTCATAGAGTCGTTCCGGAACGACCTGTTCGAAGGCTACAAGACCGGCGAGGGAGTCCCGCCCGAACTGCTGGTCCAGTTCCCGCTGGCGGAGGAAGCCCTCGAGACGCTTGGCGTGACGGTCTGGGCCATGCGCGACTTCGAGGCGGACGACGCTCTCGCCACCGCCGCGCTCCGCTGGGCGGACGAGGTGGACAGGGTGGTGATCCTCAGCCCGGACAAGGACCTGATGCAGTGCGTAATAGGCGACCGCGTTGTCACCTACAACCGGAGGGCCCGCCAGCAGTTCGACGAGGACGGCGTGATCGAGAAGTTCGGGGTCCTCCCCACTTCCATACCCGACTACCTAGCTCTCGTAGGTGACTCTGCCGATGGTGTACCCGGAATCGCCGCCTGGGGCGCCAAGTCCACCTCGACGGTCTTGGCGCGCTACGTCCGGATCGAGCGGATACCCTCCACGCCGATCGCCTGGGACGTCAAGGTGAGAGGGGCGGCTCGCCTCTCCACCAATCTCGAGGCGGCCCGCCCCGAAGCACTCCTCTACCGGACCCTGACCACCCTCCGGCGAGACGTGCCGCTCCAGGAGTCCCTCGGCGATCTCGAGTGGGAAGGAGTCGACCGGCCCCGGTTCATTGCCCTGTGCGATCGGCTCGGGTTCGGCCGGGTCCGCCGGCGCCCCCACCCCCGGGCCGGCCCCCGCACCGGCGCCTCCGGCGCCCACACCGCTGGTCCGTCCCCGGCACGGACGCTTAGGACCCAAGCCGGATCGAGCCGAGCAACGAACGACGACCACACCGGCCCACCGACTTCTCACCTCCCGCAAACCGATACGGGGTGGCCAGAACGGAACCGGCCGCGCGTTAGCGCTGCACTCCGGCTTACCTTGACGTTCGCCCGATTTTGTGGTCTACTTCCCGGGAGACACAACGCGCTCATCCAGAGCGGTGGAGGGACAGGCCCTACGAAGCCGCGGCAACCGTCATGAGCGGTGCCAATGCCTGATCGATGAGTTTGCCGAGGCGGATTTCCGCTCGCGGCGCTCGACGAGCGCGTAGCAAGCGAGAGGAGAGCTGTCAGATGAACGCCCCGCACCCCTTACCGACCGACCGCCGTGAGGACATGCGTTGTCCCGGCTCCCGGGTGGCCTGCCCGGGGCGGTTCACCTAACCGTCCCCCACTACGCCACCACCCGGGAGGGACCGGTGCCCCAAGGGCCCGCGGCGTTCGATTCCCATCCAACCGGCTACCAGCCTTCTGCGCCCTCCAAGCGTCGTTACACGGGATGATGGGGATCAGACCAGAGAAAACGAACTCCAAACCAACTGATACCAAAAGGAGACAACCCATGAGCAAGGGTGAGATCAACGGAGTCGACACGGCGCACCTGCTGTTCGCTCGGGGAGTGGTCGGAGATACTCCGGCCGCCGGCGACTACACGTGGCGGGCTTCGAACCATTGGGTCCACGGAACCCACAGCAAGACCACGATCGGAGGCTACTTCGGCCTGGGCGAGGAGCGCGACCACAAGGGGACGTACGAGTTCGAGGCCGACCATCCGCTGGAGTTCAACGCCGCGGACAACGCCGCCACCCCTGTGGAGATCGTGCTGGCCGGCCTGGCCAGTTGCCTGACCGCCGGTGTGGCCGCGGTGGCTGAGAACCGCGAGATCAAGCTGAATTCAGTGAAGGCGACGCTCGAAGCCGACATGAACATCGGAGGGATCCTCGGAGCGGACCCCGAGGTCAGGAACGGGTTCACCGACGTCCGAGTGAACTACCAGATCGACGCCGACGACACGAGCGAAGCCGACCTCGAAGCGCTTGTCGCCCAGTCCCAGAAGATCTCCGCGGTCTTCGACATCATGACCAACCCGACCAACGTGACAGTTTCGGTCGAGTGAGGGCGGTGAAACCGAGGTGCGCACCACCACTGTCGTAATTGGAGCCGGGCACACCGGCCTAGCAGTCAGCCACCTCCTTTCCCGGCGCTCGATCGACCATGTGGTGATCGAGCGAGGGGAGGTGGCCAACACGTGGCGGACGGAGCGGTGGGATTCGCTCCGTCTGCTCACCCCCAACTGGCAAACCAGGCTGCCCGGCTTCTCGTACGACGGGAACGATCCCGACGGTTTCATGACCATGCGGGAAGTCGTGGCCTTCATCAACCGCTACGCCCGCATGGTGGATCCGCCACTTCGTACGCTCACAACCGTCACGTCCGTTCGCCCGAACGGCGACGAGTACGAAGTGGTGACAGATCGGGGGGTTTGGCAATGCCGGTCGGTTGTCGTGGCGTCAGGTGGATTCAACCTGCCCAAGGTACCGCCCATCGCGGCAGCCCTCCCGAGTTCGGTCGATTCGGTCACTCCTATGGACTACCGGCGACCATCGGACCTTCGGGACGGCGGCGTGCTGGTTGTCGGCGTTTCGGCCACCGGGGTGCAGCTCGCCGACGAGATCCACCGTTCGGGGCGCCCGGTCACGGTGTCGGTGGGCGAGCATGTCCGGATGCCACGGCTGTACCGGGGGAAGGACATTAGGTACTGGTTCGAGGTAACCGGTCTCGCCGACGAGCGCTACGACGAGGTCGACGACATCCTTCGGGCCCGTACGGTGCCCTCCCCGCAGTTGGTGGGAACACCCGATCGGATCAATCTCGATCTCAACGCGCTGACGGACCGGGGGGTGCGGATGGTGGGCCGCTTGGCCGGGATCAGGGATGGCAAGGCCCAGTTGTCGGGATCTCTCCACAACAAGTGCAACCGGTCCGATCTCAAAATGGGCCGCCTGCTCACCACTATCGACGAGTGGATCACCGAGAACGGCTTGGACTCCGAGTTCGACCCTCCCCACCGCTTCGAGCGCACCCGTATCGAGAAGTCCCCACCGCTGGGGCTCGACCTGCGGAGCGGCGAGATCCGTACCGTCATGTGGGCCACCGGGTACCGGCCGGATTACTCGTGGCTCCACTTGCCGGTCTTCGACTACAAGGGCCGCCTCCGCCACGACGGAGGGGTGGTCACCGAGGCGCCCGGGGTGTACAGGATCGGGCTGAACTTCCTGCGCCGGCGCAAGTCGAGCTTCATCCACGGCGCAGAAGAAGACGCTCGGGACCTGGTCAACCATCTGGCGGCGTACCTCTCCACCCGCGTGCCGGTCCGGAGCGGCTAGGAGGGTACTGAGCAATCCACCAGCGGCATGCCAACCGCCGGCATAATCCCTGGGCCGGCGGACGGCAGGCCCCAGCAATCGTCATTGGTCAGCACCCTCCTAGTGTCCTGTTGTGGTAGTTCGCCGCGGTTTGTGGTAGGGTTGTGGGGACTGTCGGCGTTGTGTGGGAAGGTGCTGTGATGGGTGCTCGGAGGGGGCGTAAGCCTGTGGTTGTGGAGTTGAGCG
>MKWU01002544.1_pt1 | contig 26925 bp, 19 predicted proteins | sample 809101 | NCBI WGS metagenome assembly MKWU01 (sample SAMN05860141, study PRJNA318959) | sponge metagenome | host: Aplysina aerophoba | place: Slovenia: Piran, Adriatic Sea, Gulf of Piran | collected 2013-05-07 | reverse complement strand
GCCGGTACGAACGCAGCAAACCCCGGGCGAGCGTGTTCGCAAGGGTCCGAGCGAAGAAGGCGATGATTGAGGGCAACAGGTCTGCGCTGGTGGCGTAGTCGAAGGACTCCTGTCGCCACGCTTTGGGGGGCAGTCCTGCTTCGAGCAGAAGGAACAGATTCTCAGGCCGGATCTTAGGACGGATCAGGATTCGAAGATCGTCGACAACGAGCGTGCCGACCATGTTCTGAGCCGTCAGCGAATAGACACCGGGTTCCTCGGTCAGTGCAACCGCGACGGCACCGCGCCCCACCGTGTTGAGCCGCCTCGCGGCACCGGCCGAGAGCCGAACCGTCGTCGACCCGTATTCGACCAACTCAATCGGATCGGACACTAGCCCGCCGCGTCCTCGTCACCAGCAGCATCGGAACCGCCATCCGCAACGGAGCCGCCATCCGCAACGGAGCCGCCATCACCATCAGAACCGCCATCCGCAACGGCGTCACCGTCGGCATCGGATCGATCGGTCGGTTCGGGAGGCTTCTCAAGAGGCTCCTCCACCTCGATTTGGTCTTCGGTTCCTTCACCTCTGCCGGAGTTCTTGAGATAGCGCTCGTATACACGGTCGAACTGGAACTTGTCGATCAGCGCGCGGTCACCGAAGAACTGATCTTCGATGGAAGGTCTGATGTCATACTCCCAGATGCGCCGCACCTCTTTGTCGTCGAGGCCGGATTTCATGAAGTGACTGGGCCCCAAACACAGGTGTGATCCCCCCAACTCCTCGTCGAGCTCAGCGTTGACATGGGCGACCAACTCCCCCACCCAAGGAGGCTCGCCATGTTTTTCCAACCAGCGTTCGAGCAACCCATCTATCGGTCCCTCGTTAGGCGAGAAATGAATGAAATGGAATCGCCGCCGCAGCGCCGTGTCGACCAAGGCAATGGAGCGGTCTGCCGTGTTCATGGTTCCGATGAACCAGAGGTTCTCCGGCAACTCGAACTCTCCTTCGGGACGGTAGAGGGTGGCCACGCTCTCGTCGCGGTACTCGAGTAGGAAGAGCAGCTCTCCGAGAACCTTTGGAAGGTTGGCCCGGTTGATCTCGTCGATGATCATCACGTGCGGCCGGCCCGGAGCCGCGCTCGCCTTCTCCGCCATGAGCGCCAGCGGGCCTGGCATCAGCCGATAGACCAACTTTCCACCCTCGCCCGCGTCAGGTCGGTAGCCCTCGAAGAAGTCCTCGTAGGAACTCGACGGATGGAACTGCACCAACGCGCGACGGTTGCTGTCTGGAGCCAGAGCCTCCGCCAACGCTTGCGCAAAATACGTCTTGCCGGTGCCGGGCGGCCCGTAGAACACCACCTGCCGTTTCGTCTTCAAACGATCGACAATGTCGCTGACAAAGCTGCGATCTATCAGCAGTTCGTCGGCGAGTTCGCCGAGAATGTCACGGCCTTCCTCGGTCTCGGATTCGTCGGGTCGTTCGAGATACCAATAGAGGAACCTCGAAATTCCCCAGGCGTCACCCGGAAAGAACCTCTCAACACGATCACGAAGCAACTTGTTGGCGGCAACTTGGAGCTCGCCTGGAGAACCCGACGATTCGTCCAACTCGAGGGCTCTGAGCATCGCTTGTTTCCCCTTGACACCACCGTACGGAAACACCGGGATGTAGGTCTCAGGGTGCGTGATCGCGAGGAATTTCATGATGACCGATTCTCCAAGCCCGTTGATACGAAGATCATCGTCGGTGAGCATGTAATCGATCCGCTCAGCATCCGATTCCTCCCCCCAACACAAGTACTGGATCGAGTCGAACATCCGTCGCAGTTCCGCATCACTTGCAGCACCGAAGGACCGGTTCAGCGCAGCCATCGGACCCGGGCGGCCATAGGCACCCGTGCTCCAGATTCGGCGGAGCGCGCTCATGTCACACAACGCGTCCGGAGCGAGCAGTTCTTTGAAACCTCGTCGTTCCGAGCGGTGCTTCTCATCGGTCGGAGTCGGATAACCGCTCTCCTCGCGATACTCCTCGACGAACGGGGACAGCGGATCATCTGGACCGGGCGGGCCAACTGGGACCGGGAGCGGTTCGCCTACAGCCAGGCCCAACAACTCGTCATAAAGCGGTTTCAAGAGTTCAGCTACCTCGACGACAGTCTCAGCGAGGTCGACTTCAGCGAACTGTTCACGCTCGAACCATCGTCCGTAGACGAACTCCGCCCAGTTGGTTCCGCCGAGTCCCACATCCTCGCCGATATACGAGGATGGCCCGCCGAGCACGCGACACCCGGGGTAGTCCGCTGACTCAAGAATCGGCGCTACCTCTACGCGCCAGCCTTTGCGAATCGATCCTGGACGCAGGGCGACTGCCGCACCACGGTTCGTTACCCATACGCGGATCCCCATCCCAGGCACCTCCCTGCTGGACCAGTCCACCCACAGATCCCCTCGCGGATTGCCTTTCTTCCATTCGAATTGGGGCTTGCTGTATTTCAGCTCACGTCCGAGCGCCTCAGAGACCTCCTCAACGAGCCAATCTCCCCAATGGTCCGCGATGGTCACAAGCGCCCGCGCGTTGGTCTCTCGCTCCTCTACCGGTGCCGATTGATCAAAGCCGAACACCGCTCGATCCAGGAGCACCTCGTCGAGGAACATCCACGTCCCATCTTCGCATTCGTACCACCAGGCCGCGGTCATCTCAAACAAGTTGTTGTCTGTTGAGATTTCACGGATCCGGTCCAAGAACCACTGGTAGCGCTCCGCCGGATCAACCGGTCGTTTCTCCCCGGTCGAATACTCAAGATAATACTGAGCGGAGGACCAGATGATCGGCCAACGATCGCGGTCCGCAAGGGCCCAGAAATACGACAAGAGGAACGGCACAGAACCGGGACTTGGATGAGAGCCCACGCGGACGTTCTTGATGTAGTCGACCACTGCTCTGATCTTGAGCGCGGCCTCGTCATCCGACGCCGGGACTGTCAACGAATCACCGAGCAGAGCCGCGAGATGAAAAGGTTCGTCGCTGTGTTTGTTGAGGGAGTTCAGCGTCATCTGACCCACCACCCCATTGAAAGACGCATTCTCAGGTCTCCCCGCCCAGACTCGCATCTGTTCCATGAACGCATCGATGTCGCCTGTCCTACGGAGATCAGCGAGCAGACCGAGTGCTTCGGGAGCACCCGCTTGATACTGCTCGATTACGCTGATCATCTCCGCATAACCCTCCTCATCCGCCAATAGGCGCGCGCAGTGTGCCTCGTACCAGCGGCGACGGAACTCCTGTTCACGGGCGACCCGTTCTGCTCCGCTCTCAATCGCTGTGGATTCCATTGTTGCGCCTCTCTTCGGGGTTCGGCAGGCCCGGTCTTAGTTCCAACTACTTGACCTCGTGTGCGCTGCACATCCTAGACAGGGGGTCTGACAGCTATCGCTGACGGCAGCAGGAGGTCTGGGCGTGTGGCCGCTACTGCTGTTGGGCTTGATGTTGCTGTTGATCTGGGAGCTGAACCGGGGTGGGGACGCTCAGCGGGGTGCTCGGCTTGCTCACCGCTTGGGCGGGGGTGCCGCCGGTCTGCCTGGAGATCAACACCTCGGCGTCGACCGCGGCGACTCCAGAGCCGGTGAACACACCTCTCACCGGGGGCACGTCGCCGTAGTCGCGACCGTAGCCGATCACCACATGACGCTCACCGGCTGCGCCGCCGTTGGTGGGATCGAGCGCCCACCAACCCCAGCCGGGCACTGCGACCTCGATCCAGGCATGGGTCTGCACGCTCACGAGGTCCGCCTGGCGTGCGTCGAGTTCGGTCTCGTCGGCGGCGAACAGGTAGCCCGAGACGTAACGGGCCGGCACCCCGGCGCTGCGCAGCATCCCCAACGCCAGGTGGGCGAAGTCCTGGCAGACGCCCGCGCCGCCCTCAATCAACTCCAGCAGCGTCACGCCGATGTCGGTCGAGTCCTGCCGGTAGAGCAGCGCGGCGCGCGCACCGGCGATCACCGCCAAGACCATCTCCAGAACCGATTCGGCGCCCGCGACCGCTGCAGCGGCCCGCTGTTCGACCACGTCGCCGTTGGCCCAACCCACATGCTGCGACGGGACCAGATACTCCAGGTGTGCTGAGCGGAAGTCCTCGGAGGTCAACGTTGAGGGGTCGGGCGCGACCGACGGCGTCGGTCGCGGTGCAGTCTCCACTTGCGCCTCGGCCAACAACTCCAACTCGGTGTGGCTGCTGCGGAAACCAACATGGCCCACGACGGTGTCCCAGTAGTCGACGACGGAGAGCACGTTCAGGACCGGGCGTGACGTCAGCTGATACGACAGCACCCGCTGATGCTCATCGTCACGGGGACGAACCCGCACCTCGTTCTGCGACTCGGTCACCGGCTCGGAGTAGCGGAAGTGCATCCTGTAGGAGATTCCGAGCCTCACCGCAAGACCCCCCTGTCACCGGTCGCGCCGGGTCGCAGATACTGGGAACGAAGCGCGGCCATGGTCTGGGGCGGAGCGATTCCTTCCTGAACCTCGTTGGCCACCTCGGCCAGTTCACCGCCGAAATCCAACAACGCGGGAACCGGTGCCGAAACCATCGCCTCGGCGAGGTCGCCGAACTCAAGGCGGGAGCGCAGCAGGGCGGTCCTGCGGCGCGGGCGGTCCAACGCCTCGGCACCCGAAGCCAGATCGGCGAGACACTCCTGGGCGCGGACCAGACAGGAGAACACCGAGCGAGGCAGATCATCGGCGTGCAGCAGGTAGCGAACCACCCCGCAAAAGTCCGGGGCGCTGCCGTGCTGGCGGTGATAGGCCTGCAGCGAACTGGTCAGACGCAGCATCCGTCCGGCGTCGAGGGATCCACGCGGGTCGCTGTGGCTGGCCTCGAGAAGTCCGACCGTGAAGATCGACCGCTCCAGCATCCGGCCCACGACTACGAACGCGTGCCCCTCATCACGTCGCATACCCTCGTTGAGCACCCCTGAGATCGCCAAGCAGGCCCGCCTGACCATACGAAGAACCTCGTGCAGGTCGCTCGGCGTGTTGTCATGGCCGAGGAACGGGAACCTGAGATACAACCCGTTCGCCTCTTCCCAGAGCTCGATCGGAATGCGGTCCCGGACCGAGCGAAGGTTCTCGCGCACCGCCACGATCGACGACACCATCGAGCACGGATTGTCACGGTCCGACAACAGGAAAGCGACCAACTGCGGTCTACTCTCGAGCGGGACGACTGTTCCGGGTTCGTCGCTGAGACCCAGGGTCCTGACCAACAACTCGCCCTCGGCGCGCGCTTCGTCCGCGCGCAACCCGGTGATCGAGTCTGCCGCGTAGCTGAGACACCTCGAGATCGTCTCAGCGCGTTCAAGGTAACGGCCCGTCCAAAGCAGAGCCCCGGCGTGGCGAGCCAGAATCATGGCGAATCGTGGGCCAGCACCCAGGTGTCCTTGGAACCGCCGCCCTTCGATGAGTTCACGATCAACGACCCGCGCCGCATGGCCACTCGGGTGAGACCGCCCGGGAACACCTCAGTGGTCTCACCGGTCAGAATGAAGGGCCTCAGATCCAAGTGCCGGGACTCCAGACGGTCGTCTGCGAAAGCGGGCAGCGTGGAGAGCTGCACCAGTTCCTGAACGATCCACTCGCGAGGCTCGGCTTCGATCCGTGACCGGGCCTCCGCGAGCTCCTGCTCACTGGCGTGGGGGCCGATCAACACACCGGTGCCGCCTGATTCGCCGACTGGCTTGGCCACGAGTTGGTCGAGCCTGTTGAGCGCCTCGGCCCGCTGGTCGGGATCCCACATCGTGTATGTGGTCACGTTGTCGATGATCGGCTCCTCCCCGAGGTAGTAGCGGATGATCTCCGGCACGTAGGGGTACACGGCCTTGTCGTCGACGACGCCGTTGCCCATTGCGTTGCAGACCGAGACGTTGCCTGCGCGCAGCGCTCCGAGCAGGCCGGGCACGCCCAGTGCCGAGTCGGGTCGAAACGACACGGGATCCAGGAAGGCGTCATCGATCCGGCGGTAGATCACGTCCACTCTCACGAGCCCCTCGATGGTGCGGGAGTAGACCGTGTGGTCGTCGACCACCAAGTCGCGGCCCTCCACCAGTTCCACGCCCATGGAGCGGGCGAGGAAAGCGTGCTCGAAGTACGCAGAGTTGAAGATGCCCGGTGTCAACACCACGATGTGGGGGGAGTCCCGCCCGTCGGGTGCCATCGACTCCAGGGTGGCGCGCAGCATGGGCGCGTACTGCTCGGTGGGCTGCACCGCGTGGTCGTCGAACAGCCAGGTACAGACCTTCGCCATGGCCGCGCGGTTCTCGACCACATAGGAGATACCGCTGGGGTTGCGGAGATTGTCCTCAAGCACCCGGTAACGGCCGTTTGCGCCGCGCACCACGTCGATCCCCGCGATGTTGCAGTGCGCGTTGTGCGGGACCCTGATCCCGACCGCGTTGCGTTCGAAGCCCTGCGAGGACACCACCAGCCAGCGAGGCACCACCCCGTCGGCCAGGGCCTCTCCACCACCGTTGTAGAAGTCCGCCAAAAAGCAGTTGAGCGCGGCCACCCGCTGGCTCAAGCCGCGGGCCAGTTCGTCCCACTCCGCCGCGGCGATCACTCGGGGGAAGAGGTCCATCGGCCAGATCCGTTCGGTGCCCTCCTCCTCGCTGTAGACGGTGAAGGTGATCCCCTGGCGCCGGAACTCCTCAGCGACGAGCTTCTCGAGGCGCCGCAGTTCGGTGACGCCGAGCCCGCGGAACCGCTCGACGATGCGGGTGTAGACACCGCGGACCGACCCGTCTGGTTCGAACACCTCGTCGTAGGCCCGGCTCGCGTCGTAGCCGTCCAACAGCCCTTTCACCGGCTCACCAAGCCCGTATCCGCTCACCACCGCCACGCTAACCGCTGCGCCCCCGCCAATGCGTTGGCCCTGCGCGGAAATGTGGGACTCGGGGTTGCCGGCACCGGTATCGGGGGGTCATGTTGTCAGGAGTCCGCGGGCTTCGTAGTTGGTGGGGTTGGAGGGGTCGGTGAAGCCGTGGGCGCTTCTTCGCGGGGTTTGCAGGAGCTTGTTGGTGCGCTTGGATTCTGCCGTTGCTGGGGTGGCCGGTGTGGTCTCAGGCCGGGATGTTGGTCGGACCAGGAGATCGCACCAAGGAACTGGACTGTGACCCGCTGAGTCCTTGCTCCCGCGATTTGATCTATCTATTGCCGGTACGTTCGGATACACTCCTGAGGTGACCAAACGACTGATCGACATAGACGACGACCTCCTCGAAAGAGCCCGCCCAGCGACCGGAGCAACCACGATGAAGGACACGGTCAATGCCGCGTTGCGCCACATCGTCGAGTCGGAGCTGCGGCTGCGCCATCTCCGGCGACTCCAGAACCTCGACGGCATGGACCTCGCCGACGACGCCATCATGGCCGGTGCACGGCGTTGAGGCCGCTCTACCTGGTTGACAAGAGCGCCTCGGCCCGCATAGCCAACACATCGGTGTGCTCCTGGACACCGAGACCCGGAATCAGCCGCGCGCGCGGCGTGCATTGGCAGCGCTGCTGAAGGTGTGACCTTGCCGGTCACATCGACAGTCCGGCCTGCAACTTCGCGGATTCCGCGACGGTGTCACACGGGGTGCGTACGATCTGCTCCTGATGGCTACGACTCTTGAGATCACGGGCTATGGCGAGGCGGCACACGTCGCGCTCGCAGACGCGGTCAAGCACCACAAGGCTGCCGATCCGCTCCGGCCCGTCAGTGTCATCGTGCCCTCCAACTACGTGGGCATCGCAGCTCGGCGTGCGCTCGGGATGCGCCGGGGTGTGGCGGCGGTCACGTTCCTCACGCCCTACCGGCTCGCCGAGCTGCTGGGGTCGGCGGCGGTAGCCGCCACCGGCAAGCGTCCGGTCTCCACCCCGATCCTGGCCGGTGCCATGCGGGCGGTGCTGAGCCGTGCGCCGGGGCGTTTCGAGGGGGTCCACACCCACCCGGCGACCGAGCGGTCGCTCGTCAGGGCCCACCACTCCCTCTCAGAACTCCCGGCCGACACGCTGGGGCTCATTGAGGCGGGGCCGACCCGCACCGCGGATGTGGTCCGCATCTTTCATGGGGTCAACCGCGAGCTCGAATCCAGTTACTCCAACGAACGCCACCTGGTCGACGAAGCGGTCAAAGCGATATCGGCGGGGGCGCCGACCGTGGCAGATCTCGGCCCGGCCATCCTCTTCCTTCCCCAGCGGATGAACGCCAACCACATTCGACTGCTCGGCGCCCTCGGCCGCCATCACGAACTGCAGATCATCGCGGCGGCATCGGGCGTCTCCGAGGCCGACGAACCGGTACGGCTCGCAGTCGAGCAACTGGGGGGGCAGTGGGGGCCGACCTCCCGCGTCGAAGCACCGGTCGCCGACCGGGCCGCCCGCGGCCCACAGGCCGGCGCCCAGTGGGTGCCGACCTCCCGCGTCGAAGCACCGGTCGCCGACCGTGCTCTCAGCGTCTCAGATGCCGACGACGAGGTCCGCCACGCGGTGCGCAGCATCGTGGATGCGTCACTTGACGGCATCCCCTTCAACCGCTGTGCCGTGCTCTACGGCAGTCACGAACCGTACGCCCGCATGCTCAGCGACGCCCTCGACGCGGCCGGAATCGAATGGTTCGGGCAGTCGGTGCGCACTACCGAGTCGTCGCTGCTGGGCCGGGCCCTGCTCGGGATGCTCAAGCTGGGCGACCACGACTACTCGCGCCACGACGTGTGCGCCTGGCTGGCGAGCGCCCCGGTCCGCCGAGCCGGCGACAAGCCGATCCCGGCGGCCGCTTGGGAGAGGGCCTCGCGGGCTGCAGGCGTGGTTTCCGGGGTCGCCCAGTGGAGCGGACGACTGGCCCGACTGGCCAGCGACCTCAAGACCGACGCAGAACGATTCGCGCGCGCCGAGGACCAGGAGTGGCGCGTTGATCGCCTGAACAGAGAGGCCACCGAAGCAGCGGAGCTCGCTGCATTCGTCGCCAGACTGGTATCGGATCTCCAGGCCGCCAACAACGCCAAGAAATGGTCTGAAATCGCCCGCTGGTGTCGGCAACTGATTCGAACCTACCTGGGCACTGAGGCATCGCGCGACGACTGGCCGGCTCACGAGAGACGCGCCGCCGAGCGCATCGACGCGGCCGTTTCCCGCCTCGGCGACCTCGACGGGATCGACCCCGAGCCCAGCGTGGCGGCCTTCCGCAGAGCCCTTGAATTGCAGCTGGAAGATGACCTGGGCCTGCATGGAACCTTCGGCCAGGGAGTGCTCGTCGGGCCGTTGAACTTCGCCGTCGGACTGGAACTCGATCGGGTGATCGTGCTGGGGCTCGCCGAGGGGACGATGCCCGCACGGCGACGCGACGATCCCCTGATCCCCGACCGCGTGCGAGAGATCGCCGGGCCCGGCCTTCCAACCCGCGCAGACCTCACCAACGACGCCCACCGAGCGTTGCTGGCGGTGACCGCGGCCGCAAACCACAGCCTGTTCATGTTCCCCCGAGGCGACCTTCGCAAGAACGCACAACGGGCCCCCAGCCGCTGGCTGCTCGACAGCTGCGAAACCCGCGACGGGGTGCGGCCGACCGCAGATGACCTCGCTCGCAGCACCGGCGACTGGCTCGTCGAGGTGCCCTCCTTCGTCGCCGGTCTGCGCGCCCTCTCCTTCCCGGCGCACAACCAGGAGTACGACATGCGCGCGCTCCTCGACTGGGCCGAGGACGGCAGAGATGTCTTCGAAGCACCGCCGGTGGCAGAGCGCCTGGAACTGCGCCGAGCCGTCGAGTTGATAGCAGGCCGCCGCACCGACCGCTTCACCCGCTTCGACGGCAACCTCGTGCATGCGCTCAGCGCCGCCGCACGCAGGGAGTTGAAGGCCAGGGGGGAAGTGACTTCGGCGAGCCGGCTCGAGCTCTGGGCGCGGTGCCCGCACGCCTACTTCGTGCAGCATGTGCTCGGGGTCAACCCGGTCGAGGACCCTGAGGAGCAGTATCGGATCAGGCCCCTCGACCTGGGAACGCTGGTCCATTCGACGATTGAGCGCTGGATTGAGGAAGCATGGTCCGAAGACTCCCTGCCGTCGCCAGACACACCCTGGAGTGATTCTGAGGTTGCGCGCCTCGTCGAGATCGCGACCGAGGAGGCCGCGCGCCTAGAGCACCGCGGGCTGGTCGGGCGAGCTGTCTACTGGCAACGCGACAAGCAGGTGTTGCTCGACGACCTGCGGGAGTTCAGCAGTTTTGACTCCGACCAGCGCAGACATCTCGAGAGCATCCCGATCGCCTCTGAACTGAAGTTCGGCCTGCCGACCAGCGATCGGGGCCCGATCACCATCGCGCTGCCCAACGGCCGGTCGATCAGGCTGCGGGGTGCCATCGATCGGGTCGATGAACGCGCCGACGGGAACCTGGTGGTGATCGACTACAAGACCGGCTCCGCCAGAAACTACAAGAACCTCCATGAGGACCCCCTGGCGAACGGCACCAACCTGCAGCTCCTGATCTACTGCCTGGCCGCTCGGCAGTTGTTGAGCCGGCCCGACACCCCGATGTCGGGCTCGTACTGGTTCGTCACCCGCAAGGGCCGATTCGAGCCCCACGGCTATCGGATCACCGTGGAGTTGGAGGCCGAAGGGCTGTGCACCATTGCGGGCATCGTGGAGTGCATTGAGTCCGGGCTGTTCCCGGCACATCCCGCGCCACCACAGTTCCGGCCTTGGGTCGACTGTCAGTACTGCGAACCCGACGGGCTGGGGCTGTCCCACCAGTACTCGGACTGGCGCCGGATGAGCGGCGACCCCGAACTTCGGCCTTACCTCGAGATCAACGGAGGCGACAATGTGTGACGCGCCCGCGGCCTCAGCAGCGGTCCGCTCGGCGGTCGGCGCGGCGCGTCCGGCCGGCGACGAGACACGCTCCCCTGCCGACGAAGCGCAACGGCACCGGATCCGCACCGAACGGTCGGTGAACCTGTTCGTGGAGGCGGGAGCGGGGACTGGCAAGACCCGTGCGCTCGTTGATCGGGTCGAGAGACTGGTCCTTCAAGACGGGGTGCCCATGGAGACGGTGGCCATGATCACCTTCACCGACAAGGCAGCCACGGAGTTGCGCGACCGCATCCGTGAACGGTTCGAGAAGTCTGAGGACCCGCTCGCATCGGCCGCGATCCAACAACTCGACGGGGCCGCGGTCGGCACGCTCCATTCGTTCGCCCAGCGCATCCTCGCCGAGCATCCGGTCGAGGCGGGGCTTCCACCCGGCATAGAAGTCCTCGACGAGATCGGCTCCCAGGTCGAGTTCGAGCACCAATGGCAGCAGTTCCTAGACGAGCTTCTCGAAGACCGGTCAGTGGGCCCGTCCCTGCTCTCGCTGGAAGTCGCCGGGGTGAGACTCGAGCACCTCCGATCCCTCGCCCTGCAACTGTCCGACAACTGGGATCTGGTGTCCGAGCGCCTCGACCTCGACCCGCCCCAGCCCGAGCCGATCGACACTTCTCGACTGCTCCGAGACTTCGACGAGGTGCTCAAGAATCAACGCTTCTGCTCAGACCCGCACGACAAGCTGTTCGAGCATCTCAGGCGGGTCGAGCAGAACCGGGAGGTTCTCGCGAACGCGGTCGCCAATGCTGACTGCATCGAGGCGTTGGCGCTGGCGGCCGACATGGGAGTCTCAAAACCGAGCGCCACCAGGGCAGTCAAGCCGGGAAACACCGGGAAGGCAGCGAACTGGAGAATCGCCGTCGACACAGTCCGTTCGGAGATCAGGTGGTTGGCGGCCCGCTGTGACGAGGCCGTCAGCGATGTGACGACCGCCGCGCTCGCGCACGTGGGCGCACGTATCGGCCGCTTCGTCCTCGAAACGGTGGAGGAACGCCGCTTGAGCGGGCGTCTGCAGTTTCACGACCTGTTGGTCAGGGCCCGTCAACTGCTGCGCCACAAGGAGTCGGGCGCTGAGGTTCGGGCTTCGCTGCACCAGAAGTACACCCACCTCCTGCTCGACGAGTTCCAGGACACCGATCCGATCCAGATCGAGATCGCAGTTCTCATCGCCACCACCGCAGAGAGCGTCGGCGACCGCGAATGGACCGACCTCGAGGTCCAACCCGGGCGGCTGTTCTTCGTCGGTGACCCGAAACAGTCGATATACCGCTTTCGACGAGCCGACATCCGTCTGTACCTCACGGCCCGCGAACATTTCAGTGACCATGCTCGCTTGACGGTTAACTTCCGCACCACCGAACCGATCATCAACTGGATCAACGACGTCTTCTCGCAGCTGATCATTGCGTCCGACGGGAGCCAACCCTCCTATGTGCCGTTGTCCTCGCACCGCCTCGGCAGCGACAGCGCCGGGCCTGCCGTGGCGATTCTGGGCGCCGAACCCATCCCAGAGGCCATGACCGCCCCCGAATTGCGTCGAGCGGAGTCTGACGACGTCGCCGCGACTGTCGCGGAGATCCTGGCGGGGACCTCGCCTTGGAACGTTGAGGACCCTGATGAGGGATGGCGACCGGCCCGTCCCAGCGATGTCTGCATCCTGTTGCCCGCGAGGATCAGCCTGGCCGGCCTCGAACGCGCCCTCGACGCCAACGGCATCCCCTACCGGGCCGAGACCTCAAGCCTAGTCTATGCGACCCGGGAAGTCCGCGAGCTCATGCTGACGCTGCGGGCGGTCTCTGACCCGACCGACGAATTGGCCACAGTCGCCGCCCTGCGCTCGTTGGTGTACGGCTGCGGTGACGACGACCTGGCCACATGGCGGCTCGAACACAAGAGCCGCTTCTCCCTGCACAGCCGGGCCGGCGAAGGCTGCGAGGGTCATCCGGTAGCCGATGCGTTGTCGCACCTCGCGGACCTCCACGCACAACGTCACTGGCTGACTCCCGCGGGGCTTCTCGAACGCCTGATCCGGGAACGGGCGGTGATGGAGAGCGCAGTCGCAACCGGGGCTCCCCGAGACGTCTGGCGGCGCTTGCGATTCGTGGTCGACCAGGCCAGGGCATGGACCGATGCGGGAGGCGCCGACCTCCGCTCCTATCTCGAATGGGCGCGCAGACAGGGAGTCGACAACGCCCGCGTCTCTGAGACGGTCCTTCCCGAGACCGATGACGACAGCGTCAGGATCATGACGGTCCACGGATCCAAGGGCCTGGAGTTTCCCATCACGGTGATGGCCGGGATGACGACGCGGTTCACCAGCCCCCAGCGCGGGCCTGCCGTGCACTTCCCGCCCGGCGAACCCGCCCTGTTGAAGGTCTCGAGCAGGGTCGCATCGGAACGCTATACCGAATGGAAACCGTTCAACGACACGATGGACCACCATGAGCGGCTGCGCCTGCTCTACGTGGCCGCAACCCGTGCGCGCGACCATCTCATCGTCTGCCTGCACCGCCCAGAGTTTGGCCGGAAATCGACGACGGGCGCAACGGTGCTCGCCGAGCCTGCTCTGGAGTCTTCGTCGGCTGCACCATTCGTTCCCTCACGGACCGGATTGAGCCCTCCGAGAGTCGCGACCCGAGCACCGCTGCTCAACAAGGACCAATGGCTTGCGAGACGATCCGAGGCGACCAGCGCGGCGCGGCGCAGCACCGTGGTGTCGGCCACCACCCTGGCGCGACAGGTTGCGGAGGCGGCGGATCCGGGGCTCAACAAGAATGCCCGCAACCTTGATCTTCCCCCGTGGCTCAAGGGACGCTTCGGGACGGATTTCGGCCGCGCCGTGCATGGCGTGATGCAAGTCATCGATCTGGCCACCGGCGAAGGTCTGCCCGAGGCCGCGGCCGCCCAGGCTGCAGCCGAAGGAGTCGACAACCGTCGGTCGACGGTCGAACAAGTGGCCCGAAGTGCCTTGGACACCCAAGTTGCCCGACAGGCCGCCGCCGTTGAGCACTGGCGTGAGGTCTGGGTTGCCGCAACCGTCGGAGACTGCCTGGTGGAGGGCTACATAGACCTCCTCTACCGACACGGCTCCGGCTTGGTCGTCGTCGACTGGAAGACGGACCATGTCGACGGTGACGACGACGTGGCCGCCAAGCTTGAGCGTTACCGACTTCAAGGGGCCAGCTACGCAGCCGCCATCGAAGCCGCCACCTCGCTGACCGTCGAGCGGATGGTGTTCGTATTCCTCGCGCCCGACGGTGCGATCGAGCGAGATCTTCCCGACCTGCGCAGCGCCGTCGCCGAGGTTCAGCAACGGACCCGCGAACTCGCAGAACTTTCAGGCTCCGCTGAACAGCGCCCGGATCTGTAGCGACACGGCTGGATCAGCCGCATCCCGGGGGTGTGGCTAGCGGCGGCGGACCCGCTCACTCAGTTCTTCGGAGAGCCGAGCGACCCGAACGCCCAGTTCAGCGCGCTCATCTACGTCGAGCTCGCCAATGTCGAGATCGAAGGCGTCCAGCACCAACTCCAGCGACGAGCGGGCGAGCTCTGCGCCCGCACTGGTCAGCTCGATGAGGACCCGGCGCTTGTCGTCGGGATCAGCCACCCGCCGGATCGACCCGCGGTCCTCGAGGCGACGGATGGTCTTGGTCGTGCCTCCCGTTGTCTGCACCAGTCGGTCAGCGAGCTCACCGGCAGCGAGACGGTGGGGCGGGCCCTCTATGCGAAGTGCGCTCAGAAGCGTGAACTCTGAAGTGTCGAGACCCTCGTCCAGCAAGACGTCTGACAGCAGGGCCTCGAGTTGACGGCCGGTCCTGAATGCCCACAGCAGGACTACGAAGGTCGCGCGGTGCCGCTCCCCCACCATGGGCGCCAGAGACTCCAGTGCGGTGCTCCAGCTGTCGCGCACCGTCCGCTTGGTTCGTTCACCCGCGAACGCGCGCAACGGGTCCAGCTGCTCGGAGTGCTGCTCGGAGTGCAGTTCGGAGTGCAGTTCGGAGTGCTGCTCGTCGGCTGGTTCATTGGGCACGTCCTGCAGGCTAGCCCGGTCCGCTTGCCGGCCCCGCATCAGCAGCCCGCCCCCGAGCGGACGGTCCAGAAATCGAGGAGTCGAGAAAACTTTCCGAAAGCGTGTTGACTTTACTTCCCAGGAAGTTACAATACTTCCCAGGAAGGTTCGCAGGAAGGTTCGCAGGAAGGTTCGCAGGAAGGTTCGCAGGAAGGTACACCCGAAAATGGCCACCGACACTCACGCAAATCCCGAAGTCCGCTTTGAAGAGATCGATCTGACAGACCTCGGCGTCTTCGAACAGCGCTGCCCTCACGACTGGTTCAGGTTCCTGCGTGAGAACGCGCCGGTGTGGAAGCACCCCGCCAACGAACGCTCAGACAACGAACCGTTCTGGTGCGTCACCTCCTATGAGCACATCAAACAGGTACACCGGTCGGGCACCCTCTACAGCCACCAGACCGGTCCGGGCCGCAACGGCGCCGGCGGTATCGCCTTGAACGACATCCAACCTGAGCAGGGTCCCGGGCTTCAACTGGCGATGACCGACCCGCCTGGCCACACCCGCTACCGCAAGCTGGTGAACAGGGGATTCACGCCGCGGGTGGTTCACCGCCTCGCCGATGCCTTCCGGTTGCGCACAACCGCGATCCTGGACCGGATCACACCGCTCGGCCACTGCGACTTCGTGACGTCGGTCGCCGCCGAACTTCCGCTGATCGCGATAGCCGAGATCGTCGGAGTGCCCCTCGAGGACCGCGAGCAGATGTTCGAGTGGAGCAACCGGGCCATCGGCGGGTCAGACGACCACGACGATGCTTACGCAGCCCTGTTCGAGATGGGTATCTACGCTCACGGTCTGACCGAGCGCAAACGCCTAGAACCCGCCGACGACCTGTGGACCAAGCTGACCGAAGCTGTAGTAACCATGGAGGACGGCACACGAGTCGAGCTGACCGAAGCCGAGCGGGACCTCTTCTTCATCCTGTTGATAATCGCGGGCAACGAGACCACCCGCAACAGCATCTCCAAGGGGATGCTCGCCTTCTTCGACAACCCGGATCAGTGGCAGCGCTGGCTGGCACACCCCGAGTTGACCGACACGATGGTCGACGAGGTGCTGCGCTACAGCAGCCCGGTCAACTTCTTCAGGCGAACCGCCACCGCAGACGCCGAACTCGGTGGCCAACACATCGCCGCAGGCGAGAAGGTTCTGTTGTGGTATCCATCGGGAAACCGCGACGAAGCCGAGTTCGGGCCGACGGCAGACACCTTTGACATAGGGCGCACCCCCAACCACCACATGGCGTTCGGCGCCGGTGGCGCGCACTTCTGCCTCGGCGCGAACTTGGCGAAACTCGAGATCAAGATCATCTTCGAGGAACTGGCCAAGCGGACACCCGACATTGCCCTGAGCGGGGAAGTCAAACGGCTGCGCACCAACTTCGTCGACAGCACCGCGCGGATCCCCGTCGAGTTCACCCCGAGCCCCGCGCTGCTCGAATCAACGAGCACCAACAACGGTGCCGCCTACGGCACCAACGGACGGAGTCCGATGCCCAGTGCAGGCAGCAACGGACACCGGCAGCTAGACGATGCTGCCGCTGCGACCTGCCCAGTAGGGGTCCTTTAATCGGCGCTTGTAGAGCTTGCCGTTGGGGTCGCGGGGCATCTCGGTCGTGTAGTCGATGGACCGGGGCAGCTTCTGCTTGGCAACCTGACCGCTGAGCCAACCGAGGATGGCTTCGGTGGTCTCGTCGCCCGGTTCCCAGCCGGCGACCAACTCGACAGTCGCCTTGATCTCCTCACCCGTGTCGGGGTTGGGGATCCCGAACACGGCAACGTCCGCGACAGCCCCGTGCTGCACCAGCGCCCCCTCGATCTCCGCAGGATAGATGTTGACCCCGCCGACAATGATCATGTCGTTTGCCCGGTCGTTGAGGAACAAGAACCCGTCATCGTCGAGATAGCCGATATCGCCGACCGTGAAGAAGCCTCGCAGCCGGCTCTTCTCAGTCTTCTCCTCGTCACCCTTGTATTCGAAGTCGTTGCCCGGCATCTTCATGTAGACGGTGCCCGACTCGAGAGGCGGCAGTTCGTCACCCTCTTCGTCGACGACGATCACCTCGGCACCGGGCCAAGGCTTGCCGACTGTGCCGGGCTTGGCGAGCCATTCCTGGGGGCCGACGATGGTGCCGCCCCCTTCGGTCGCGGCGTAGTACTCCCAGATGGAGTCACCCCACCATTCGATCATCCTGCGCTTCGTCTCGATCGGGCAAGGGGCCGCGGCGTGGACCATGCGGCGCAGCGACGACACGTCATAGGACTCGCGCACCTCCTCGGGAAGCTGCAGCAAGCGGTTGAACATGGTCGGAACCATGTGTGAATGGGTCACCTGATAGCGCTCGATCCGTTCCAGCAGGTCCTCAGGGGTCCAGCGATCCATGAGGACCACGGTGTGCCCCATGTGCAGCGACATCGTGGTCCAGTTGTTGACAGCGGTGTGGTAGGCGGGTGCCTGGGTGATCTGCACGTTGTCGTCATGGGGCATGGTGCCGAAGAGCATGAACAGGCCGCCGGAGCTGGCGGATATCTCGTCGACGTCCCCGTCGGCCAGGGCGCGCCGCACCCCCTTGGGGCGCCCGGTCGTGCCCGAGGTGTAGAACATGTAGGACCCGGGCTGAAGGTCGTCGGGGCGTTTGGCCGGCTGGCCGTCGATCAGGTCGCTGAAGCGCCGGAACCCCTCCACCGGACCGACCGAGAAGCGGTTGGATGCGGGAGTGACACAGTCACCGAGCACCCGCTCGACCTCAGCTTCGAAACGGCTCGACACGATCAGGGCCTTCGTCTCGGCATCGTTGACGATGTAGCTGATCTCCGGTCCGACCAGATGCCAGTTGACAGTCGTCACGAAAAAACCTGCTTGGAAAGCCGCGAGGCACACGGCGACCTGCTCGAAGCTGTTGGGCAGCACGGTCGTGACCTGATCGCCCTTCTGCAGTCCGGCGGCCCGCAGGCCGTGGACGAGTCTGTTGGTGAGCCCATACAGCTCGCCGTAGGTCATCTGGTTGTGATCCGGGTCGACGAGAGCGAGATGGCCGGGGTCGGCTTCGGCGATCTTCCAGAATCCGGTGACATCGGTGTTGGCCATGGTGCAGATGATCCTGCACCAGTCGCCCCCGCGCCAATCCGCGGCTGATGAGCGACAGATGCGGCGGGGTGCCTGCGGTTGTCGGTACTGTGAAATCCATGGCCGACGACCGCCCGCTCGAAGAACAGATCCGCCTGGAGTACCGAGGCAAGGTGGCGTGGGTGACCATCGACCGGCCCGAGGATTGGAACAGAGCCAACATTGTTGACAAATTCTACCTAGTTGAATAGAATTCTACCTATGGTGTTGAGCATCAAGAATGCAAAGGCTGATCAGTTGGCTCGCGAGTTGGCCGAACTGACCGGAGAATCCATCACCACCACGGTGGTAACCTCGCTGCAGGCACGCCTCGAACTGGAACGCCGACACCGACGAACACGAGGTTTGGGCGACATCGTGGAGCGGTTCAACGAGTTGCCAGTGCTCGACCCGCGCAACCCCGACGACATCGTCGGTTACGACCGACACGGCCTGCCGTCGTGATCGCGGTCGACACTTCAGCGATCACAGCGCTGCTGCTCAGCGAAAGCGGCAGCGAGCAGATCGAGAGACTACTGATCAGCGCCCCATGCGCAATGACCGCAGCGACTCGTGTCGAACTCGGCATGGTGGTCGAATCCCGGACAGGGGCCGAGGGCGTGCAACTGCTCGAAGAACTCCTTGACCGTGTCGATATGCAGATCGTTCCTGTCGACACTCGGCTCGCCAATGAAGCTCTGGTGTGTTGGAGACGCTTCGGCAAAGGCAGACACAAGGCAAGTCTCAACTTCGGCGACACGTTCTCCTATGCGCTCGCCATACAGACTGGTTCCCCGTTGTTGTTTGTCGGCAAGGACTTCGCCCAGACCGACGTGGTACCCGCGTGGGCCTCCTAGCGCTAGCCTTCCGTGTGTGACGGCGCTTCGGTTCAGGCCGCAAGGGGGTCCGCTATGTCGCGGCCAAGGCGGCGTCGAGGCTGCGCCCCGGCGCGGGCGCGGGGGTCGGGCCGCTGTCGCTCGTGACCGACGATGCCCGACGAACTCGGTCGAGCGGTGCGGCGAGCCACCGGCGAACGAGGGTGCTGAAGTGCTGCTCAATGCGGCACTCAAGCTCCGAGTCCAGCAACGACGTGCCATGTTGGTGAGCGACCCACCAGACTCCTCGGCGGCCGTCCGGGCTGATGCGGTGGGGCGCCTGCGGTTGTCGGTACTGTGAAATCCATGGCCGACGACCGCCCGCTCGAAGAACAGATCCGCCTGGAGTACCGAGGCAAGGTGGCGTGGGTGACCATCGACCGGCCCGAGGTCGGCAATGCGCTCAACCCGCCGTGCCGCGACCGGCTCCGTGACGTGTTCAAGGCGTTCAACACCAACCATCGGGCGCGGGCGGTCGTGTTGACCGCCGCGGACAACAAGCTCTTCTGCGCTGGCGCCGACCTCACCTACAGCTACCGGACCGACCGTGCAGACGATGTCCCCGAGCGGGTGACAGGCGACCCGCGTCGAATGATGCTCGACGGGCAGTACACGTTGTTCCCGGCCATCTTGGACTGCGACGTCCCGGTGATCGCCGCGGTCAACGGCACGGCCGCGGGGATGGGCGCGCATCTGGCCCTCGCCTGCGACTTGGTGATCTGCTCGCAGACCGCCAAGTTCGTGGAGGTCTTCGCCCGCCGCGGGCTCGTGCCCGATGCGCTCGGGACGTGGCTGTTGCCGCGCATCATCGGAGTGCGCCGAACCATGGAACTGATGCTCTTCGCTGAGGACCTGCTCCCCGACAAGGCGCTCGAATGGGGGCTCGTCAACAAGGTGGTCGACCCGCAGGAGTTGGAGTCAGCGGCAAGCGAATGGGCCGAACGGCTCGCGGCCGGCCCGACCCGGTCATTCGGTTTCAGCAAATGGCTGGTCAACCAGAGTCTCGACAGCGACAGGGCCACGATGGCCCACAACGAAGCACTGGCGGTGGAACTGAACACCTGCACCGCTGACTCTGAAGAAGGGGTAGCAAGTTTCCGGGAGCGGCGACCACCACAGTGGAAGGGCTACTGAAACTCCACGATCAGGCGTTCAACACCACGGATGGTGATGCGCGGTCGCCATGTTTGTTCGCTGATCGACCAACTCTGATAACGGCTCAACAGGCGTTCAAGCACGACTTGCCCCTCAAGCCGGGCCAGCGCCGCGCCCAGGCAGAAGTGGATCCCGGATCCGAACGACAGCAGTTGGGTGTCGCTGCGGGTGATGTCGAAACGGTCGGGGTCTGAGCAGACGGACGGATCACGGTTCGCTGCGGCCAGCAGCATCAGGGTTGTCGAACCCGCCGGGATTGTTACCTCGCCGACTTCGATGTCTTCAAACAGGTAGCGCCCATCGACTTGGACGGGCGGGTCGTAGCGCAACACCTCCTCCACCGCTGCAGGAATGAGCGAAGGATCGTCGCGCAGCAACTGCAACTGGTCGGGGTGGGCGACTAGGGCCCTCACCATGTTGCTCAACAACTGGGTGGTCGTCTCAAAGCCCGCCGCGTAGATCAACAGCACGTTCGAGATCACTTCGTTCTCGCTCAGGCGGTCCTCTCCGTCGCTGGCCTGGATCAGACCGGTGAGCAGGTCGTCCTGCGGGTCGGCTCGCCGGGTCCGGATCAGATCGGAGAGGTACGCCCTAGCCTGCAACGCCGCTGCTTCTGCCCGGTCGATCTGTTCTGGGGTCGAGACCGGCTCAAGCGAGGCCGACAGATCAGCGATCCGGGGCCGGAGCCAGTCACGGTCGGTCTGCGGCACGCCGACCAACTCGCTGATGACGTTCGCCGGCAGCGGAAACGCCACGCGGTCGACGAAGTCACCGCTGCCACCGAGGTCATCGAGCAGACCGTCGGTCATGGCCGCCACTTCGGGACGCAACCGCTCGACTCTGCGCGGTGTGAAGGCCCGACTGACGAGCCCCCGGATCCGGGTGTGGTCCGGGGGATTCAGGAACAGCATTGAGACGTTGTCGCGGTCGAACTGGCGCCGGGGGCTGCCGTCGATCGACACCGGCCCGATCGAGCCCTCGTCCGGCGGGCTGCCGCAGCGGGGGTCGCGCAGCAGGTTCCTGGCGTTCTCGAACCCCGAAATCACCCAGGTGCCGCTCATCTGTGTGCGGAACAGCGGTGCGGTCTCGCGCAGTTCCCGGTAGAGCGGGTACGGATCAGCGATCGCGGATGGGTCAACCATCAACGTCAGCAATATGTCGTCAGGAGTCACTGCCCGAACATTACTGACTAATCCTGCAAGTGCCGCTATCGCACACGCACCGGTGAACAGGCACCGTTATCGCACGGGGTGGCCGTTCTCGCACGGGGTGGCCGTTATCGCACAGGGTGGCCGTCATCGCACGGGGTGGCCGTTATTGCGCGAGTGCTGCGGCGATCTCTGCGGCGACGCGGGCGTTGTCTTGAGCCAATGCCAGGTTGGCCCCGACGCTGCGGCCGTCGGTCGCCGCGGCGATCGCCTCGAGGAGCACGGGGGTGACCTCCGGGCCGCGCCGACCCTGCCGCTCGACGAGGGCGAGGGCCGAGCCGAGAGCGCGGTTGATCGGCTCAGGGTCGAGTTCCGCGGCCACCGGTATCGGATTGGCCACGAGAACGCCGCCCGGATGCCCGACGGCCGCAGCGGCTCGCAGCATGGCGGCGACCTCAGCGCCGCTGTCGACCACGGTCGGCACTTCAAGCCCGCTGTCACGCACATAAAACGCCGGAAAGCGATCTGTTCGCCAGCCGGCCACCGGCACACCGAGCGTCTCCAGATATTCGAGCGTGCGCGCCAAATCCAGGAAGGCCTTGGCCCCTGAGGACACCGCCACCACCGGGTGGCGGGACAGGGCAACAAGGTCGTGGCTCACGTCGCCAGTGACTTCAGCGCAGCGGTGCACCCCTCCGATCCCGCCTGTGGCGAAGACCTCGATCCCCGCACGCGCCGCCAATGTCAGCGAGGCGCCCACGGTCGTGACCCCGACATCGAGTCCACCCGACACGGCACGAGCCAAGTCACGCCCTGCAACCTTGTGCGAACCGGCCAGCACACGGTCAAGATCATCTGCTTCGACACCGACGACAGCCGCGCCGTCGATCACCGCGGTCAGCGCCGGGACCGCGCCCCCGTCACGAACCGCGGCTGCACAGCGGTCAAAGCACTCCCGATTGGCCGGCGACGGCAGACCCAGGCCGCTGAAGATGGTCGACTCCAGAGCCACGACCCGCCGATGCCCCGCCAGGGCCGCTGCTACTTCGTCACCAACTCGAAAGAACTGTGCGCCCCCGGCCATAGCGAGAGCCTATGGCCTGAACCGGGTCTGCATCGCAGGTGGGCAGACACCGCCTGAGTGCGCTATCAATAACCCCGTGATTGACGCACTCAAGCAAACGTGGGCGGAACTGACAGCGGCGGGTTCTCCGTTCGCATGGTCGACTCAAGAGGTTCGCGGCATCCCGATGCGGGTCTTCGACACCGCCCCTCCCAACATGCGATTCGTCTGGGAGTTGTCGGCCCAATTCGCTGATCGGCCCTACATGGTCTTCGAAGACGAGACCATCAGCTACGGCGAGGCGCACGCGATGGTTCGGTCACTGGCGCACTCCCTGGTCCATGAGCACGGCGTCGGCCCCGACGACCGGGTGGCGATCGCCATGCGCAACTACCCGGAGTGGGCGATCGCCTATTGGGCGACGGTGGTGATCGGCGCTTCCGTCGTTGGCGTCAACGCCTGGTGGACTCCTGCCGAACTCGAATACGCCCTCAAGGATTCCCGTCCCAAGGTGCTGATCGCCGATGACGAACGCCTCGAACGGGCACTGGAGGTGCTCCCGTCGGTGCGCGCCGAGGCTTCGCTGCACATTGTCTCGGTGCGCAGCGAGCGTGAACTGCCCGACGACGCCTCGCGCTGGACGGACTGCGTGGCCGTGTCGGGCGCGCCCGATGAGCTTCCGCCGGCCGAGATACATCCCGACGACGACATCTGCATCTTCTACACCTCGGGCACCACGGGGTTCCCCAAGGGAGCACTGCTGACCCACCGCGGTTGCGTGCACAACGTGCTGCACCTGGCTTTCGCCAACACCGCCGCCGCAGCAGCAACCGCCAAACTTGAGGCCGCGAGCGCTGGTGCCGAATCCGCAGCTCCCACTGCCCCCGACGGCGACTCCGCAGCTCCCACTGCCCCCGATCCCGCGTCCGCGGCTCCGGCCACGCCCGGCGCAAGCAACCCACCCGACTCCGCGGCTCCGGCCACGCCCGGCGCAAGCAACGAGCCCCCTCAGGCGGTGATAATGGTGCCCACGCCGTTGTTCCACGTCACCGCCAACAACTGTGTGCTCCATCCCGCAACCATCTCCGGCGGCAAGATGGTGATGATGTACCGCTGGGATGCCGCGCGGGCACTGGAGCTGATCGAACGCGAGGGCGTCAACACGTTCACAGGAGTGCCGACGATGGCCCGCGAGATGTTGGCGCACCCCGACTGGCACGTCCGCAACACATCCAGCTTGGCTGCGTTGGGGGGCGGGGGCGCGGCCATTCAACCGGACCTGGTCGAGAAGATCAACAACGCGTCTGGAGACGTGAGGCCAGCGACCGGCTACGGACTCACCGAAACCAGCGGCGTCATCACCGCGGTGAGCAATGATTTCTTCTCGTCTCGGCCAACATCCGCGGGACTCGTCATGCCGACTTTCGAGTACAAGGTCCTCGACGCTGACGACAACGAGGTGCCGGCCGGCGAACGTGGGGAGTTGTGCGTCAGGGGGCCAGCGGTCGTCAAGGGCTACATCAACCGCCCGGAAGCGACCGCCGAGGCGATCGTCGACGGCTGGTTCCGCACCGGCGACATCGTCTATGTCGATTCCGACGAATTCATCCACATCGTCGACCGAGCCAAGGACATGGTGCTGCGGGGCGGTGAGAACGTCTACTGCGCGGAAGTGGAAGCCGCGATCTACGAGCATCCCGACGTGGCCGAGGCCGCGGTGTTCGGGGTCCCCGACGACCGTCTCGGCGAGACTGTCGGCGCGGCGATCTACCTGGCCGAGGGCACCGAACTCGACCAATCCGAGTTGGCCGCCCACCTGGCGCCGCTGATCGCTAAGTTCAAACAGCCCCTACACGTCTGGTTCGTCGACGAGCCGATACCCCAGAACGCCAACGGCAAGTTCGTGAAACGCCAACTCCGCGAACAACTCCTCGCCACCCTCTAACATCCACATTTGCAGATTCAAAGTGTGAATTTGCGGATTTTCTGCATAATCTTTGTCATGTCCACAAATGAGAGCGATCCGAGCCTATCGGTGCTACTGAGTTTCCGAGCGGAGAATGTGCGCTCGTTTCGAGACGAACTTCACCTGTCGCTGTTGGCCAAGCCGATGGCGGAACCGCAGTACGTGCGCCAAATCCGTTGGCGACAAGGAGGGTCGCCGCGGAGCGTCCTGTGTGCGTCCGGAGTGTTCGGAGCTAATGCGTCAGGCAAGAGCAACCTTCTCGAAGCGATGGACGACATGCGACACCACGTTCTGCACTCCTTTCGCTCCGGAGCGCCAGGGGGGCGCATCCCGCGATGGCCGTTCAGGCTCGATCAACAGTCGATTGGCGAACCCTCGCGGTACGAGGTGGACATCGTGCTTGATGGTGTGCAGCATGAGTACGGATACGTCATTGAGGACGAGCGAGTTGTCGAGGAGTGGGCGTACCACCGTCCCAAGGGCAGATCAGCAATGCTCTTCCATCGTGAGAGCGACACGGTCGAGTTTGGGGCTATCGACAAGGCGCGCAGCCGCGCTTCACGTGACATCCTGAGGTCCAACGCTCTCTACCTTTCCACCGCTGCCACCGCCGCGCACCCGCAACTCACACCCCTGCGGGACTGGTTTGCTCACAACATGAGTTACGCCCACGCTGCGTCGCGTCCGTGGCGCCAAGTCTTGACGGCGGAAATGCTCGACGAAGACCGTAGTCGGCGAGACGTCTTGGAGTTGTTGTGGGCAGCTGATCTCGGGATCGCAGATGCCAAGAAACGCTTGCCTGATCCGGTGATGCAGGAACGTTGGCAGCGCGCTCTGCAAATCCTTGACGGTTCCGAAGATGAGCCACTAGACTCAGGGCGACTTGAGATGGAGGAACTAGCGTCCGTCAATCTGATACACAGCGGTTCATCTCGCGATGTTGAATTTGAAGCCAACGAGGAGTCGCTCGGAACATTGGTCTGGTTCGGACTTGTCGGTCCTGTGCTACAGGTCTTGGCGACGGGATCTGTCCTGTTAGTCGACGAACTCGACGTGAGCCTGCACCCCGATCTCGTTCGGCGAATCGTCCAACTCTTCCAGGAACGGGAAACGAACCCGAAGGCGGCGCAACTGGTGTTCAATAGTCACGATCCGGCGCTCATGGGCGACAGCGCTGGCGGCCGTCTACTTGGCCGAGATCAGATCTGGTTCACTGAGAAGTTGAACGACGGCAGAACGCAACTGTTCCCACTTGCGGAACTAGGACCCCGCAAGAACGAAGCCGTCGCCAAACGCTATATGGAGGGCCGCTATGGCGCTCGGCCGATCCTCTTGGACAGCGGTTTCGGTAACGCGGTCGAACAAGCAGCGGTGAGGTCATCTTGACGCGCAGCAGATCAAGAAGGAGCCCACGCAAAGACAAACCCACTCCCGCTATTGCCAAGAAGCAGATTTACGTCTTCTGCGAAGGAGAACGTACCGAACCTGACTACATCAAGCATTGGCAGCGCGAGTACCGCCACCAAGTTGTCGTGGTGATCGACGACTTTCACGGCGCACCGCTACAACTTGTCAACAACGCAATCGATCGGCGTAAGGACGACCTGCGCGAGGAACGTCGCAGGCGCGGCAGGGCATTCGACGAATACTGGTGCATCTTCGACCGCGACGAACACACCGACTTCGACTCAGCGGTGAGCCGTGCGGAGTCAAAGGACATCCGCGTCGCTCACACAAACCCCTGCATCGAACTGTGGTTCATACTCCATTTCGTGAACCAGACCGCCTTCATTGACCGCCATGAAGCTCAGCAGCGCTCGAATGTACTGCTGGGATGCAAGAAGAGGTTGACACGCGACGCGTTGGTTCAACTCAGAGCAGACTTCGATTCAGCGCGGACAAGGGCTCAGGCGCTGGACCAGAAACACGACCTCGACGGTACCGCTCCCCGGGCGAACCCGAGCAGTTCGGTCTGGTGCTTGATCGAGGCCATCGTCGACGGTTGAACCGATTCTGATTCAAGCGCCGGTTGAACGCTTGTAGGATCGTGTGGGCGGTACGCTGTCGCCGCTTGACAAGCATAATGATTGAGGTGGTGGGAACAGTGCCGTATCTGATGGAACGACTTCAAGGAAAGGAAACGACGAGCTTCACGGCGATGTCGGCACCCGGCGGTCGAAACCCAATTGGTGAGACTCGGGCAGGGCTTGCTCGACACGATGCTCCTGTCAGATGGCGGCACGTCACGGCATCGGCAAGGACATGGTCGCGGGTGGGTTGCGCTAGTGGGGATTGTGCCCCTGGTTCGCGGGCGTGTTCAACGTGAAGGTCACAGAGGGGTGTCTGTGTCTGAGGGGTGTCTGTGTCTGAGAGCGCAGAGGGGTTGCCGGGTGGAACTTTCTCGGCTCTTCGCGTTTCAGGGTGGAGTGAGGGTGTCGAGTAGCTTCCAGTTGGGTTTGCCGGCGTAGAGGAGTGCTCGGATGCGGTAGTTGTTGAAGTTGGTGAACCCGAAGGCGACGCGTTTGAGTCGTTTGGCAAGATTGTTGGCGGCTTCGGTGGCTGCGTTGGTGACTTTGGCTTTGTGCCAGTTCGAGATCTCGGTGCGCCAGCTCCACAGGGTCCGCCCCAGCCGGTTGACCTCTTCGGGTAGCCACGGCTCTTGGAGAT
>MKWU01002543.1_pt1 | contig 26934 bp, 25 predicted proteins | sample 809101 | NCBI WGS metagenome assembly MKWU01 (sample SAMN05860141, study PRJNA318959) | sponge metagenome | host: Aplysina aerophoba | place: Slovenia: Piran, Adriatic Sea, Gulf of Piran | collected 2013-05-07 | reverse complement strand
GAAACGCGCACCCGCCTGAGTTCCAATCCCCTCCGGTTCCCGGCATTCGGGCCTGCCGCAAAGGCGGCGGGCCGTCGGGACGTGTCCGAAAGTCCTCGGCAGGAGGCCGGAGGTTCCATTCAAGCCGAGTCCCCGCCCGAAATCCCGGAAAAACCCAGGATTTACACCGGTCCGGCCGACCTGATCCGATCAAATCGCCGCCGGAGCGGTCACCGAACCAAACTCCGAAACGTCAACCTCTGACGACAAAAATTAGCCGTGGCTGTGTCTCCTTTGTTGCTCTCTAGCTTGTTCGGCTTTTATGCAACCTCAAAACGCCCAAAACTTCGATCGAAGTAGAGGAGAGATTTTCCGGTTTCTCGCAGGCTTTGACCGACTATATGTCCGATAAGGATATTGTGAGTTCCCACACGTCGCAGCTCTGCAATTTTACAATCACAGGAGACAAGCGACGATAAAAGTGCGGGAGCACCAGTATTTAGGGTTTCCCATTCCCCATAGGTGTAGCGCTCTTCCATTTCTTGAACTTTGCCGGCAAAGACAGAGGCCAGTTCTGCGCTGTCGTGCCGCATGACGTTCACGCAAAAGCAGCCATTGTCGATAAATGTCTGGGCTTGGGCTGAGTTTGAGTTCATGCAGACCAGCAAAGTAGGCGGATCGTCTGTTACACTGCACATCGCTGTAGCGACAAAACCTCCCCGCCCTGAAGGACCGTCAGTTGTGATGAGGTTTACAGCGCCACAAACCCGCGACATACTCTCGCGGAATTCGTCTACACTTGGTTTCATTTCGCTACCCTCGCTTCACCGTCGAGACATCTGCCGGGTTGATCAAGTCTGGCGAAATCCAACCGGAGAGATCGTATTCGCTCATGCAGGCTTCGACGATCGCCCGCGTGTAATCCAGGTACCCATTTCGACGGGCGTTCGCGAGGCCCAACAAATGACTAACTTCGGGTTGTCCAAAGTAGTTTAATTCGTACAACTCGTGGCGGGCTCCAAACTCGCTGCCTATTGCGTCCCACAGGAGCTTCATGGTTTTCGAACGATCGTAGACAGTGCGGCCATCGCTGCCACGTAGATATTTCTCCAGATCTGGGGTAATGTCCGGATTTTGCAAATCGACCGCGTGGCTGTTGAGGTAGATCAATCCTGACGCCACGACCGACTCGATAATGTGGCGAATCCGGCTATACAGCTGGGGTGCAAGTGCCGCATAGGCACGGCCATAAGCCTTGCATGGAACGAACGACTCGCCAGGCCCAGGTGCAGCGTTTTCTATCATTCCGTCTCGGATAGCGGTAAGCGCGTTTCGCCAACTGACGGCTTCACCTAAAGACGCCTCGACCCCGCGGAACTGACCCGCGCCTGTGATGTCGAGTGCTTTGCTTAGCGCACCAACCAAGAAGTCGAGCTTAATACTCATACGAGTTGAAGCTTGCAAGATAGCACGACCTTCCCAAGCCGTGCCGTATTCCAGATTGTTGATTGTATCTACGTCATAGACGATAATATTCTCCCATGGGATTAGTGAGTTATCCAGCACCAATACGGCATCATTTTCATCACAGCGGCTGGAAAGAGGGTTATCGAACGGGCTGGTCGCAACAGCTGCATTGTATTCGTAGGAAGATCTACAATACATCTTCACACCTTGCCCATTGGTCGGGCATATGAATGCCAATGCAAACTTCTTTTCCTTCACCGGTGCGCCGGTATGCGAAATGAACAGATACTGGGTATGTGGTGAGCCTGTAGCCACAACTTTGGCACCGCTAATCACCAAACCAGCGTCGGTTTCTTTTTCGACGTGCATAAATACGTCGCCAACTTCTTCAATTGGTTTCGACCGGTCCACAGGCGGATTGATAATCGCGTGAGCCATGTGAAGAACGTTCTCTTGCGCCTTTTTGTACCACGCAAGCGCGTTGTCCTTGTACTCGCCAAAATACTCCGAATTGGTGCCGAGCGCGACCAAGAGCGCAGCTTTATAGTCTGGAGTACGTCCCATCCAGCCAAACGAAAGTTCCTGCCAGGTTCGAATAGCGTCGCGAGATTTGCGTAGATCATCTCTGGTACGCTGCAGACGGAATGATGCGTGCGTCATCCCGCCGTTGCCAGTGTCTGTCGGAACAAGAATGTTCTCACTCAGATTTTCGTCATGCAACGCATCATAGAGCCGCGCAAGCGACCGCGCCGAATTTCGAAATGCCGGGTGTTCAGTGACGTCTTCTACACGCTCACCGTGAAACCAAACTTCACGACCGTCACGGAGCGACTCCAGATAGTCCCGCCCTGCTGGCAAAGTAGTTGTCCTAGCGTCCATTCTTTCCTCCTCAGGCTCGCATCGCGCTGATTTTTGTTCTTCGTACAACTGTACGAAGCATACATGATCTGAGCCCACTGTATGTTGCGAACTCCCCAACACAGCGTTGCAGAGATCTGTCATATTTTAGTATCAGCCAACGGCGTGAATCAGGGCGAAATTTTTCTGTGAGTGATCTGCCTTTCCTGCATGGGAATTCCTGAACGGGGTGAACATTCCCGCCGAAGTCGTCCATGACGGCGCCTGACCGAAAGCGAATTAGGTTGCGCCAGGCCAAGCCCTGGAAAGGAGGACAGGATGACTTGAAACCTTTCATCGTGATCCAGCGGGTTCGACTCCCGCCCGGCAAAGGCGCAGCCCGCCAGCCGGAATCGAGTGTTGCATGGCGCACGGCAACGTGTGTCGTGAAGCGTACACAGCGGGTGGTGAAGCGACACGTTGAACCTCGAAATGCTCAATGCCGGTGCCTTCGTGTTCCTGATAGCGGGGGCAGCACCGGGACCGCCGCAACGGGCGAGGCGGACCGGACCGACCGGGGTCCGAGAACGTCGCAAAGCCACGGGATGGATCACCAGGGAACCTGGGAGGCCCGGCCTCGTCCGTGTGCAGGCATCGCTGGAAGGGGAACGGCCAGCGCGAACAATCCAGCCCCCGGCCCGGAGCAGGCCCTGACCACCGATGACGACGAGGAAAAGGCGACCAACGAAATCGGCGTCTTCATCCCGACCATGGACCTGGTCCCGGACATCGCCGGCCGCACCGTCACCGTCGATGCCCTTCTCACCCAGACGGCGATCTCCGCCTACCTGCACGACCGGGGCGCCCACTTCATGTTCGTCGCCAAAGGCAACCAGAAGAACCTGCTCAGGGAGATCAAGGCCCACTTCGCCTCGCAGTTCCCAAGGGCGGCGGACTTCGCGACCCGCTCGCCCCAGCCGGAGCACGAGCGGATCGAGCAGCGCGAGATCTGGGTCTCCACGGATCCGGTGCACAGGATCTCCTTCCCGTGGGTCGGGCAAGTGTTCATGATCAAGCGGACCGTCAGGGAGTACCGCTGCGCGCGGAACGGAAAGCCCGCCTGGATCGGCGAGCCGAGCGTCGAGATCGTCTGCGGCATCACCAGCCACACGCCGGAGACCGCCGGCGCCGAGGGCGCTCCTGGGCTTCAACCGCGCGCACTGGTCATGCGAGCGCGTCCACCGGATCCTGGACGACGCCGCGACCTGGAACGAGGACAGGTGCCGGGTCCGCAGCGGGCATGGCCCGGAGAATCTTAGCTGCCTCCGAAGACTGGCGATCGGCCTCGTCCTCGGTCGCGGCAAGCCGGTTGCGCCGACGATCAGGGACCTGAACCGGAACCCGCGGCTCGTGCTCGACTGGCTCCGGCTCAGCCGGAACACGCAGCCACGCACGAAATCCGCCGCGTAGCCCCCGCAACCGGCCGATCCGGATCAGAACGACAGAACCTGCCTGGCAGCGTCAGGCAGGCTGATCGGCATGTTCGCAATCAGCGACATGGCGGGGGAAGCGGGCACAAAGTCACGGAACTGCCGTCGAAACCGACGAATCCGGTGCCGGATGCGTTGCCGACCCGCCAAACGGCCTCGTCAAGGCCCGCAGAGAAAAAATCAGCCGTGCGGCGTGAATGCATCAGGGTTGATCTTTCCGCGACACAGCTGTATTGTTGCAAATACGTAGCAAACGAGATCAAATCTGTCGCAATTATGGACACGATAGACGCCCTCAAAACTCTGAATGCCGTTGTAGAACATGGTAGTTTCTCGGCAGCTGCACGCCGGATGCGTGTGAATCGCTCAGTTGTCAGTCGAGGCATTGAAGCGCTGGAGGTTGATCTAGGAATTCGTCTGTTGAACCGAACGACCCGTTCACTCAGTCTGACAGAGGCAGGTCGAACCTATTACGAAGGCGCCAAAAAACTTTTAGCTGATGTGGACGCGCTCAAAAGCTCTGTTGTGGAGACCGAAAACAGACTCAAAGGCACTCTGCGGATATCAGCCCCAATTCACTTTGGAGAATGGCAACTTTGGCCCATTGTTCAGGAATTTCTAAGGCGTCATCAGAACGTTAATATCCGACTTGAACTCAGCAACCAACACGTTGATGTCGTTGGCGGTGGGTTCGATCTAGTGATTAGATCCGCGCCATTCTTGGATGACTCGACGTTCGTGGCACGCCGAATTTCAACGAACACATTTTCCCCCTGCGCAGCACCTAGTTATTGCGCCCGCAACGAGTGTCCGAAGTCCCCAGACGACCTCTCTAGGCATTCTTGCGTTGTTTCGTTGCAGCACGCCGGAAAGAAAAATTGGCGTTTCAAGTCCCTGGACGGTTCGCTGATATCGGTACCGATAGAACCCCGTTTGTCCGTAAATGCCGGTTCCCCACAAATTCGGGCAATAAAAGAAGGTTTGGGTATCGGACTGCTCCCTGACTATGTAGTCAGCGAAGCGGAGACGTCTGGCGAGTTGGTTCGGCTTCTGCCAGACTATACGCATGAAAGTTATCCGATATACGTCATTTACCCACATCGTGACTTGATGCCACTGAGGACGCGCAATTTCCTCAACGCCCTCGTCAAAGGTCAAAAATAAGAAAGGTCTGATCCGGAGGCCAGACCAGTTGTCGTCATAGTTACGCGACAGGGAGGTTCTTCAGTGGAGCTTTTTCAAGCTTCCGTCTTCGTTTTGATGATGATGTCCGAAGATATCATCAGGATAGTATTCTGACTGGGGGTTCGAGCCCACATTCCCGCCCCAACCCATTTCGATTAGCCAATCAGATGGAGTATGGATGTAAAAGGAAACCATATTGTCATTAGAATGGCGGCCGGGGTGGAAGAAGAATCCAACACCTCTTTCCATGGCGATATCATACGTGAAACCAAAATCATCAAAGCTCTCAAACTGTAGGCCTAGATGATAAATCCTGTGTTCGTTCCCCATCCCAAATGCGATTGTGTGATCACGTTCGTTGCAAGTCATGAATGTGGGACCGTCCTTAGTCCCGCCTTCTCGGTTAGGATATTCGACGTCACCCCGCATGCCCAAAGCCTTATAGAATTGGTACGCTGCTTCGACATCCTTTTGCCCGATAACAATATGACCGAGCCCCGCATTGCCTAAAAGATAGCGGTGATGCATACGCCGACCTGGATGGAAGGGCTTGTGCCGCTCTACGCAAGGGCCGTGAAAGATCTCGACATTGTATCCATCCGGGTCAGTCAGCCTGAGAATTTCGGTAACTTTCCGCTCTTCCGCTTCTTCGACGGTTCCAACACGAAACTCGATGCCAGCGGCGTTGAGTTGTTCCTGCATAAGTGCAAATTCTTCGCGACCGGCGACGCGCAGGCCAAAATACGCAATGTTGTCGTCGCCATCTCCAATCAAGTCTATGCGGCGATGCCAATAGTCCGCCCGCAACTGACAGAATCCTTCGGTTCCGCCATCGGCAATCTCCATCGCCAAAATCTCGGTCCCAAACTCCTTCCATGCTCCCAGGTCGCTGACGCTTAACCCTAGATACCCGAGCTCTGTCACACTTACCATGTTGCCCTCCCATAATTCGAATGAAGCATTGATTTAATAGTATCTCTATCGGGCATGCGTGGAGAAGCCAGCAACGAGGAACACAGCTGCTCAAATTTCACAACAATCGTCTGCGTGCCTTTCAAGTACAGTGATCCAATATCGAAGGACAGACGAATTATGAGCCTCAGCGACAAACAACGAAGAGACTACGCAACCCGGCTATACGAAGCCGAATTGACGGGAAACTGGATCGACTACCCTACCCGGGTCTTTCCTAAGGTCGAAATCGAAGATGCCTACGCGATCGGTCAGTTCGTTACCGATGCAAAAGTTGCGGATGGACGGGTCGTTAAGGGGCACAAGGTCGGATATACATCCGCCGCGATGCGCAGAGCGTTCGGCGCACAAGAACCTGACTACGGAACACTATTTGACAACTGGTTTGTTGATGAAGGGTCGACTATCGACAAGTCCCGTTTGAACCTTCCTTGGGTGGAAATAGAGCTCTTGTTCGCGCTCAAAGCACCTCTTGGCGGCCCTGATGTCAACACTGTTGATGTGATACAGGCAACTGACTTCATTGTTCCTGCAATTGAAATCTGTGACAATCGCTTCCTTACGGACGATTACGAGGGAGTAGTAGATTCTATCGCCGATGCTGCCTCTTGCGGGTTGATCGTTGTTGGAGCAAACCCAGTTAGGCTTACTGACGTAGATCCACGAACAATACCTGGCACGCTTTTCATAAACGGCACACCGGTTGAGAGTGGTACAGCGGCCGCGGTAATGGGCAATCCGGTCAACGCAGTCGCTTGGTTGGCGCGTAAATTGTCCTCCTTCGGGATAACTATGCAGCCGGGTCACTCCATTTTGTCCGGATCCTTTATTGCTGCCAAGTCAATAGAGCCCGGAGACGCCGTGCTCGCAGATTTTGGCACTCTCGGGCAGGTAAGCTTCGGTGTGTCAGACTAGGAGAATATAGATGAGCCGTTCCTTGAGTTTGCTTGACCGGATTGAGACCAATCGGATAGCCCTCGGTGCGTGGATGTTTTTCCGAGAAGCGATCGTTGCTGGCACCGTTTCTAAGCTTGGCTACGACTTCGTTTGCGTTGACATGCAACACGGGATGCAGAGCTTTGATGATTTGACAAAGATGATCGGAGCCATCCACCATGGCGGAGCGGTGCCTCTTGTGAGGTCCGAATCTTGCGATACGGGTCTTGCCGGACGCTATCTGGATGCGGGCGCAGCTGGAATCATTTTTCCAATGGTGAATTCCAAGGAGCAAGCGATGGTCTGTGTACAGGCATGTCACTATCCACCGCGCGGGGAACGAAGCATGGGCGCTATCGGCGCAAGCTTGTACTTCGGCGAAGACTATTTCGATTTTTCTAATACCATCACATGTGCAATTCCCATGATTGAAACACGTGAGGCCGTTGAAAATATTGACAGCATATTGGAAGTCGATGGCATCGACGTTGTTTTTGTCGGGCCATCAGATCTCGCGATCTCCTACGGGCTGTCACCGTCAAATGACAACCCAGATCCATCGTTCCAAGCAGCCCTCACTCGGATTGTTGAACGTTGCAATGCACATGGAGTAGTTGCGGGAGTATATAGTTCCGCGCAAGTCGCACAAAAGCGTATCGATTCAGGGTTCAGGCTTTTGTCGATCTCGACCGACTGGGACAACGCTATCGATGGTTTCACAGTTGATCTGCGTTCCCTCGAAAGCTAGCTGAGCGCTAACGCACCAGCTTGGGCGACGTTTTCGTCTTCACTGGTTTCACCGCCACTGACCCCAATTGCACCTACCAGAAGTTCGCCATCAAACAGCCCAACCCCGCCGCCGAACACGACAAGACCCGGTGTGTGGGTAATTCCATGCACCATGGCAGGGTCGTCTCTGATAGATGGCCACCATTCAGCTGTGGCAATACCATTGAAACCCACAACGGTCCGCGCCTTGTTCAGCGCGATCGGTATCGCCCCAAACGGCGAGCTATCCATTCGCGCGGTTAAAATAGGCAATCCTGCGGTGTCTGTAACGGCTATGCACATCGGACACCCCAAGCGATCCGCCTCTTTTCGAGCCGCTGAAAGAACTCGCTGCGCGCCAGTCAACGTTATGGTCTTGGTTGTCCGGATGTCAGACACCGATCACTCTCCAACGAATGCCAGGAAATCGCAACACAGGAGCAGATCTCCCCAGTCTTCGTCCACGCGCATTGTATGCCGCGATGGTCGCGAGGCAGGGTCAGGGAAATGCGCGAGCCACGCGGCGTTCAATGTTTCTACAAGAGGGCTTGGGTCCGGCGAGTAGAAAGTCATTTTGGCGACATTTTGCCAACCACAGTCGGCAGCCCGCAGTATCTCTCCAACATGGTGAAACAAATTGGCCACTTGTGCTTCTGCGCTTTCCGGGCAATCCCGAGTTCCAGGTGTATAGGCGGCCGTGATGGAACAGGTCAGCAAAGGACCGACCCGGGTTGCGACCGGGATTGGCGCAAGATGTGACAGCCCTGCTATATCAATTGATCGCCGCATCTTCACTCCGCTGCCGTACGAGATTTCAACCAGTCGTGGAATTCTTCGACGTTCTCTTCTTCTAGCGGGAAATACCCCACTGTCGGTTTACCCTCAGCAACTTTCTCGAGAGCGAATTCCTCTTCGATCTCCATCGAAAGGGCGGCGTCCGCGATCTCTTCAGCAAGCTGCGCCGGGATGACAATTGCGCCTTCAGAATCACCAACAATTACATCACCCGGTAGCACTGCGGCTCCGCCACAAGCAATTGGGACCTGACTGTCGACAGCGGCGTGTCGACGACCTAAGGTCGCAGCGTTGGAGGATCGGTAATAGACGGAAACGCCCAGTTTCTTGATCGCCGGCGTATCACGTAAGGCGCCATCTGTTATTACCCCTTCACCGCCAAGCATCTTCGTGCGCAAGGCAAAAATGTCACCAATCGTTCCTGCGTCGGGTTCGTTTCGGGCATCAATCACGAGAATTTCACCCGGCTTAATGCTCTCAATCATCTCGCGCTGGACGTCGCGTACTTCCCATTGATAGAGATCGGGACGGTTCGGTAAGTAACGCACAGTATGGGCAATCCCGATCATCCGTTGATCTTCCTGGAGCGGCTTCAAACCGTTCATAAAGCAATTTAGAAAGCCTCGATCCTGTAATTGGCTACTAATCGAAGCGGTAGAAACACGACTAAGTTTATTTTTCAGGTCGTCGGACAAGACAGATTCATACAGAGTATCATTGGACACTTTTGAGTCTCCTGAGTTTATGTTGACAGTGCCGGAATGCCTGCCAAACGCCCGGAGAGTGTAGTTTGTAGCCAACCGTTCTTGGAAGCGACTAGCGTGCAACAAACTTGCGCTCCCTCTGCAACAATACTCAAAGTAGGTATGTGCTTCAGCTAACACGCTAAAGAATTCCAAGAGACAGTAGCCAAGGACTGTAGCATCAATGCCTGAATTCCAGACATTCCCGATACCTAAGGCCAGACACTATATTGATGGGCGCTTTCAAGATGCTGTTTCGGGCGAGACTTTTGACGTTATTGACCCTACAACGGAGGAGGTGATCGGGCAGGCTGCCCGTGGAGGTGAGTCTGATGCTCACTCCGCCGTAGCGGCTGCAAAACGAGCGTTCGCTCGAGGTGAGTGGTCGCGCGCAAAACCATCCTTCCGAAAGGAAGTGCTTTATCGTGTCGCGGATTTGATCGAGGAAAGGTCGGATGAAATCGCCTACTTGCAGGGCATCGAGATGGGTGAACCGGTGCTGGATAGCGAAGGCAAGGTCGCTTTCTATGTAGCCCGCTCTGCACAGAATTTCCGTTTTTTTGCTGACGAGCAGATGCAAGCTGGCGATCATGCCTTCAACCACGAAGACCGCTTGATGACCTATACAATGACCGATCCGGTTGGCGTATATGCCCTGATCACACCGTGGAATGGTCCATTCATGTTATCCACATGGAAGATGGCACCGTGCTTGGCATACGGAAACTCGGCAGTCCACAAGTCATCAGAGCTTTCACCACTATCCATCCAAGTGCTATGTGAAATCTTCGAGCAAGCAGGTCTACCTGACGGCGTCTATAACTCACTAATGGGGTATGGTGCTGAGGTCGGACCTCCTTTGGTGAGTCATAGTGAAGTGGCAGGAATTTCTTTTACGGGCTCCCCGGCGACTGCTCGCGACATTTCCGCAAGAGTATCAACATCTCTAAAACGAACATCTTTCGAGTTAGGCGGAAAATCAGCTACGATAATATTTGATGATGCTGACCTCGATCGCGCAGTAACCGAGGCGTCATTGGCAATCTACTTGACTACTGGCCAATCTTGTGTGGCTGGTTCACGTATACTGGTGCATGAGAGCATCTACGATGAGTTTTTGACCCGATTTGAAGCCGAAGCTAAAAACTGGATTGTCGGGAACCCGCTGGACCCTAAGACGACACTGGGACCTGTTGTGTCCAAGGGACAGTATGATCGTGTCATGAACTACATCGACATCGCAAGATCGGAAGGTCGAGTTCTATTCGGGGGAGGCCGACCTGACAATCTCGAAAAAGGATACTTCATCGAACCAACGGCGATTGTTGACGCACCTAATTCCGCGCGGATTTGTCAAGAGGAGGTGTTTGGTCCGGTCGCGGTAATATTGCCTTTCAAGGATGATGCTCACGCTTTGGAAATCGCAAATGATACACCATATGGCCTTGCCGGATACATTTGGACAGAATCGCTTGAACGGGCACACAACTGCGCGCTGCGTTTGGAAACCGGCATGATTTGGATAAACTCGGGTTTTGTGCGCGATCTGCGTCAGCCCTTTGGTGGCGTAAAAGACAGTGGCCAGGGTCGCGAAGGCGGTCAGTTTAGTCGCGAGTTTTATACCGAAACCCGGTTCGCAAGTTTCCCCATAGCGCCTCGCAGGGATGACTGAAATGTTGGCGAACTCTTCATTTCTTTACATTGGCGGCAAATGGGCTCCCTCCGAAGGTGGCATCACTCAACCTGTCGAGAACCCGGCCACGGGAAACGTGATCGCAAATATTGTTCTTGGCACCGAAACCGATCTGAATAAAGCGGCCAAGGCCGCTAGGTCTGCCTTTGCAACGTTTAGTCAAACGTCTAAGGAAGAACGGCTTGCCTTGTTACGACGGTTTCGCGCGGCATACTTGGATCGATATGAGGAAATGGCACAGGTCATATCCGCTGAATTGGGCGCACCAATTACAATGGCGCGCGAACAGCAAACAGAATCCGGTCTGGGTCATCTGGACGGATTCATTGCGGCACTGGAGACATTTGAAGAACGTCAGGAATTGCCGAATGGAGATGTCATAATTCACGAGCCCATCGGCGTTTGTGGATTGATTACACCTTGGAATTGGCCCATCAATCAGATTGCTCTAAAAGTTGTCCCTGCGCTGGCAACCGGGTGCACCTGTATCCTGAAACCGGCGCAAATCACGCCGCTCTCCGCTGTACTATATGCGGAAATGCTTGATGCGGCGGGTGTTCCACCTGGCGTGTTCAATCTTGTTCAGGGGGACGGGCGGACCCTGGGAATGTCGCTCACCGCGCATCCTGACGTGGACATGATCAGCTTTACCGGCTCAACACGCGCTGGCATCGCGATAAACAAGATTGCCTCCGATACCGTGAAAAGGGTCACGCTCGAGCTAGGGGGCAAGTCGCCTTGTGTTGTGTTTTCTGATGCCGATCTGGAGGCAGCAGTCGCCGACGCGGTGGGCAACTGCATGAACAACACAGGTCAGTCATGCGATGCACCGACAAGGCTGATCGTACAACGAGACGTCTATGATCAGACGGTCAGATTGGCAGCAACGGCAGCCTCAGCCATCGCATCGAATGATCCATCTATGGAAGGTTCGCATTTGGGACCGCTCGCCGGCTCGCAACAGTTCAATAGCGTGCAAAACCTGATCAAATCCGCTATAGATGAAGGTGCCGAACTGGTTGCTGGTGGTCCAGGCAAGCCCGAGGGAATGGAATCCGGGCACTATGCCCGCGCAACCGTCTTTGCCGCTGTCTCTAACGACATGAAAATCGCCCAGGAAGAAGTATTCGGTCCGGTTCTGGTCATCATTCCATTCGACACAGAAGACGAAGCAGTTCAGATAGCAAACGACACGCCTTATGGTTTGGCTGCTTACATGCACACGACCGACATCGACCGCCAAAATCGACTGCTTGGAAAGCTGCGTGCGGGAATGATCCACGTGAACGGTGGAGAGTACAAGTATGGGAGCCCGTTTGGCGGCTATCGAATGTCAGGCAACGGTCGCGAAGGAGGCAACTGGGGCCTTGAGGATTTCCTGGAGGTCAAAGCAGTGCATCGTTGAACGGCATTCTGTGCAGCTTAAGTCATTTCAAACAGCCCAGGCACTTCATCAGCGAGTGCGGTAATAAATTTGCGAATGTTCATTCAGTACCGGCTCAGTGAGCCGTCATAGCGCCAAAATTCAGATCAGGCAGACAGTTCGAAACAAGTACCGCTTGTTCTGACGTCCTATCGACCTTTCCAAACCGGATCTCGTTTTTCGGCAAAGGCGCGGGCGCCCTCAATCTGATCTTCGCTGGCATAAAGAACGTCGACCGTGCGCAATTGGCGCTTGGTGATACGGTTCAGTGCGTCATGGAACTTCGCGTTCTCGGCGTCGCGCACTATCTCTTTGATCGCGGCGTATACGAGGGGCGGACCAGATTCCAACAGGCCGGCAAGTTCCCATGCTCGATCCATCAGTTGATCGGCCGACAAAATCTCGCTCACCAGCCCCCACCGATTTGCTTCGTCTGCATAGAACCAACGACCCGTCAAAAGAAGTTCCATCGCAATGTGATAGGGAATTCGCTTGGGCAGCTTAACGCTGGCTGCATCAGCAACGGTACCAGAACGTATTTCCGGTAGGGCAAATGTAGCGTGATCTGCGGCCAAAATTATGTCCGCTGACAAAGCCAGTTCCAATCCTCCGCCACAAGCAATACCGTTGACTGCAGCTATGACCGGTTTGTTCAGGTCGCGTAGTTCCTGCAACCCGCCGAAGCCACCAACTCCATAATCACCATCAACCGCGTCGCCGTCGGCGGCAGCTTTCAGGTCCCAGCCAGGGCAAAAGAACTTCTGACCCGCACCGGTCAGAATGGCCACGCGCAGGTCTGGATCATCGCGAAAATTGGCAAACACCTCACCCATTCTGCGGCTGGTGGTCAGATCAATTGCGTTGGCCTTGGGGCGATCCAGAGTTACTTCTAAAGTCGTTCCAACGCGACGAGTTTTGATCGGGTGGTCCATATCTTAGGCCTTTCTTATTAGCGCATCCACGGCAACGGCGCTGTTCGGCGTGCATAGGAGCGGGTTAATCTCGACCTCTCCTAGCGCAACTGCATTTTGCATGACATAGGCCTGAACAGACTCAACTGCAGCGAGGATCGATTCCATATCGGCCGCCGGCCGACCGCGATAACCCGCAAGCAAAGGAGCGATCTTCAGAGTGCCGAGGGCAGTGCGGATCTCGCTCCGCGAACTTGGCACCAGCAAGGACACTGTGTCGCTCAACACTTCGGTCAGTACGCCCCCGGCCCCTAGTGTCAGGACAAATCCGTGCGCAGGATCGCGGACTACCCCAACTAGAAGTTCGGCCACAGTTCCGACTATCATCTCTTCTATCAGAATCTCTTCGGTGCCGATTTCCGCCGCGACCTCTATCACGTCGTCAGCGTCAACGCTCAACCTTACAGCTGCGTGCTCGGATTTGTGCGCAAGTCCGACGCCCTTGACAGCAAACGGGGCGACCATCCCCTGCGCTGCTTCGCGGGCTTCCACTTCACCACGCACAGTACGATTTTGTGGGATGCGCAGGCCGCATTCAGCCAGAGCCAGCTTGGATTCTGCTTCAGTCAACGTCCGTGTCGCCTCAGCCTTGCCCGGCAAGCATATGGGATCTGTGGATGGTGCCGCGATCTGTCCGGCAGCCCGAGTCGCGAACAGAGCTTCGCGCAGACCCATTAAAGGCACGACACCTCCCGCCAATAGCTCTTGAGCGACATCTTCTGGCAGAAGTTCAGGCAATGTTGCGACTATCGCAAACCGTGCATCGGTTTCTGAGCGCACCCTCAGCGCGGCCCTGGTTGCGCATTCCCAATCGGTAGGATCAGTGGTCGGGTAGTCCACGATTGAGAAAGTCAGGTCTATTTCGTCGCCCGTCATGCCGGACCACGCCTTTGCCATCGCTTGTTCGTCGCGCCAGATGTAGGTGTGATAGTCCAGCGGGTTATTGATCGCGACCATCGGTCCGAGTACGTCTCGCAGACCGCATTTCTTACCTTCGGTCAGCTGAGGAAATCTTAAACCGGTACCAACTGCCATGTCGGCGATCAAGCTGGCTTCACCGCCGGAACAGCTGATGGAGGCGATATTGCCACCTGGCAGCGGCCCGTAACAATGAAGCAGTTTCAGTGTTTCAAGAAACTCGGGCAAGGAAGAGAGACGTGGTATTCCCAGTCGGTTCAACAATGCCTCGGCGCCTGCATCACTACCTGCAAGCGAGGCGCTATGCGACACTGTTGCAGCCTGTGCTTGCTCTGACGCACCAACCTTTAACGCGATGAGTGGAGTACCTTTTTGGTGCGCCTTGGCGGCCAACTTCTCCCATTCACGGAGGTCCCCAAATCCTTCGATATGCAAACCGACACATGTAACACGTGGATCGTCAATTAGGGAACTCGCGATCTGTGCCTGGCTGGTCTGTGCCTTGTTCCCGCATGCTACCATATAAGCAATCGGCAACCCGCGCTTTTGCATGGTTAAATTTATAGATATGTTCGAGCTTTGGGTCAGAATCGCGACACCTTCATCGACGGATGTCGCCCCGTGCTGATCTGGCCACAACAGCGCGCCGTCCAGCGTGTTGATAAAGCCATAACAGTTTGGCCCTAGAAACGGCATCTCGCCTGCCGCCTCAATCAGTTGAGACTGCAAATCGCCCCCTATCGCATCCTCTGCAGTTGCCTCCGAGAAACCTGAGGCGAAACAGACAGCACCCCCTGCCCCCAAGTTCGACAGTTCTCTGATTAGTTCAATAGTCAGGTGACGATTCACGCCGACGAATGCGGCGTCCGGCGGCTCAGGAAGATCATCTAGCCCCGCAAAAACCCTATGACCAGAAATCTCTGTAGCCTTTGGGTGAACCGGCCAAATATCGCCTGCATAACCCATGCGGTTCGATTGCAATACGACCTGCTCACACCAAGCTCCACCTCCTATCACCGCGATGGATTTTGGCCTCAGTAGCCGGGTAAGGTCTCTTTTCATGGGTTTTCCAGATTCTGCGTCAAATGAGACTCCCGACAGCGGGCCTGCATCTCAAATCGAGGCGGAGCATAATTTCCGCGTTTTACATTCGGCCACGCACTCAGGAGCCAAGCGGGCGCAACAGGTCGCGACTGATGATATGGCGCTGAATCTCGCTGGTACCGTCCCAAATCCGTTCGACCCTCGCGTCGCGCCAGAAGCGTTCGATGGGGAAATCGTCCATCAGGCCCATGCCCCCGAAGATTTGCAGTGTCGTGTCGGTGACGCGCGCCAACGTCTCTGATGCATATAGTTTTGCCGACGCGATTTCGCGGTTCGAAGGCAGGTCCTGATCCAAGCGCCACGCGGCAGCCAACGTCAACCAATCGGCTGCGTCGATTTCGGTCACCATATCGGCGATCTGAAAGCCGACGCCTTGAAACTTGCCGATTGGCTGGCCGAACTGCTTACGCTCTGCGGCGTAGTTCAACGCATAGTCAAAGCACCTGCGTGCACGCCCAACCGAGAAGGCGGCTACGGTCAGGCGGGTGGCATAGAGCCATTCGTTCATTACGGCGAAACCGCCATCGACTTCGCCTAAAACCTGTGCGTCGGGCAAACGGCAATTATCGAAATACAGAATATAATTCTTGTAGCCCTTATGGCTAACGGAGTTGTAGCCATCGCGAACTTCAAAGCCCGGAGTGCCACGATCCACAAGGAACGTGGTAATCCGCTTTTTTGGTCCCTTTGGCGTTTCGTCCACGCCAGTAGCGATAAAGACGATAAAGAAGTCCGCGTGTTCCGCACCAGAGATGAAGTGCTTTGACCCGTTGACAACCCAATCCCCACCATCACGTATGGCCTGACACTTCATGCCACGAACATCTGAACCAGCATCCGGTTCTGTCATTGCCAACGCATCCATCCGGTCGCCACGCACTGCAGGCAGCAGGTAACGCTCGCGCTGCTCTTGGTTGCAAGCCATCAGAATGTTCTGAGGACGGCCAAAGAAGTGGGTCAGCGCCATGGAACCACGACCTAACTCTCGCTCGACAAGAGTAAAATCGAAATGCGAGAGTCCAGCACCACCAGCTTCCTCGGGGAAGTTGCAAGCATAGAACCCTAGATCAATACATTTCTGCTTGATGTCTTCTCCAAGTTCCAACGGTACAGTTCCGCTGCGTTCAACGGCGTCTTCGTGTGGATAGATTTCATTCTCCACGAAACTTCGAACAGTGGAAACGATCATTTCCTGCTCTTCAGATAGACCAAACTGCATGTCGCGAGCCCCTTATACCATTTCCCGAAAGTTTTGACTCATCAAGATATAGGTCACTGTTCCGTCTCGACACAACATGTAGTCTTGCACCGCAAATGACGCGTGCAGCCGGTTTGCGATGCCGTCATGTTGGGGTTCTCAAACACCAGCCCCGCGAATTCATAGATCGGAAGGAACCTTTCTTCTGCGTCGAATGCGAAGTGCCGCGCGTTATTGTTGGCGAAGTACCGAGTATCCGCGCGGTTGCTGACGATGAAAATCTGCACGAAACAGAGAAGCGTCTTGGTGTATCCGTTATCGGGGTCGTTCTTGTAATCGACGATCTGCTCCATCGCCCGCCGGGGGCTGATCCCAAGTGACTTCAGCTCGACCTGAACGACAGGGATGCCATTGATAAGGAGCACTACGTCGTAGCGGTGATGGCTGTAGTCGGTATTGATGCGGAGCTGATTCACGACCTCGAAGGTGTTCTTGCACCAGTCCTTGATGTTGACGAGGGTGTAGTTGAGCGGTGTGCTGTCGTCGCGAGTGAACGTCTCCCGGTTTCGAAGGGATCGCGCGGCTTGGTACACGTCCGGCGTGACAATCTCTTCGAGGAGTCGCCGAAACTCTCCATCGGTTAAGGTCACACGATTCAGGGCTTCGAACTTTTCCCTGAAGTTTGCTTCAAGCGTCGCGCGATCACGGATGTCGGGGCGATACTCGTACTTGAGTTCCCGCAGCTTCGTGACCAGGTCCTCTTCAAGCCTGCTTTCGGGCATGGTCACATTCATCTCGGAATCTCGCTGCCTATCGGATATGCTGCATCGGCCTGAACGGCATGCAGTTTATCTCGCATTCAATCAAGCGGTCAAGGATCAGGCTAGTTGACGACGCCGCGCCCGAGATAGACGGTCCAAAACGTGCAAGAAGAAGCAATTTCAATTGGCTCAGTTTACAAAACGTATGTGTTCAAGTTATGTTCCTGCACGAAGCAGGAGACTACAGATGATGAATCACAAGCAGTTTCAGGCCTGGCTCTCGCAGGTTGACCAGCTCAGCACCGCGCAGCGCAAGGAAGCCGGGGCAGTGCTCTCCGGAGGCTCGCAGGCGTCGGCTTCGCTGGCCGCGATCGAGGCGGGCGTGGGCGAGGACCGCCGGTGCCCGCATTGCGGCACTCCCGGCGCCGTGTCGCGCGGCAAGGCGCGCGGCCTGCGCCGATATCAATGCAAGGGTTGCGGAAAGACGTTCAATGCAGCGACAGGCACGCCGTTGGCGGGCCTTCACCGCAAGGAGAGATGGCTGGCGTTCGGAACCTGTCTCGCGGACGGGGACACGGTGCGCGCGTCCGCCGTGCGTTGCGGGCTTGCCGTCAACACGGCCTTCCGCTGGCGGCACCGGTTCCTTGCCGCCGGAAGCCGGGATCCGCGAAAGCTTGCCGGCATCCTCGAGGCCGACGAAACCTACGTGCTGGAAAGCCGCAAGGGCGAGCGGGGCGTCGCGGACGTAGCGCAGGATCGTCTGCCCGACGCCGCGCGAAAGCGGATAGAGATGCGTGCGCCCCGGCTTCGGACAGCGCACCCGCAGGATCTCCTCCGTCCAGTCCAGGTCGTCGAGCCGCAGGCCGGCGACCTCCCCGGAACGCAGGCCGTAGGCGACCAGCACCATCAGGATCGCGCGGTCGCGCACATCGGCAGGACGGTCGCCCTCGGAAGTCGCGAGCAGGCGCAGGACCTTGTCCCGGTCCAGCCCCTTCGGGAGCGGCTTGCCGGGATGGAACCGAGACGGCATGATCCCGTCCGCCAGTCCCGGCGCGCACCAGCCTTGGCTTTCCGCGAACACGGAAGAAGGTGCGGAGTTGTGCCGAGTAGTCGTGGATCGTGATCCGGCTGCAGCCGCGGGCATGCCAGCGTGCGACCTCCCGATCGATGTCGGCGATCCCGACCTCGGCGAGAGCGACCTTGCGGTCGTCCAGCCCTTCGAAGAAACGGTCGACTGCATGGAGGCAGCCGCAAACGGTCGCTTCGGACCACCCGCGCTCGTCGCGCATCCAGGCATCGAACGCTGTGGCATCCCCGCTGTGGACATGCCGCGCCTTGGCCGGTTCGTCGAGCAGGTCGGCGAAGCGCAGCCATCGCACTGCGTGGCCGATGAACCGCCTGCGTGCGTCGGACGAAGCGGGCCGGCGGCATCGCCGCCCGCCGGGCAGCGACCATTGATCGGCCGCGGTTTCCACGCGTGCCATGCTGACGCGCTCGCCTTGGTGCAGTTCCAGAATGCGAACCAGGCTGACCTGGTGAGCCGCGATTGTGCGCAACGTATTGCGCCGGGCGCCTCCCAGGGCGCAGTGCTCAGGGAAATCGAGCCGTTCATCCAGCAGCGGCGCGGCGCGATTGCGTCCGACGATGCCTGGACAGGTGAAGAGAGTCTCGAACATTGTCATGTCTCCTTTTTGGTTGGAGACATGACAATGGCAAACGGCCGCCCGTCGGAAAATTATGTTGCGGCCAAACGGAGGGTTCCCGTGCGTGGCAGTCCGGTGCGACCGCTCCGCAACATATCCAGGGCCGCAACATATACCCAACAGTTTGCGAGGGTGACCGCCCCGCCGGGCCGGTCATGCCGGCGCAGCCGGTTGTACCCGGAATAGCCGTCCACTTGCAGCGTCCCTCACGGACTGGACCGTCGTGCCCAGCCTCGCCGCCACGTCTCCGGGGGACATTCCGTCGAGCCGGAACGCGATCGCGCGGGTGCGCCGGCGCTGGCGATGGTCTTTGCAGTTGAGGGCGAACTCGAGTAGTTCTTGCGACGTGCGGTCGGTGTTGGTGATGGTGATCGTCAAGGGTGCGGGCATGTCCTGTCTCCTGTCGGGGCTGGTGTTTGAGAACCCCAACATGACGGCATCGCAAACCGGCTGCACGCGTCATTCGCGGCGCAAGACTACATGTTGCGTCGAGACGAAAAAGCGACCTATATCTTGATGAGTCAAAACTTTCGGGAAATGGTATTAACCGCGCCACAGGGCAACTTCATGCACCGCAACACGTGGCTGTATTGACCCTTTTTGCCGAGATTGTGCTTCAATGGCGAACCTGGAGGTCCAAAGATAGCTGGCGTGCATTTCTGCAATTTCCGCAAGCAAGAGTTGGTCAAGGCCTGAAAAATGAGGACGCGCGATTGACACGATCAGGCAACAGACCTGTTCGTCAACCGCGACAACATTGTGGTTGCCGTAGGGAAAATTGTGGTTACCGTAGGGAAAACAGCAAGTTTCGATGGGAGGAAACGCCTATAACCTACGTTCGACAGCCCGCTGCTTGGCAGCTTCGCACGGGTAATTACGGATTTTCCGCCCAGAGTGCTCGCGATATCGACAATGCGATTTGCAGAGGTGGTATCGAACTAGCTCAATTGAGATATCTGACAGTCTCAAGCAAACTCAGGAGATTACCATGAAACTATCAAAGCTTGTATCAGTTGCTGCAACGGTCTTGGCACTCGCGCCACTTTCAGTTGTTGCTGAAGACTACCCTTCAAGACCCGTTTCGTTCATTGTCCCCTGGCCACCAGGCGATCTTGAAGACTTGCTTACTCGCATGATCGCGGAAGAGTTTCAGGAGGAATATGGTGTTGCGGCTGCAGTAGTGAACAAACCCGGCGGTGGTGGGGGACCTTTCCCTGGTGCGGTCGGGGTGGCAAACGCTCCTGCTGATGGATATACTGTCGGATCATTTGTGATGAGTGTTCCTCTGTCGGGTCCACACGTGGGAATTCCCGAACTTGCGCCAAATCCTTTCGAGCCAATTGGTGTCTTTTTGACCTACCCATTTGTTGTCGCAGCAAGCAAGAACGCACCATATCAGACCATCGAGGAACTGGCGGAGTATTCCCAAAATAATACAGTTTTGCTGGGCCACTACGGAACATACCTGACGCCGACAAAGATCACTTTGGCGCACGCCAAGGAGGTTGGCATTAACTACTCAAAAGACGCCGCATACGACCTGCTGGATTGTAACTCAATCAAGTCAGGCGACGTGGATGTTATGAACACCACGATCCCAGCCATCCGGCCTTGCCTGGAGGATATGAATGTGTTGTTGGCGATCACTGAGGAGCGCATCTCTCTAGCTCCTAACGCTCCAACGGTTGCTGAAGCTCTACCTAAGATGGACCTGACTCTTTGGAATGGTCTGTTTGTACACAAGGATACCCCGGCGGACGTCCGCGACAAGATTGCCGCAGTTGCCGAACGTGTGGTTTTGGGGGAACGCGCCCAAAAACTTGCAAACGATACTGGTGCGGGCGTCTACTGGCAGAATGCCGCCGAAGCGACTTCACGGATCGAAAAAGACGCGCAAACCTACGGGTGGGTGAACGAGATTGTCTCGTCCAACTGATCGTCTGAATTGAAGTGTAGCCATCGGGCGTTCTTCGCCCGATGGCCTAAGCTTGTGGAGCAAGAGCTGAATGTCCGACAACTCTGAACGCAAAGTTGAACTCGCGGAACTGTTCATTCCAAAATTTCACCCTGCCGAACTCGTGTTCGCTATCGCTTTGGTGGTTCTGTCGGTGTTTCTCTTTTCTCAGTTTGAGGCACAGACAAGGGTCATCGAAGGTAAGGAACTCGCTGGACAACCCGGATTTTGGTCGTGGATTAGCATCGTTGGGATGTTGCTCTTTGGCACTCCCTATCTGGTTACGGTAATCCTGAAAGCACGCGCCGATAACGGTCGTGCATCTGTGCCGCAGGAACTTCTGCAGTGGGTTGTTGCGGTTGAGTACGTTCTGTGGTTCATGGCTTATGTAATGCTGGTTCCCTGGCTCGGATACCTGCTGTCAACTATTGCATTTTCTATTTTGCTCCTGTTCCGAGTCGGATATTCCAAGCGGAATTTTTTCCTTTGGGCATTGATCTTTGATCTAGTCATGATCGCCATATTCAAAGGATTTCTTCGGGTGAACATCCCCGGTGGAGCAATCTATGAATACCTGCCGCCGGCGCTGCGTAACTTTATGATTTCCAACTTCTAGGAGCGTCAGAAATGGAAACTTTCCTCTCTAGCCTTGACATGATTACGAGTTGGAGTGTTTTGATTGCGCTAATAATCGGCTCTATTGGCGGCGTTATCATAGGCGCAATTCCTGGTGTCGGTCCGCCAATGGCGATTGCGATCCTGTTACCTGCAACATTTGCGATGGAACCCATTGTCGGTCTGACTCTACTTCTCGGCGTTTATGGTTCGGCAATGTATGGCGGTGCCATTCCGGCGGTTTTGATGAACGTTCCTGGGACCGCGGTGAATGCTCTAACGACCTATGATGGATACCCGATGACGAGAAGCGGGCAAGGTGCACGAGCTTTGTCCTTGTGTTACGGCGCATCTTTTTTTGGCGGCATTTTTTCTGTTGTCTGCTTAATGGCTTTCGCACCGGTCCTGGCAGACGTGGCACCGCTTTTTGGATCACGCGAGATCTTTATGGCTGCGCTGCTGGGCGGCGTGCTCGTAGTTATAGCACATCGCGGGCACGGACTGTTTTCCGGTTTCATGTTCTGTTTTGGAATGTTCCTGGCATCGATTGGATTGGAAACCTCTGAACTCACGCAGCGCTACACATTTGGCATGACCTGGCTGTCTTCCGGCGTTGACTTGATCGTTGTCATTCTGGGCATCTTCGCACTGTCGCAAGCATTCCACCTTCTGACCGCAGATGATGAGGACACTATCGAAGTTGAAAAACCCGTCGGCGTTGGAAAGAGGCTCGGAGAAGTGGCGCGTATGCCCCGCGCGTCCATCATTTCGTCGACATTTGGAGTGATAATGGGCGTGATACCTGGTGTCGGGCAGTTCATCGCGCAGTTCTTTTCCTACACGATCATACAAAAAACATCAAAAAACCCAGAGCAGTTCGGAGCGGGGGCACCGGAAGGAATAGTAGCCTCAGAAGCGGCGAACAATGCCGTGCCTGCCGCGGCCATGATCCCGTTGCTCGCACTTGGTATTCCCGGAGAAGCGCTTACCGCTATGATGCTCTCTGTATTCTACGTGCATAACGTCGTACCCGGCCCCAATTTGTTTTTAAGTGAGTTTGACTTTGTGATGGCGCTTTACCTCTGTTTGATCTTGATTAATGTCATCACGCTCATCTTTCTTTTGGTATCGACGGGCTTCATCGTGAACGTTTCTTCAATCCCGAACAGATATCTGGGAGTGCTTACGCTAACCCTTTGCTTCATTGGGATTTACGCATTGCGAAATTCAGTTACAGATTGCTTATTGGCAGCCGTTTTCGGGGTTATCGGCTTGGTCTTTAAACGGCTCGATCTGCCAACGATTCCGATCATTCTTGGAATGGTATTGGGTGAAATCATGGAAACCAAATTCCGTACATCAATGGCTCGCATTGATCATTACTATGAGTTTATCAACAGGCCAATATCCGGAACAATATTTGCCATTATCGTAATCGCGATTCTTACGCATTTGTTCTTCCAAATAAAATACTGGCGTCAAAGCCGATCGACTGGCGTCTGACACATCTGAATGTTTTGCTTGATGCAAGGTTGCGCCAACCAGAGCATTCCTACCAGCCGATCAACAAAGGAACCGCGACAGGTTAATGAAAAGAAGGCTATTCTCGAATAGGAGGCGTCCCGTACATCTCGGAAGTTATCCTACTGAGACGCTTAGAAGAGATAGCAACGTCCCTCAACTTGCAAGTGTTCCACCCATGAGAGTCGTCGATTTCGGCATTGGTGCGAGTAACAGCATCATTGGCGCAATGGGTGAATATCAGACAATGATGGATGCAATCCAGTCTGGGTTGGTAAACGCGCAGAAAGCATCTGTCCCCGCTGATCCGGATGAGCGCGCCAATCATCTGAAGGCCTTCGGATACTTTTCCGACGCATCCCTCGTGGGCATTTGCAAACTGCACGACGATGCGAAGCTGAAGAAACCGGTAAAGAATGAGAACATTCCACGTCTGATTGAAAGTTTGAAACAAGTTAATTCTGAGTCACTTGCGGCAGGCATCGAAGAGATCATGGCTGATCTCGAAGACACTGTAGAATTGCCGCAGGGGACCGGCCATGACCATAGCCACGCCATTGTCGTACTTTACGAGCATTTCAGAGATCCGTCTAAATCCGAGCCGGGCAGCGAGTGGATCATTGGTGCCCAAGATCAGAGAGCAGCAATCCGCGCAAACGAAACCGCCGTCGTTTTGGCAAATTATATTCGTTTGCTAGGCTACGACGCCATGGCTCATTCGCCCAGCAACACCCATTTCGACCTTAACAAACTTGCCGTGTTGGCGGGTGTCGCGTGCGTGTCCGATGGCAGAATGGATGCGCCCTTCATAGGGCCGAATTTTGGGCTGGCCGCCGTAACCTGCACTTTGGACATGACGGCAGACGAGGCTCTTGCGGCCATGAGCCAGCAGAAGGACGCTGCGTCGCGGCCAGGAAGAGATCCGTACAAGGATCGCAATTATGCGGCGGGGTCATACCCGTTTGAAGCACTCAAGCGAGTCGAAACACCTACGACATACATTGACGAGGATCGCGTGGCGAGAATCCCGATGCGTGCTGACATGTTTACGAGAGCACAGTTCGGAGACATGGGTAAGGCCAATCAGGACAATGCGGCTGGAGGATACTATGTATCAAAGGCTCCGTCGTCACTGGCGCAGTTGCGTGTGTTGGGGGCTTTAGTTGCTCTGCAATCAGGCGGAGAAAATCCTCATGGTCCCTGCCCGTCAGATTCTCAACGAAATGCGGAAAATGTTAAGGCTGCCGGCTATTTTCTCGGAATTGATGCGGTTGGAATTTCGCGATGCCCTGACTGGGTCTGGTATTCGCACAACGCGGCCGGCGAACCCATAAATCCGCCCCATGATAACGCCATTACCATGATCATCGATCAGGGCTTTGAAACAATGGATGGATCAAGTGGCGATGACTGGATAGCGCTTAGTCAATCCATGAGAGCGTATCTGCGATTCTCTTTGTTGGGTGGGATCATTTCCCAGCATATCCGAGATCTGGGATACAGCGCCAAGGCCCACACAGTGATGGACAGCGAAGTCTTGCAACCACCCCTGGTTCTACTCAGCGGGCTGGGAGAAGTCAGTCGGATTGGTGAAGTAATTCTCAATCCCTTTATGGGCCCGCGATTGAAAACCGGTGTCATAACCACCGATATGCCGTTGGTGCACGATAAGCCAATCGACTTCGGTCTGCAGAACTTTTGTAACAACTGCAATAAGTGCGCACGCGAATGTCCGTCGGGAGCAATCACTGCCGGCCCCAAGCTAATGTATAATGGGTATGAGATCTGGAAATCGGACAGCCAAAAGTGCACGACCTATCGGGTGACACAGGCAGGTGGTGCAATGTGTGGACGCTGCATGAAGACCTGTCCTTGGAATCTCGAGGGTTTGTTCTCCGAGGCCCCGTTTCGTTGGGCTGCGATGAACATCCCGGCCGCAGCTCCATTGCTTGCGAAACTCGATGACGCTGCAAACAACGGTGGGCTCAACGTGGTAAAGAAGTGGTGGTGGGACCTTGAACTGAAAGAAGACGGCGGTTTCAGGGAACCCGCGCAACCGGTCAATCGCCGCGACCTTCAAAAGGACATAGACCTAAAATACGAAGACCAGACCTTGGCGGTTTATCCTGCAACGCTCGCTCCGCACCCTTACCCCTACCCGTTTCCGATGGATCGTGAAGCGGGAATAGAGGCGTATCAGGCGATGGTGACAGTCGAAGAATATCACGAGCGGATTGCTCAGGGTGACACGTCTCATGTGCATACCTACCGAGCCGATGCGGTCGCACCAGTCATCCAAGTTGAAATCGTTCGCGCAGAGAAGATGACCGATGGAGTAACAAAATTTGAATTTGCTTCAGTGGATGGATCGGAGTTACCACCTTGGACCGCCGGAGCACATCTGGACATCGTAGTCGCGCCGGAATTCTTGCGGCAATATTCTATCAGCGGCAATCCGTCAGACCGTTCGCGGTATCAGATCGGTGTACTACGCGAGGATGAAGGCCGCGGCGGGTCGAGAATGCTCCACAGGCTGTTCAGGGAGGGGCGAAAAATTTTTGTGTCACACCCCATCAATCACTTCGAATTGGTAGAAGACGCCAAGAAGACCTTTTTGATGGCAGGCGGGATTGGTATTACGCCGATGATCGCCTTTGGACATCGTCTGCATGAACTTGGGGCGGAATTCGAATTGCACTACTCTGCCAGCAGGCAGGACGGTGCCGGGTTTCTTGACGATCTCGCCAAATTTCCATGGGCCGATTGGGTTTCGCTGCATTTCTCAGATCAGGGAACACGTGCCGATCTTGATCAGATACTTTCGGGATATGTTGATGGCTACCATGTCTATACCTGCGGCCCAGACCGGTTCATGGAAAGCGTGATGGACGCTGCCGAAAGAAATGGTTATCCAGAAGAAGCGCGGCATCTAGAATACTTCTCTGTTCCGGAACAACCGGAGTACGAAAATCACGACTTTGTGTTGCGACTGACAAAATCAGGGAAGGAGTTAGCAGTTCCAGCTGATAAAGCCGCAACTGAAGTTCTTTTGGAAAGCGGTATCAAGATAGACGTCAAATGCTCTGACGGTCTCTGTGGCGTTTGCAAGTGTAGGCTGATTTCTGGCAATGTGGAGCACCGCGACTTCGTTCTTTCAAAAAAACAGCGAGAAGATACCATCATCCTGTGCCAGTCTCGAGCCGCAGAAAAGGATGGTATAGTCGAAATCGACCTATAAAATCTGGCCTGGATCAGTTCGCTTGAGTGGTTTGATCCAGGATTGTGGCAAAGGACAGCTTGATATCCCGAACGGGGTATTTCCGCCCTATCTTGACGCTATGCAAAAATACGCCCTCAAGAACCAAATTTATCGTGTCAGCTTGAATTGCAGGCATGTGCTCACGTAGCATTGATCGGGTGTCTTGTGACCAAGCAATTGAAATTTCACGAGTGTCCGGATCGTCGAGCCCAGTCAGAAAAAAATCATAATCCACAACCATTTCCGCATAGCAGTTGCAAGTGATGTGCTCGACGACCTCTGCGAGAACAACGGAGAGGTCGTCTTCGGTACTGGATTGCTCAAGCGCGGTGCGAAACCTCCAAAAAAATCTTTTGCGCGCAAAAACTGTGGCGTCGCGAATGATCTCCTTTCGGCCATTGTAGTGATAGGACAATGTTCCCAAGCCGATCCCCGATTCATCAGCAATCGCACGGAACGTTATGTTTGCGGCACCGAGCTTTGCCGCTACCGTATGTGTTGCGGTGATAACCTTTCCTGATTACTATCCTGCGTAAGCAGATTTTTTGCCGCGACGCTCGCGGATTCGTTGCCTGAAATCCTGGATAGCCTAGTACGGAGAACTTTTTCGAGATCGGATTCGCCGAAACGGCGCCTGGGAGC
>MKWU01002542.1_pt1 | contig 26942 bp, 25 predicted proteins | sample 809101 | NCBI WGS metagenome assembly MKWU01 (sample SAMN05860141, study PRJNA318959) | sponge metagenome | host: Aplysina aerophoba | place: Slovenia: Piran, Adriatic Sea, Gulf of Piran | collected 2013-05-07 | reverse complement strand
GGATCACGGCCCGGACCGCATCGACCCTGGAAGAGACGGCGGCCGCGATCCGGGCCGACACCGGGGCCCGGGTGACCGCGGTTCCCGGCGACATCACGACCCCGGAGGGCCGGGCCGCGATCCTCGCCGCCTGTCCCGAGCCCGACATCCTCGTCAACAACGCGGGCGGGCCGCCCCCCGGCGACTTCCGCGACTGGACCCTTGACGACTGGAACGCCGCGCTCAACGCGAACATGCTGACCGCCATCGAGCTCATCCGGGCCACCGTGGACGGCATGATGGAGCGCGAGTTCGGCCGGGTGGTCAACATCACCTCCGCGGCGGTCAAGTCCCCCATCGACATCCTGGGGTTGTCCAACGGCGCCCGCGCCGGGCTCACCGGCTTCGTCGCCGGCATCGCCCGAAAGACGGTGCGGCGCAACGTCACCATCAACGGACTGCTGCCGGGTCCCTTCGACACCGACCGGCTGAACGGCACGTTCGTCGCACGCGCGAAGGCGGCCGGCCGGCCGGCGGAGGAGCTCAAGGCCGAAGGGGCGGCGGCCAATCCGGCCGGCCGGTTCGGCACCGCGGAGGAATTCGGTCAGGCCTGCGCGTTCCTGTGCAGCGCCCACGCGGGCTACATCACGGGGCAGAACCTGCTGATGGACGGCGGAGCGTTCCCGGGCACCCTGTAGCCGAGAGCGGGGCGGCGCGACCGGGGCGAGATCCGGCCCGGTGCGAGGCGAGGCGAGGCGGTGCCCCGTGCCGCCCCGGAAGCGGGCGGTGAAGCGGGAAGCGGCCGGTCACGGACGGCTCGTGGCGCCGGCGGTCGCGATACGGACCCGAGGGGAGTCTCCCTTACGCGCGCTGCACGGGAGGCGCCGCCACTACGTCCTCGGGCCGGCCGGACCGGCTCGATCGAACGGCGGCATCAATGACGGCGCAGATGTCGCGGGCGCCCTCGACATCGAGGACCGTGCACCCGTCCCCGTCGAGCGCCCGGGCGAAATCCTCCATGAGGAGAAAGTCGTTCTCGTCCGCGATGCGGCGGTGCCTGAACTCCTTGGGGTCCTGGCCACGGTAGTGGACGGCGACTTCCGGTCGGGCCTCGGCGACGACCAGCCCGCCCGCGCGACCGAGAAGGTGAAGCTTGATCTCGCCGATGTCGGGATGGCTGGCCGCGCCGATCCGTCCGATGCAAAGAGTCCCGGTGATCCCGCCCTCCATCTCCAGGGTCACCGTCGCAAGGTCCTCCACTTCGTTGTCGACGTTGGCCTGATGGAAGTGCGTCGCGGTTCGCGCGAACACCCGGTGCACGCGCGCGCCGGTCAGCATGCGGATGTACGCCAGGGGATAGATCCCCTCGACCTGGAGCTCTCCGAGCGGTGCGACCCCGACCCCGCCGTCCGAGCCGTCCGCGTGCGCCTCGAGCTGCCGTTCGAGCCAGTCGATCGGCTTCTCGAGGCGGGTGCCCTTGGGTGGGCCGGCATCCTTTGAAAAGTAGAAGTCGCAGTGGACCGCGAAGAGGGCGCCGAGGGCGCCGCCGTGGACGATGTCCCGCGCATTCAGCACGGCGGGGAGGAAGTTCCGGTTCCACACGAACGACTTGACCCCGTGGGCACGAACCGTCCGGAGCATCCGGTCGCACTCTTCGAGGGACGGCGACATCGGCTTGTCGAGGATCACGTGCAGGCCCGCCTCGACGGCGCGAATGCCGAGGTCGCAGTGGCGCTCCGCCTCGGAGCTCACCACCGCCGCTTCCACGTCGAAGTCCCGAAGCGCCCGCTCGACGTCCCGGACGTAGGGGACCCCGAGCTCGCGGGCGAAGAGCGTGTTTCGTTCGTGGGTCCACGCCGGCCGGTCCGCATCGTCCGCGACCACCACCACGTCGAACCGCGGATGCGCCGCGACCGCCCGCGGGAGGTAGTCGTGCTTGACGACGCTGAGCGCCGCGACCCGCCGAATCCGTCGAGCTTGGCTCATCGGACCTCTCCCGCCACTCGCGCGGCGTTCACGGCCGCCCGTGCGGTCGCGAACGCCGACCGGGTGTCGACGGCCGTCACGGCCGGTTCGCGTCCCTCCCGCACCGCCTCGACGAACTCCGCGAGGAGCCCGTGGACCTCGATGGCGCCCTGCCCCACGTTGATCGCCCGCACGAAGCCGGCTGCAAGCAGGAGGTTCATGTTGTGATGGTCGTCCGCGTAGGCCGCCCCGGTCGAGCCGATGAGGCACAGGCTCCGGTAGCTCCCGGGAACGCCCCACGCGAAGTCGGCGAGCGCCATGCCTCCGTCCGCGAACCCCAGGTGGACCTGCAGGAAGTCATCGCCGCGGGAGACGGCGTGGACACTCTCCTCGCTCGCGCCGAATACCCCGAGAATCACGTCGATCTCGGGAACGATGGCAGCCGCCCGGATGCCGGAGGAGGCTTCTCCGGACCAGCGATGGATGCGGACGAGGCCCGGCACCCCCAGCTCGCCCGCACGGTGGCTGCGGATCACCTCCCGAACCGACGGGCGGAAGCGCCAGGCATGTGCGGGCATGAACGTCGTGCCGGCCAGACCGCACGCCTGCTCCACCGCCGCGACGTGGTCCGGCTCCAGGTCATGCAGCAGCACGTGGCAACCGTCCCCGGCCGCCGCGAGCGCAACGTCCGGTTCGTCGGCGACGACCGCATCGCCGGCGGCCCATTCGACGCTCCGCGCGACCCCCCGCAGCCGGCGCAACGCGGCGTCGAAGTCCCGCTCGGGGCAGGGGGACCCCAGCTTCAGCACGATATTCATGCCGCCGCCCGCGGACCCCGCACCTCGATTCACTGACCCGGCCATTCTAGATTCCTTGAGGGGCCCTGATCTTTACAGACGGGGCAAGTTTGCAAACCGGTTTCTGGAACGAAGCGTACGAGGCTGCTACCAAGAGAAATGCATGCATTCCTCTCTGTACGGCGCGACGGGGCTTCGGACGAAGATGGGCGGGTCCGAACATGTGTCGTCGGTACGAGGCGCAGCCTCGCTATGCGAGCTCCACCCACTCGCCGGTCGCCGCGGAGCTCGCGGCCGCCGCCGTCATCTCCTGGATGAGGAGCCCGGTCTCGCCGGACACCGGCGGCGGGAGACCGGCGGACGCCGCGTCGAGAAAGGCGCGAAGCTCGGCTGCGAACGGCTCGACCGGGGGCGTCGGGTGGGTACGCCGGCCGGCCGAGGTCACCGACACGAGCGAATCGGGGCGTTGCCCGAGGAGATAGCCGCGCTCGCCGACGATCTGAAACACGATGTCGTCGCGGGCCGCGACCTCGGGGAAGTCGCGGTGGTAGGCCATCTGCACGACCGCGCGCGCCCCGCCTTCGTACGCGGCGACCGCGTGGACCCGATCCTCGCCGGCGTGGCCGAGCCGGCGCCAGGTCTCCGCGCGGAGCCGCTCCGGGGTTCTTCCGAGCCACCAGTTCGCGAGATCGAAGGGATGCGGCATCGATCCGAGGAGCACCCCTTCATCGAGGTACCAGAGCCGGTCCGGGGGCGGCACGTTTTGGTTGTAGGTCAGCACGACCTCGAGGGGAACGCCGATGGTGCCCGCCTCGACGAGCCGGTGCGCTTCGGCAAAGACGGATTCGAAGCGCATCTTCAGTCCGAACCCGAACGCCCGGCCCGACGCGGCCATCGCGTCGACCATGCGCCGGGCCTGGTCCGGCGTCTCCGCCATCGGCTTCTCGAGGAACACGTGCGCCGGCACCGCCGCCGCCTCGAGCACCGCCCGATGGTGCGCGGGGGCCGGGGTGCAGATGCACACCACATCGGGCCGGGTCGCCGCGATGGCTTCGGCGAGGGTGGCGAACGCGCGCGCGCCGATGAGCGCGGCGACCGATTCGCGCCGCGCCGGATCTGGATCGCACACGGCGACGACCCGGGCTCCGATGCTCCGAAGGCTCCGCGAATACTGCCGGCCGATGAGGCCGCAGCCGACGATCACGGTCGCGAGCTCGCGCATCGGCTCAGGACTGCTCCGGCCGCATGCGGTTGAGGCGTGCGCGGGGAGCGACTTCCGGATTGGCGAGGCGGTCCGGCATCCGCCCCGCGAGTATGCCGGCGACGATCTCGACGCACCGCCCGGCCTGCTCCCGGATTCCCCGCCGGGTAAGTCCGGCGGTGTGCGGGGTCAGCACCACGTTGTCGCAATCCATCAGGGGGTTGCTCGAGAAGTCGGGCTCGTCCTCGAAGACGTCGAGGCCCGCGCCGGCGATTCGCCGCTGATGCAGGGCCTCGGCAAGGGCGCCATTGTCGACCAGCGCGCCCCGCGCGGTATTGACGAGCAGTGCGTCCGAGCGCATGAGCCGGAGCTCGCGGGCGCCGATCATGTGGCGGGTTTGCGCATTCAGCTCGGCGTGCAGGCTCACCACGCGCGCCTCGCGCAGGAGGTCGTCGAGCGCGACCATGGCCACCCCTTCGATACCGCCTTCGTGGTACGGATCGGTCGCCAGCACGCGCATGCCAAGGACATTCGCCAACGTCGCGACGCGCCGGCCGACCGCGCCGAGGCCGACGACGCCGAGGACTTCCCCGGCGAGCGAGAATCCCGGATAGACGCGCGGGATGCGCCCCTCGGTGACCGCCACGTCATAGCTGCGGCGAAGCGAGCCCGAGCGCACCTTCGACGACAGCGCCTCGATTTCCCGGGAGAGCATGAGCATCACGCCGATCGTGTACTCGGCGACCGGAGCCGCGATCGGGGTCGGGGTCGTCCGCACGACGAGGACCCCTTCCCGGGTCGCCGCCCCGAGGTCGACGTTGCGGATCTCGACCCCGCAGCGCACGAACGCGAGGAGGCTCGGGTTCTCCGCAAAGACCCGGGCGCCCGCGCCGGTCCACCACTCCGAGACGATCACCTCGCAATCGGGGGCGAGACGCAGCAGGTCGGCATCCGCAAGGCGCTCCTCGGACTCGTTGAGGATCACCTCGGCGACCTCCCGGAGCCGGTCGACCGCATCGTCGCCGAAGAAGTACCCGCGGTCGCGCGCCGGGTGGGTCAGCAGAACCCGGCTCACCGCGCGAGCCGGCCGCCGGCCGCCCGTACCGCCCCGCGAATCGCCGCGAGCTCGCCCGGAAGCCCTTCCTCGGGGGCCGGAAGGGCGTCCGGCTCCCACCGGTAGACGTACTCGATGGTCATATGACCTTCGTAGCCCGCTTCGACGAGCCAGGAGACCCAGCGGCGCCACGGCGCTTGCCCCGCGTCGAAGAGCGCGGCGGCGTAGCCCGGATGCTCCTCCACCAGGTGGATGTCGTTCAGGTGCACGTGACGGATGTGGGGTTGCTGCAGATCGAAGGCGGAGCGGTCGTCCGGCTCGCCCATGATGGTCAGGTTGGCGGGGTCGTGGATGATGCCGACCCTCGGGTGGTCGAGCGCCTGCACGAGCGCGACCATCTGCGCGGCGGAGGTCACCTGGTTCTCCATGTGGTTCTCGAGGAGGAGATCGATGCCGCGGGTCTCCGCGAAGTCGGCAAGGCGGCCGAGCGACTCGACCATGGCCCCCCACGCGCGACCGGCCGCATCGCTCTCGACCTCCTCCCCGGCGAGGATGCGGATCGCGGGTGCCGCGAGCGCCGCGGCGACGTCCACCGAGCGCTTCGCCGCGTCCAGCGCGTCCTTTCGCGCCCGCTCATCCAGGCTGTTGTATGCCTTCACGTAGGGAATGAGGCACGACACGACAAGCCCGGCGTCGCCAACGACCCCCGCCAGGCGAGCGACCTCCCGCTCCGGGGTCTCGTCCGAGAGGCCGCACCCGTACCCGGACTGGTAGACCAGATCGAAGGCGTCGAAGCCGAGCCGCCGATAGAGCTCGACGGCTGCCTCCACCGTCATCCCGGGCGTCGCCATCGTGTGCGCCGCAATTCCGATCGGCATCTTCCCCTCCCGTTCGCTTGTGGCCATTCCTTGACCATCATGCACGACGCCGTGCATGATTTGAAACGCGCGACCGGCCAACCGGCTGAAGTTCGGCACGGTTGGGAACGGCGGCAGTCCCCGTCCTCCCCGCCGGTCCGGGCAAGTCCGATCCGGAAATTCGACGAGAGTCCAAGGGAGAACAACGATGAGACGAACGGCGGCGACACTGCTTGCAATTCCCATGCTGATGGCCGCCGGCTGGGCGGCGGCGGCCGAGATCACTTTCTGGCACTCGTTCACCCAGCCGGCCCGAATCGCGGCAATGGAGGAGACCGCGGCGAAGTTCAAGGAGGAGACCGGCCATACCGTGCACCTCGAGGTCGTGCCCTGGCCCAACGTGGAGGAGAAATGGACCACCGCGGCGGCGGCCGGGACCCTGCCGGACGCGAGCATCTGCCTTCCGTCGGTCTGTCTGGACATGAACGAAGCCGGAGTCTCCCGCTCGATGGACGGGGTCGCGGAACGGCTCGGCGGCACGGACGCATTCGCGTCGCAGGGCCTGCTCGACAGCTTCAACACCGTCGACGGAAGGCTCATCAGCCTGCCCTTCTACGGTCACGCGCGGCTGCTGATCTATCGAAAGGACATCTTCGCGGAGGCGGGACTCGAGCCGCCGACGACGTGGGAGGAGCTGATCGAGGTGGCGGCGGCGGCGACCAAGGCGCCGGAGCGCTACGGCTTCGTGCAGATGCTCGATGCCGGCGACACCGGCACCACCCAGTATCTCTTTCTCGCGATGCAGGCGAACGGCGGAACCTTCCTCGGCCCGGACGGGAACGCCTCCTTCAACACCCCGGACAACGTCGCGGCGGTACGCACCCTGCTGAAGCTGTACGAGGTGGGCTCGCCGGAGGGTGAGCTGTCCCTCGCCTATCACCGCGACCTCTTCGACCTCTTCACGACCGGCAAGTCGGCGATGGTGCTCGACACCGCGTTCCTCGTCGGCATCGCCAAGGACAAGGCCCCCGAGCTCGTCGACAACATCGGCTTCGTCGCTCCGCCGGCCGGAACGCAAACGCCCTGGCGCATCGGCCATGTCGGGGTCACGGTGATGCAGGGCGAGAACGAGGACGTGGCCGACGAGTGGGTCGCCTACATCTACCGGGACGACCACTACATCCGCTTCCTGCACACCATTGCGCTCGGCATGTATCCGGCGACCAAGTCGGCGGCCGGCAACCCGGCCTTCTTCTCGCACCCGACCATCGAGAAGTTCAGCAACGCCGCGGAGCTCACCCTTGAAGGCATCGCGAAGGGGACCGACATCGGCATGGTCTACGGGCCGAACCCGAACGCCGGCGCGGTGTACGGCTCCGGCATCATCGAGCGCATGATGCAGGACATCATCCTCAATGGAACCGAGGTCGAAGCCGCGGTCGCGTCCGCGCATGACGAGATACAGGAGCTGATCGACCGCACCAGCCGGCGCTGATCCGCCCGGTGGACTACGCCGGCGCGGGGCTGCGGCAACCACCGCACCCCCGCGCCGGCGCCTTTCGACCGCGACGGATGGCGCGTTGATGTCGCCGCAAGGGACCGCGCGGCGCGAGCCGCCCGCCCCGGCCGGGCCCGGCCCGCTTGCACGGCTCGGGCGCTTCGTCGATCGGCATCTTGCGGTCCTGTTCCTGCTCCCCGGGGTCGGCCTGATCGCGATCATCCTGACCTACCCGATTCTCTCGAACATCTACTTCAGCTTCACCAACAAGCATCTTGTCTTCCGCGACATCCGGCTCATCGGGTTCGAGAACTTCGCGTACACCCTGACCGACGGGGACTTCTACGGCGCCTTCGGCCGGACGCTGGTGTTCACGATCGCGTCGGTCGGGTTGCAGCTCGTCTTCGGGTTTGCGGTCGCGCTGCTTCTCAACCTGCCCCTCCCGGGCCGACGCTACTTCCGCCTGGCGATGATCGTGCCCTACGCCTTCCCGCCGGTGACGGTGGCGCTCATGTGGAAGTGGATGCTGCACTCGCTCTTCGGCGTGGTGAACTTCATCCTGGTCGGCGTCGGGCTCATCGACCAGCCGATACCCTGGCTCAGCCAGGGCTACACGGCGATGGGGGCGGCCATCTTCGTCAACCTCTGGTTCGGCTTCCCGCTGTTCGCCCTCGCCATTCTCGCCGGCCTGCAGAGCATTCCCCAGGAGCACTACGAGGTCGCGAGGATCGAGGGCGCCAAGGCCCTCCAGACATTCCGCTACGTGGTGCTCCCGGCCGTCCTTCGCATCGTCGGGATCATCGTCGTTCTGCGCACGATCTGGAATTTCAACACCTTCGACCTGCTGTACGTCCTGACCGGCGGCGGCCCGGTGAACGCGACGGAGACCCTTCCGCTCTATGCGTATCGGATCGGGTGGGGACAGAAGTTCATCGGCCAGACGGCGGCGATCGCGGTCATCCTGTCCGGGGTCCTGGCCCTCATGATCTGGTTCTACTTCCGGCTGTTCCGGATCGAGAGGGACCTGTGAGGCTCTCGCTCAGGGCCCGAAGCGGCGCCTACGCAGCCCTCGCGGTGGTCGCCGTCTTCGCGGTCTTCCCCCTGTACTGGACGATCACCTCCTCGCTTCGGGCCCGAACCGAGCTGTTCGGGACCCCGCCCGCGCTGCACCCGTTCTTTCTCGACTTCTTCTACTACGACCGGGTGTTCGAGAATACTCCGTTCGTGCAGATGTTCTTCAATTCCCTTTACATCTCGCTCGCCACGACCGCGCTCACGGTGGCGCTGAGCGCCATGGCCGGACACAGCCTCGCCCGGATGCGCTTCCGCGGGAAGCTGCTCATTACCCGCGGGGTGCTGATCGCCTACATCTTCCCGCAGATCCTCCTCGTCGTCCCGCTGTTCGTCGCGGTGGTGCGCCTCGGGCTCGCCAACACCTATACCGGCCTCGTCCTGACCTACATGACGTTCTCGTTCCCGTTCGGCCTGTGGATGTTGACCGCGTACTTTCAGACCATCCCCGTCGATCTCGAGGAGGCGGCCCTGCTGGACGGAGCGACCCGCTTCCAGGTGTTCACGCGAATCGTCCTGCCGCTCTCCAAGCCGGGGCTCGCCGCGGTCGGGATCTTCACGTTCATCCACGCGTGGAACGAGTTCCTGTACGCGCTCGTGCTGCTGAGCTCGGAGCGAAAGGCGACCCTTTCGGTCGGGATCTATCGGCTCCTCGGAGGCGAGGCGGTGGACTGGGGGGCAGTGCTCGCGGCGAGCACGATGATGGTCATCCCCGTGCTCGCCATGTTCATGTTCTACGAACGGCACCTGGTGGGCGGCCTCACCGCGGGAGCGACCCGGGGCTGAGCCGGGGCTGAGCCGGAAAACTCCGGCTTCGCGGCAGTCGACGTCTCGGCTCGGCGCCTCCACGGATCCCCGGCGTTACGGAGCTGGACGCCGAAGAAGGCGCCGCCGACTCGGTGAGTTGACCGTGCCGGGCGGCGGTCCACGAGGTGAAGGCGCCGGAGGCACCTCGGCAGAGAATCAGGTGCCCATCGGCGCATGTGCGATGCACGACCGGTAGAACCTCCGCTCGAGAACGTGTGAGCCCGAGGGCTCGTTGGCCGTGGCGATTCACCGTTCGGAGGATGCCCTGCGCAGGCACCTCCTCCGGACTCCCGTTCGACGCGACGGGCGACAAAATCGCCGATGGGATATTCTTCGCGGCACGAGTCAACGGTGGGAGGGGACGAAATGGGTCCATCCAGGACGTTGAGCTGGACGATCGGGGCCGGACTAGTGGCCTTCGTCGCCCTCGGCGCGAGCGGTCAGGGTCAGGTCGCGAGCGAGGAAGAAGCTCTCGAGGTCGCCGAGAGTCGCAGCCAGACGATGAAGGCCATGGGGAAGTCCATGCGCACCCTCAAGGGCTTCGCGGGCGGCCGGGGTACGGCGGAGGACGCCTCCGCGGCGGCCGCCGTCATCGCGGATGCGGCTCCCACCCTGCCCTCCCTCTTCCCGGCGGGGAGCGGCATGGCCGCGCTCCCGGACTCCGAGTCCAAGGACGTCATCTGGGAGGAGTGGAACGACTTCGTCGCCGCGACGGAACGCCTCGGCGAGAAGGCGGCCGCGCTGAAGGCCGCCATCGCGGGGGGCGACTCGGGCGCGATCGGAGCGGCGTTCGGCGACCTCGGCAAGAACGGCTGCGGCGGCTGCCACAGCAAGTTCCGGGAGAAGCGCGACTCCTGAACCTCGGGACCCGGTCGAGGGTCCGACCCGGCCGGCTCGCGGCCGGAGCAGCCGGAGGCCGTCTACCGACCTCCCTCCGGTGACCCTCCGCCGTGCGGGTGAGACTCCGCCCGACGGAACGGTCGTCGGGCTGAAGCACGGTCGCGACTCGGGGCTGAAACTCGGGGCTAGAAGCTCAGGACGACGTCGTGGGCGTCGATGATCTCGGCCGCGCGTTCCGGGCTTACCGGCTCCACCTCCATGATGAGGTCTGCCGGCGCGAGCCCGCGCGACGCGAGCGAGCGGTCCTCGACGTAGAAGTGCTCGACTTCGTAGTCCGGCAGCGCCCGGAACCCGCGTGCGAAGTCCTTGAGACCGACCCCGGAGGGGGATTGGCCACGCTTGAGCAGGAACACGCCGTCGTCGAGGAAGAGGAGGCTCACCCGCTGCTCGAACGCCGCCCCGATGAGCACCGTCTCGAGACCTTCCTGGGCGTGGATGGACCCGTGCGGAGGGCGGCGCATCAGGTAGAGAAAGCGCTTTCGCACCTGCTTCGCCACCGGCTCACCCCCCGAACGTGACGAAGCGGTCGGCGAGGATCGCGGCTTCGGCGAGGAGCCCGAGGCCCGCGATGCGAAAACCGGGCGCGAGCACGTCGGCGTCCTTCCCGTGACGGTCGCGCTCGGCCTGGTCGAGAATGCCGCGCCGTTGCCCCGCCGCGACGCAGACCACGAGGTCGAGCCCCCGCTGCGCGGCGAGCGCGCTCCAGCGCGCACCGACGTTGCGTTCGTCCTGGGGCGGCACCGCGAGGCGGTTCCCGTTGTTCGCGCCATCGTGGTAAAAGAAGACACGCAGCACTTGATGACCACCGTCGAGCGCCGCGCGCGTGAAATGCCACGCGGTATCCGACCCCTGGTACTGGTAGGGTCCCCCATTGACGAGCACTGCGAACAGCATGGCGAAATCCGCGTCGACGCAAGATGTTGCGCCGCAAATGTATCATGCGGCTGAAGGTGCTTCGGCCCCTGCGGACGGCTCCGGGTTCCCGGTCGTGCTGGTGAGCCCCTACGAGCTGGGGCGCCAACCGTTCGGGATCGCCGAACCCGCGGCGTGGCTGCGCGCGGCCGGATTTCGGGTGCGCTGCATCGATCTCTCGCGCGAGCGGCTCGAGCCGGAAGTCCTTCGCGATGCCGGGCTCGTCGCGGTGCATCTTCCGATGCACACCGCGGGTCGCATCGCCTCCGCCGCATTCGCCCAGCTCCGCGAGCTCGCGCCCCGGGCCCGGTTCGCGGTGTTCGGGCTCTACGCCCCGGTCAACGACGCCCATTTCCGCGAACTCGGAGCGCAGGCGGTGCTCGGCGGCGAGGTCGAGCCGGACCTCGTCGCCTTCGCGCGGGAGTGCCGCGCCGGCGCCGCTGCGCAACGGGCCGCGGTCCGGCGGGGACGAACGGACGGCGGGGGCACGGGTCGAGCGCCCGACCGCTCGATCGACGCGGGCCGGGCTCACGCCGAGCCCGGCAACGGTGAAGCGGGCGACGGCCGATCGGGCGGGAATGGCGCCCTCGGGCGAGGCGCGGCGTCCGCCGGAAGCGACGGCGCGCCGAACGGCGTCCGCCTCGACAAGATCGAGTTCATGGTCCCCGACCGGACCGGGCTTCCCGACCTCGACCGCTATGCCCGGCTCGAGCTGCCGGACGGCGGCGAACGGATCGTCGGATTTGCGGAGGCGAGCCGCGGCTGCCGGCACCTTTGCCGGCACTGCCCCATCGTTCCCGTGTACGACGGCCGCTTCCGGGTGGTGCCGCGCGACATCGTGCTCGCCGACATCCGCCAGCAGGCCGCCGCCGGCGCGGAGCACATCTCGTTCGGCGATCCGGACTTCTTCAACGGCCCGACCCACGCGCTCCGGATCGTCGAAGCGATGCACGCGGAGCATCCCCGCCTCACCTTCGACGCGACCATCAAGATCGAGCACCTGCTGCGTCACCGGGCCACCCTCACCCGCCTGCGCGAAGCGGGGTGCCTGTTCATCACCTCGGCGGTGGAGGCGGTCGACGACGAGGTCCTCGCCCGTCTACGCAAGAACCACACCGCCGCCGACTTCGAAGAAGCCGTCTCGCTCATGCGCGCCGCGGGAATCGCCCTCGCCCCCACCTTCGTCGCGTTCACTCCCTGGACCACCCTTGGCGGGTACCGCGACCTCCTGGAGCGGATCGCCGCCCTCGGCCTCGTCGCGAGCGTCCCTCCGGTCCAGCTTTCGATCCGTCTCCTCATTCCGGACGGCTCCCGGATGCTCGAGCTGCCCGAAATCCGGGAGCTCGTCGCGCCTTTCGACCGGGCCCTGCTCGGCTACCCCTGGCGCAATCGCGACCCCCGGGTGGACAAGCTCCAAGAGCGGATCGCGCATCTCGTCGAGAACGGAAACGAATCCACGCGAGAGGCGACGTTCGCGGCGGCCTGGCGCATCGTGCACGAGGCGCTGGGGGCCGCCGCGCCGTCCCTCCCGCGCAACCTCGGAGAGCCGATCCCGTGCCATTCCGAGCCCTGGTACTGCTGCGCCGAGCCGACCGGCGAGCAGCTTGCGGGTTTCTGATCCGCCGGAGCGCTCGTGCCCGATTCTTCGAGCTCGCCCGGCCCCGGTGGACGCCTGCGCGTACCGCCCCCGACCCTGCGCATCGACCGGTGGCTCTGGGCCGCCCGATTCTTCAAGACTCGGAGCTCCGCCGCGGTGGCGGTGAGCGGAGGCAAGATCCATCTCAACGGCCAGCGCACGAAGCCGGCGAAGGCGGTTCGGGAGGGCGACCGGCTCGACATCCGGCGCGGAGACATCCGCTGGGAGATCACCGTACTCGCCACCGCGGAGCGGCGCGGCCCCGCGAGCGAGGCGAGAACGCTCTACGAAGAGCTTCCGGAGAGCGTCGAGCGGCGTGAGCGCGAGCGTGAGGAACGGCGCGTGCGCCGGCTCTCGGCCGGCGCGGGCCGGCCGACCAAGCGCGACCGTCGCCGCCTCGAGCAGCACCTCCCGGGCTGATCCCCGCCGCCGGTCGCGTTCCGCGTCCCTCGTCCCTCGTCCCGCTCAGTCTCCGGTGGCCGGCGGCTCGATGCCGAGGAGCCTTCGGGCGGCCTGACGCGCCTCGTCGATGTCTTCGACGATTCGCTCCCGCGGCACGCCCTGCAGCGCGTCGAGAGCGCCCAGGGTTGCCGCGACTTCGCCCGCCACCCCCATCACGATGGCCGGGGTCCCTTCGTCGATTGCGATGTCGATGAGCTGCTTCACGAGCATGGCGGCGCTGTCGTCGATGAAGGTGGCGCCGGAGAAGTCGAAGACGACCACCTCGTGCTCCCCGAGGTCCATGCTGATCGTCCGTACCAGCTTTCGCGACGAGGTGACGGTGAGGCTGCCCTTCAGCGCCACCATGCCGACCCGTGCCGAGAACGGATCCTCTCCCTCCACGTCTTCTCCCTCGAACAGGAACATCTGGTCGAGCAGCGGCACCGAGACGACGCTGTCGTGCTCCGTCTGCTCGAGCTGCGCCGCGCGGGCGAGTCCCGACGCGACCAGCCCGAGCGCAACCGCGCTCACGAGGTCGACGAAGATGGCGAGCCCGAGCGTCGTCAGCATCACCACGACATGGTCGCGCCGGACGCGGTGGAGCCGGGTGAGGAAGTGCCAGTCGACGAGGTCCCAGCCGACCTTCATGAGCACCGCGGCGAGCGCGGCGAGCGGAATGGACTCGACGTACGGTCCGAGTCCGAGAAGGAGCGCCAGCAGGAGCAGCGCGAACACCGCGCCCGCCGCGCGCGTCACGCCCCCGGCGCGAATGTTCGGAACGGTGTACACCGGGGTTCCCGCCCCCGGCAGTCCTCCGACGAGACCCGCGGCCGCGTTGCCGATGCCCTGCCCGATGAGCTCGCGATCCGGATCGTGGCTCGTGCGGGTGAGCGAGTCGGCGACGAGGCAGGTGAGGAGACTGACCACTGAGCCGATGAGCGCAAGCATGAGGGCGGGCTCGACGGCGCGCGCGAGGAACTCGAGGGACGGCAATTCGAGATGCGGGATCGGAAGCCCGGCCGGCACCGGACCGACGACCGGCGCCTCGTGCAGCCAGAATGTGCCGAGCAGGGTCCCGGGGATCAGCGCGGCGAGCGGACCCGGCAGGTACTTCGCGAGCCGGGGCGGCCAGAAGATCGCGAACGCCAGGGTCACGCAACCGATCGCGAGGGCCCCCGAATCGATCCGGGCGAGCGCCCTTGGCAACGCGGAGAGCATTCCCACGGCTCCGCCCGGCACGGGGTCCGAACCCAGGAAGGGCAGGACCTGGATCGCCATGACGAGCACGCCGATGCCGGACATGAAGCCCGTGACGACCACGTAGGGCGTGAAGGCCACGAAGCGGCCGAGCCTGAGAACGCCGAGAAGCACCTGCAGGAGGCCGGCGAGGACGACCACCGTCAGGGCCTCGGGAAGACTCTTCGCATAGCTCGTGATGACGACCGCCATCACGATTGCCATCGGCGCCGTCGGGCCGGAAACCTGGGTCTGCGTGCCGCCGAAGACGGCCGCGAAGAATCCGACCGCGATCGCGCCGTAGAGGCCCGCGGCCGCGCCCATGCCGGATGCCACCCCGTAGGCGAGCGAGAGGGGCAGGGCCACGACGGCGGCGGTCATGCCGCCGAGGAGGTCTCCGCGAAGGGTCGCGAGGCGGTAGTCTGGGAAGCGGCGCATCGGTTGTCGGGTCCTTCCGCCCTCGGCGTCCCGGAACGCGAGGCGATCTTGTCGCGCCCGGGCGCGGGATCTGCTGGTCTTGCTATCGCGGAGCGCGTGAACCGGTTACCACCCCGCGCACCCAACGGCGCCAGTCGGAGCCGAGGACGATCTCGGCGGCCGCGGGCGCGACGAACCGTGCGCCGACGGGCGCATCCGCGCCCGCCGAAGGCACCAGTCGCAGGCGTCGCAACAGGACCTCACCCTCCCGTTCCAGGAGAACGAGACAACCGTCCTCCGCGGGCTCGCCGGGATCGACGACCACGACGGTGCCCGCGGGAAGGTCCGGCGCCATCGACTCGTCGAGCACCCTCAGCGCGAAGGGCTCGATGGATGTGCAGGCAGCGGCCATCGCTCCACCTCCCGGGCGCGTAGAATAACGGCTCTCGGGTCGGACCGTGCCCCGCCGTCACCACAGACTCCCTTCCTTGCTCGCATTCGCCAGACCCTTCGTAGGAATGTGCCTGCTTCGCGTCGCGCCGCAGGACCTGCCCGCCTCCTCCCTCCTCCTCGCGCTCGCGATCGCGGCCCACGCCGGGCTCGGCACCGTGGTGTCGCTGCTCTACGTCCCGTTCTCGACCGCTCTCGGGGTGAGCGTGACGGGAACCGTGCTTCTCGGAGTCCTCGCTTACGCTCTTCTCTCCTTTCGAGGACTCGTCGCGCGCTTCTCGCAGACGTACGCCGCACTCGCCGGAACCGGCGCGGTCCTGGAGGCCGTCGCGTTGCCCATCGTCGCGGTGCTCGACGGCACGTCCTCTTCGGACGCTCCGTCCGCGACCGGAGTGCTCCGCACGGTTCCATGGCTCGCGCTGCTCGTGTGGAGCTGGGTCGTGAGCGGTCACATACTCCGTCACGCTCTTTCCGTGCATATCACGGCCGGGATCGGGATCTCGATGGCGTTCTTCTGGCTCTCCGCCGTCGTCATCCACCGAGTGTTCGGAAGCTTCTGAGCCGTCGCGACCGGACCCGTGCGGATTCACGTTCTGGGGATCGGCGGCACGTTCATGGCCGCCCTCGCGTGCATCGCGCGCGAGCTGGGGCACGAGGTAACGGGTTCCGACACGGGCCTCTATCCGCCGACGAGCACGGTGCTCGAGACGGCCGGCATACCGGTGCGGAAAGGATACCGAGCCGAACACCTCGAACCCGCGCCGGACCGCGTCGTCGTCGGGAACGCCCTCACCCGCGGCAACCCGGCCGTCGAGCACATGCTCGACGCGGGGCTCGACTACGAGTCGGGGCCCGCGTGGCTCGCGCGGCACGCACTCCTCGGCCGTCATGTGATCGCGATCGCGGGCACCCACGGGAAGACCACCGTGTCCGCTCTGGTGGCCTGGATACTCGAACGCGCCGGGAAGAGCCCCGGTTGGCTCATCGGGGGCATGGCCCCGGGTCTCGGCACGCCCGGGCGGCTCGGCTCCGGCCTCCCTTTCGTAGTCGAGGCCGACGAGTACGACACTGCGTTCTTCGACAAACGCTCGAAGTTCGTCCACTACCGGCCGCGCACCCTCGTCATCAACAACCTCGAGTACGACCACGCCGACATCTTCGACGATCTCGCGGCCATCGAACGGCAGTTCCATCACCTCGTCCGCACGGTCCCGGGGAGCGGCTGCATCGTGGCCGGCGGTCCCGAAGTCGAGCGCGTGCTCGCGATGGAGTGCTGGACGCCGGTAGTGCGGACCGGCGGCGCCGGTGCGGCGCTCGCGGCCCGCACGCTCGTGGCGGACGGCTCGCGCTTCGAGGTGCTCGCGACCGACGAGGACTCCGACCGGCGCATCGAGGTCGAGTGGAAGCTCGCGGGCGCGCACAATCTCCGCAACGCGCTCGCCGCCCTCGCGGCCGCCCGCGCGGCCGGGGTGGACCTCGCGGACGGCGCCGCCTCCCTCGGCGAGTTCGAAGGGATCGCGCGGCGCCTCGAGGTCGCCGGGACCGTGCACGGAGTGACCGTCTATGACGACTTCGCGCACCATCCGACCGCGATCCGCGCGACCGTCGACGCGCTCCGCGCGCGGGTGCCGGACACGGGTCGGCTCGTTGCCGTGCTCGAGCCCCGCTCCAACACCATGCGCCGCGGAGTCCACCGGGACACCCTGGGTCCGAGCCTCGCCGGCGCGGACGAGGTGCTCGCCCTCGACCCGGGGGGGCTCGACTGGTCGCTGCCGGAGGCCCTCGGTCCGCGCGCGCGGGTACGCCCCGACGTAGAATCGCTGATCGGCGAGCTCGCGCGTCTCGCCCGGCCCGGGGACCACGTACTGGTGATGAGCAACGGCAGCTTCGACGGTCTGCACCCGCGGCTCCTCGCCCGCCTCGCCGAGGAGGGCGCGCCGTGAGCCGGGGGCGCGACGCGGTCCTCGTCGCGATGACCGGGGCCTCCGGCGCCGCCTACGGGCTGCGCCTCATCGACGCGCTGCTCGGCTCCGGGCGCACCGCGCACGTGGTCCTGAGCGGCCCGGGCCGGACGGTGGTGAACACCGAGACATCGCTTCGCCTCGGCAAGAGCCCGGCCGAGATCCGCTCCGGAATCCTCGCGCATCTCGGCCGTGACGACGACACCCCGCTCCGGGTGTTCGGGACCGACGACTGGTTCGCCCCCGCCGCGAGCGGCTCCAACCCGCCGGCCGCGGTCGTGGTCTGCCCGTGCACCACCGGCACCCTCGGCGGAATCGCGGCCGGGACCAGCCGCAACCTCATCGAGCGGGCGGCCGACGTGGCCCTCAAGGAAGGGCGGCAGCTCGTCCTCGTCGTGCGGGAGACACCCCTTTCCGCGGTGCACCTCGAGAACATGCTGCGCCTTGCCCGGGCCGGCGCGGCCATCCTGCCCGCCAACCCCGGCTTCTACCACCGCCCCGAATCGGTCTCCGACCTCGTCGACTTCGTCGTCGCCCGCGTCCTCGACCGCATCGGGGTCGAGCACGATCTCATCCCCCGCTGGGCGGCCGGGAGGGAGTAGCCCGCCGGAGAAGGACCGGCGCGGACCGGACGGCGGTTCTCCTGTCGGGGCCGCGACTCGCGTGGGGCGGCACGATTGGCGTCGCCTGGTGTTTCACGGGATCCTCTCGAAGGAGGCGCGTTTCCGCCACCCGCTACCCGAGCTTCCGTCCGGCGGATGATCCCGTTCGCTTCCGGGGGGGAGCGCAGCCGGCGGGACCGCCGGCGGCGCGGCATGCAGTCGATCCGTTCCCGTCCGGCGACCCATCTTCGGGCGGGAGTCCCAAGCGCGGGCGGCGACTCCGCCGCCCGCGCAGGGCATTGTTCGCTTCGTGTCGTCCTAGCGACCCATCTTCGGGCGCGAGTACCAGACGCGGGCGGCCTTCGCCGCCCGCGCACGGGTCATTGTTCGCTTCGTGTCGTCCTAGCGACCCATCTTCGGGCGGGAGTACCGGTTGCAGTTGACGGTGAGAGAGTCGGCGTCGGAGTTCTTGTCGATCATGACGAACGGTCCCGACCAGACCTGCGGGACCTCCTCACCCTTGCTGTGGGCGACGAACGCGTCGGCGACCCCCACCCCGCCGTCGTCGATGCAGCGAAGCACCGAGGCGGTGAGCCACCCCTCCTTCATGGCCACGATCTCGTCGCCGGTCCCGCCGAAGCCCATCGTCGCGATCTCGTCGGACTTGCCGATCTGCCGCACCGCCTGGCCGGCGCCGAGGCCGATGGTGGTCGACACCCCGTAGATCATGTCGAGGTCGGGGTGGGCGGTGAGCATGTTCTGCGCCGCGTCGTAGGCCTTGCTGCGGTCGAAGTCGGTGTAGGGGCCGACGATCACCTCGATATCGGGATGCTTGTCGACGATCTCGCGGAAGCCGCCCATCCGCTGGTCGCTCGCGACACCGGGGGCGCCCTGCAGGATCGCCACCTTGCCCTTTCCGTCCAGCCACTTGACCGCCCACTCGCCGGTCATCACCCCGCCCTCGTAGTGCCCGAAGGCGACGTAGGTCATCGCGCGGGCCATCTCGTCCTCGTGCGGCTCGAGGAAGTTGTAGACCACGGTGGGCACCCCGGCCTGCTTGAGCTTGCGAAGGGCGGGAATCGCGGCTTCGTACTCGGTCGGGCCGAGAAACACGTAGTCGACCCCGCGGGCGATTACGGACTCGACCTGGGCGAGCTGGCCGGCGTGGTCGACGTGGCTCGCCACCGCGAGCGCCTGGGCTTCGTACTCGATACCAAGCTCGTCGAGCCGGCCCTGAATGGCCCAGAAGGTGCGTTCCCACGCGTCGGATATGTCGAAGGACGGCGACAGGTACGCGATTCGCATCGGCTCGGCGCGTGATGCGGTGGTGGCGAAAGCGGCGGCGAACGCGGCGAACGCGGTCACCGCGATCAGGAGGCGACGACTTAACATGAGCTGAGCTCCCTTGGTAGTTGCACTACGTGCGGCCTTCGAACCAGGACCGCGGAAAGAACGCGAGCGCGGAAACCCGACGCTCGCGCAGGTTGGCAATCGCGACGGCGATGAGGACGATCGCGCCCATCACCACGAGCTGCCAGAAGTAGTCCACACCGGCGATGACGAGCGCGTTCGTCATCATCGAAAGCAGGAGCGCCCCGAGGACGGTCCCGTAGATCGTGCCGCGCCCGCCGAACAGGCTCGTGCCGCCGATGATGACCGCGGCGATGACGTGGATCTCCATCGACGTCCCGATCGTCGCTTGGGTCGAGTCGATGCGGGCGATCATGATGAGGCCGCCGAGCGCGGTGATGAGCCCCATCAGCGCGTAGACCATGAGCTCGATCCGGTTGACCGGCACCCCGGCGAGGCGGGCCGCCTCGCGGTTGCCGCCGATGGCGCGCACGTGCAGGCCGAATCGCGTGTGGTTGAAGAGCCACGCTCCGAACAGGGCGAAGAGGAAGGCGATGATCACCGGCACCGGAATGCCGACGATGGTGCCCTGGCCGAACCAGGTGACCGACGACGGCAGGCCGTAGTGCATGTTCCCGGCGGAATGAACGAGGGCGAGCCCCCGCAGGGCCACCATCATTCCCAGGGTCGCAATGAACGGAGGGATCCTGACGTAGGAGACGAGGAAACCGGTAAAGCAGCCGATGAGGCCGCCGAGCGCGAACATGACGAGGACCCCGAGACCCGGGTGCATGCCCTCCTTGATGAGCTCGAAGCCGATCACGGTAACGAGCGCGAGAATCGAGCCAACCGAGAGGTCGATACCCGCGTTCGTGATGACGAAGGTCATGCCGACCGCGATGATCACGTAGTACGACGACTGGGTCAGGATGTTGATGAAGTTGACCACCGACGCGAAGCGCGGGTTGATGAGCGAGAAGATCACCGCGAGGGCGATTATCACGATCGTCAGTCCCAGCCCCTCGAAGAGCCAACGACGATCCAGGTGACCGATGGCCGCCACGGAGGGGGCGGCCGCGCCCGGGGACTCGTTCATGGGTTCCTCACGCGGCTTCGCCGAAGGTGATCATCCGGACCACCGCTTCGCGGGTGGTCGCAGCGGTCTCCACGACGTCGAGCAGCCGGCCGTTCTTCATCACCGCGATGCGATCGGCGAGCTGGAACACGTGCTCGAGGTTGTGGCTGATGACGATGACGCTGATGCCGCGCTCGCGCATGTTGCGGACGAGATCGAGCACCCGCCGGCCTTCCTCGACCCCGAGCGAGGCCATCGGCTCGTCCATGATGACGAGCCGGACCTCCTGGAGGAGAAGGCGGCTGATCGCGACCGTCTGCCGCTGGCCGCCGGAGAGCCGGATGACCGGGTCGTTCAGCCGCGGCAGGTGGATACCGAAGCGATCGAGGAGCTCGATCGTGCGCTGGCGCATCCGCGCGTGGTCGAGCTGAGGGACGACCCCGAGGAACCGGGACCGAAGCTCGCGGCCGAGAAACACGTTCTCGGGCACGTCGAGGGTGTCGACGAGGCCGAGCCCCTGGTGCAGGCACCCGATTCCGGCCGCTTCGGCGTCGCGCGGGGTGTGAAGCCGAACCGGCACGCCTTCCATCTCGACGTGTCCGGCGTCGGGCGGCTGGGCGCCGGCGATGGCCTTGACGAGGGTCGACTTCCCGGCCCCGTTGTCGCCGACGAGGGCCAGCACCTCACCCCGGTGGACATCGAAGGTGACCGAGTCGACCGCCTTCAGGCCGCCGTAGCTCTTGTCGAGGCCGACGACGCGCATGAGCGCGTCGGAGGCGACGGGCCGCGATTCACTCAACGTCGTCCCGCCCCCGGCATCCGCGTTCGTCTCCCGTCATCGGTTGCACGTCTCCGGCCAATTGCACGCAGTCCACGTCGGATTTCGTCCCGCGAGCGCAATCCCGCCGGGCGCCGAATCGCTTCCGATTCAACCCTTCGATCCTAGCGAGCCAGTCGAAACAGGGCAAACGGCGGACACCGGGACTTGAGGAGACGCCATGCGGACACCCCCCGCGAACGCCGGCGAGGCCCCGCCACCCCGGCCGCCGACAGCGGCACGCAAGCGTCCCATGTGCCGACCGGGCTTGTTCGTTGCGTTGGGCGGCCTCATCATGTTGACCCGGATCCGCTCGAACCAAGCCACGTTCGGCACCGCGATGGAGGTCCGCGACATCTCCCGCCGTCATCATCGGCGGCACGAGCCCTCGCGGTGGCCGCGGCACGACCCGCGGCGCGAGTTGGGGCGCCGTCGGAGGACCTGAGCTGCTTCGAGACGGGCGGTCGGGCCCGGCGGCCGGTGGACCGGCCGCATGCGACGCGCGCACCGCGCTCGATTCAGCTCACGCCAACGGAGTTTACCCACCGAACAACCGAGGGAAGAATGAGATGAAGGCACTGGTCCTCGAACGCAAGGACGAGCTGTCCCTGCGACCCATCGAGCTCGAGGAAGCGCTGGGGGCGCGCGACGTGCGCATCGCCCTCAAGCGGGTCGGGGTCTGCGGGAGCGACGTCCACTACTACGTCCATGGCGGGATTGGCCCGTTCATCGTGAGGGAACCCATGGTCCTCGGCCACGAAGCGTCGGGCATGGTGGTCGAGGTCGGGTCGGCGGTCACGTCGCTCGCGGTCGGCGACCGGGTCTGCATGGAACCGGGCATTCCCGATCCCGACAGCCGGCCGACCCGTCTCGGGAAGTACAACCTCGACCCGGCAGTTCGCTTCTGGGCGACGCCCCCGGTCCACGGCGTGCTCAGACCGACCGTCGTCCACCCCGCCGACTTCACGTTCAAGCTCCCCGACAGCGTGTCGGACGGTGCGGGAGCCATGGTCGAGCCCCTCGCGACCGGGGTCTATGCCACCACCAAGGCGCAGATCCAGCCGGGCGAGATCGCGCTCGTCATCGGGGCCGGCACGATCGGCATGGTGACCGTGCTCGCGGCCCTCGCGGCCGGGTGCAGCCGGGTGATCGTGAGCGACGTGCAGGAGCCGAAGCTCGACCTCGCGGCCCGGTTCGGCGCCGTCACTCCGGTGGATGTGCGCCGCGAGAACCTGGCCGAGGTCGTCGCCCGCGAGACCGACGGGTGGGGGGCCGACGTGGTCTTCGAGGCGTCGGGGAACGAGCGGGCCGCGGCTGAAGTCTTCGACCATGTGTGCCCCGGGGGCCGGGTCGTGTTCATCGGCATGCCCGGCGCCCCCATCGCCTATGACGTGCTCGCGGCGCAGGTCAAGGAAGCGCGGGTCGAGCACATCTTCCGCTACGCGCACATCTGGCCGCGCGCGGTGGCGATGCTCGCGTCCGGCAAGATCGACGTGACCCCGCTCATCACCGACACCTACGCCTTCGGGGACAGCATCGAGGCGTTCGACTACGCGCGCAGCGCGCCTCCGAGCACGGTCAAGGTGCAGATCGAGATGCCGGGCGGCGCCTGATCCGGGACCGCGCCACGGTTCCAGGCACGACGTCGGACGCGTCGGCGGCAAGCCCGCCCCGGGGCCCGCCGGTCAGGTCGACCGTACGGATCTCCGTTGCGGCCAGCGTTCTCCCAGGCTGAAGGTGATCGCGTCGAACGGCCGGATGCCGATCGGATCGTCGTCCTTTCCCGCCGCGATCGGCACCCACACCGCTTCGCGGAGCTCGAACGCCTCCAGGGTGCGATCCGCCGGTTCAACGAGCCAAACGAGGAATCGAGACTCAATCCAGTGTCATGGCAACGCGAAAGCTGGAATCAGGGTCCCGACGATCGATGGGTTTCCAGACTCGCATCGCGGAACGCAAGTGCCTTGGAGGATTGAAACACGAACCGCCTCGCAGCACGCGTTTACCGCAGTCTCCGCCGCTCGTCCACTCCTTCCCGTCCGTCGGCGCCCCCCGGTAACCACCATGCCAGCAGTCCTCCACCCACTCCCGAGCGTTCCCATGTACATCATGCAGCCCGAAGCCGTTCGCCGAAAACGAACCCACCGGCGCGGTCTCCCTGTCGTCCCAGCGGCTCCCGCAATCTTCACAGTTCGCTCGACCCCGGCCAAGCGCGTCGCCCCACCAGTACCGCGTCACCGTCCCCGCCCGTGCCGCATACTCCCATTCCGCCTCGCTCGGCAACCGATACTCCTTCCCCGTCTTCCCCGACAGCCAGCGCACATATTCCTGCGCGTCCCTCCAACTGACTCCGACGACCGGCCGGTTCCCCCTTCCCCAGCCTCTGTCGTCGGGATTGTGTGAGCACCCGCCAGCCCGACGACACGATTCCCACTCCGAAAACGTCACCTCGTAAACGCCCACTGCGAACGGGTTCGATATCCTCACCCGGTGCGCCGGACCCTCTTCGCCACCGCGACCCTTCTCCCCGGGAGCAGAGCCCATTTCGAAACTTCCCGCCGGTACTGCCACCATCTCGGGGCAATCCGCACAGTCCCGGAACCTTTGCATCGCTTCGGTTCTTGCTGGCAGGCCGCGATTCTCCGTTGCCGGCGCCTTCCCCAGGGCGACCAACGCATCGCGCAGCTCCGCCTCGAGATACCCGGTTTCCGCCAACCCCTTCTCCCGCTGGTACGCCGCCAGGCCCACGCGCGTTCGCCGCCCGAACACCCCGTCCGCTACTCCGACTTCGAACCCGAGCGACGCCAAGCCACGCTGCACCAGCACTCGCTGAGCGTGGTTGAGGCCAAGCGCCGCCTCCACTGCCTCCGGCGCGTCGGCCGGCCGCGACGCGTCCTCCGCACCCCTGGCCGAACCCGCCCGGCCGGCATCCTGCTCTCGCGGGCCGGCAACGACTCCTGCATCGTCCAGCACCGGGCGTGACGGAAACGCGCCCCCGGCACCCGCGTTCGCGAGCACCGCTTCCACGTTCCCCATGAGGCTTGCCTTCTGCCTGCGCTTCCAGGTCCGCTTCGCGGCGCGGGTCATGTGCCGGTCGAGGTACGCCTTCGCCTCCCGCGCGGTCACTCGCCCGTCCGCGTCCTGGTCCCCCTTCCCGTACAGCGCCTCCAGCAGGTGAAGGGTGAAGAGTCCATGCTTCGCCTTCCGGTCCCACGACGCGAGCTGCTTGCCCGAGGCCGCCGTCAGCACCGTCAGGCGCTCCGCATCCCCGCCCGGCAACGACGCCTCCACGAACGCCGGTGACGCGCCTTCGATCAGCATCCCGCCGCCGCTCCCGCCCGAGAAGCAGGCATCGAGGTACACCGCGACCGAACGCGCCGACTCGAGGTTGGCGAGGTTCTCGAACAGCACATCGATGGGGTAGCCGTTCAGCTCCGCGGTGTTCGGGTTCGCGTCCACCGGCAGCAGGTACCCGCGCTGGTCATCGATGCCCGGCACCCCGTGACCGGAGTAGAACACCACCACGTCCGAACCCTCGTCCGCGAGATACGACCACAGCTCGCTCCGTTCCGCCGTTTCGCGGCTCCCGAACGTGGACCACATGTCGGCCTGCGTCGTGTCGCGGAGGTCGATGACGTTCTCGGGGTCGAAGCCGAGCACGTCGAGGACGTAGCGTCGGAACGCCTCCGCGTCGCGGTGGGCGAAATCGACGGCTGGCAGGTCCCCCGCGTAGCTCCGGTTGCCGATGATGACCGCCACCCCGTCCGGGTTGGCGTACTCCGCCCGCACCGCGGCCGCCGCAACGAGGGCCACGAGTGCGGCCAGCACGGCCAAGGTGACTGTCGGAGGGGTCGCGGGGTACCTGTGTCTCGCCTCCATCAACTGGCTCGCCTCCCGGTCGGTTCTGGGGTCAACGTCATCGGATCTATGGGAGGGATGGACCCCATTTTCGAAAACCCATCCGGCGCGCGCAACGGACGCGCGGAATACCGGTCCGTTCCCGCCCTCTCGCGACGAGGTGGGCCGCCGGAAACGGGGCCTTCGGACATCTCGCGGAAAGTGGTGTTGGTCCACCGTTTTCGTGGACATCCCGACCTTGTTCCGACGAGATGTTCAGATGGCAAAGACGAACGCGGCGGACGCGCCGGAGTACCGGCGCCGGATGCGCGAGCTGGTCCGGTTGGGCCATGGCGGAACCTGGGTGAGGGCGCACGTTGCAAAACGGGGACCTCGGAACACGTGCTCCCCCGAAGGCACGGGCGGCTACAGTGCCGTATAGCCACCGTCGAGCATGATCGTGTCGCCGTTGATCATGTCGGAGGCGGGCGACGCCAGGTAGAGCACGAGATCGGCGACTTCCACCGGCCGCCCGAAGCGTCCGGCCGGGATCTTCGCCCGCATCGGATCGCCTTTCTCCGGGGGGCCCCAGACCCGCTCGCCCATGGGGGTCAGGATCACCGTCGGGCAGATCGCGTTGCACTGAATGTCGTGCTTCGCCCACTCGCAGGTCATCGCCTTGGTCAGTGCGTTCAGGCCGTTCTTGGAGGCCGCATAGGCGCAGTGGTCGGGGATGGCCACGATGCCCGTCTGTGACGAGACATTGATGATCTTGCCGCGCTTGCGCTCGATCATCCCGGGCGCCAATTCCTGCGCGAGCAGGAACGGCGCCCGGAGATTGACGGCCATGGTGCGGTCCCAGTCCTCCGTTTGCGTCTCCAGCAGGGACTGCGGCCGGGAGTACGCGGCGTTGTTGACGAGGATGTCGATCGCCCCGAAGTGGGCAAGGGCCTGGCGCGCCGCGGCGCGCGGCCCCTCCACGGAGGCGAGCTCGGCCTCGATGGTGACGCACGCGCGGCCCGCCGCTTCGACGGCCGCTCGCGCTTCGGCAAGTCCTCCGGGGTCGCGCGCGACGGCGGCGACGTCAGCCCCCGCGTCGGCCAGAACGGCACAGATTTCGAGGCCGATTCCCTTGGAAGCTCCGGTGACCAGCGCCCGCCGTCCGGCGAGCGAGAACCGTTCGACATACCGCGCCATGCGCTCTCTCCAATCGTTGGTAAACAAGAACGACCCACCTCGGGTCGACGACCCGTCCACGCTCGGCGTCGGGAGGACGCGATGGTAGTCGAGCTCGGGGCCGCGGTCGCAACCGGGCGAGGGTGCCGGACGAGGGCAGATCCCTCGAATGGAAGTCAGACGACCGCTTCCACGTTTCCTCGTTCGCAGGTGACCAGGGGAACGCAGGTACGAGTGTCCCGTCCGGGAGCCGCGTCGGACCGAGCGGCGCGCGGGGCACGTCGTCGCCCGACCACGGCGAGACCCGCCGCGCCGCGCGTCGCGCTACCGCCCCGGGCCGTAGAGGCCGAGCCGCAGCGACGGGTCGCCCGGGATCCAGGTGTGGTGGAACTGCGAGCGATCCCCCATCTCGCGGGTTCGTTCGAGGAGGTTCCCCCCGAGGTCGAGCTGCCTCGGTTCCCACCGGGCGAGGGCGGCCACCGGGTCGCCGCCCGCGTCACGGAGCGCGTCGCGCAGGGTCCACGCGTCTTCGCACGCCTTGGCGGTGCCGGCTCCCGCGTGCGGGCGCACCGCGAACGCCGCGTCCCCCATGAGGGCGATGCGACCGAACACCATGTTCGGGACCTCGATGTCGTAGATGACCTGCACGAAGGGGGCCGAGGACTTGTGCAGGACTTCCGCGATCTGGGGCGGCATGTGCTCGTCGGCGAACTCGAGGAAGCGCTCGACGTGTTCGTCGCGGACCGCGCCCGGCGGCAGCGAGAGGGCCTGGCGCTCGCCGTTGCGGTCGGGCATGAGGTCGTCGATCTCGTCGCAGTCGGCGTAGTTGTGGTAGCAGACGAGATTCGCGAGCCGGCGACCCGGCTCGAGCTCGCCCTCCAGACCCGGGATCGGGTAGACGAG